>Ga0134099_1004029_pt1 | contig 10263 bp, 10 predicted proteins | sample 10_taG_2_FD_105482 | JGI IMG/M metagenome (GOLD analysis project Ga0134099, IMG submission 105482) | Switchgrass degrading microbial communities from high solid loading bioreactors in New Hampshire, USA - 10_41_5_180_A2 metaG | ecosystem: Engineered > Bioreactor > Semi-continuous > Anaerobic >...
CACCCATAAATAAGGACAGTGGTGATGGACGATGCGATTTACTGGTGTAACTGATTCTGCTTATGCACTTTCCATAGATGATTTGCTCAGGATGACCGTTGAGCGCCGGGGTTCGGATCTCCACCTGGCTGTGGGCATGCCGCCGTGCATCCGTATTCATGGGGATCTGGTACCGGTGGATGCGCCTGTGCTTAAGGCCCAGGATGTGGAGCATATGATCCTTTCCATCATCCAGGATTATCAGAAGGAAAAACTGGAACAGGAAATGGAACTGGATTTTTCCTATGCGGTTCCCGGCTGTGCCCGGTTCAGGGGGAATGTGATGTTCCAGCGAGGCACACTGGCTGCGGTGTTCAGGGCTGTACCCTTTGTCATTCCTGATTTTGATAAGCTTGGATTGCCCCAGGACATTAAGCGGCTGTGCGATTTGCCAAGGGGACTCATCCTGGTTACCGGTCCTACGGGCAGCGGTAAATCCACCACCCTGGCAGCCATGATCGATCTGATCAACAACACCCGTGCCTGCAATATTGTGACGGTAGAGGATCCCATTGAGTTTTTGCACAAGCATAAGAAATCTTCCGTAAGGCAGCGCGAAATCGGCACGGACACCCATTCGTTCGCTTCAGCCCTGCGCCATGTGCTGAGACATGACCCGGATATTATCATGATAGGGGAGATGCGGGACCAGGAGAGCATCAGCATCGCTTTGACAGCCGCCGAGACAGGGCATCTGGTTCTGTCCACCCTGCACACCCAAACTGCGCCGCTGACCATCACGCGCATCATCGATTCATTCAGCGAGGACAAGCGGGTTCAAATCAGGCAGCAACTGGCCAACTCCCTCCGGGCTGTCATATCCCAGCAGTTGATTCCCACCATCGACGGAAAGGGTCGGGTGGTTGCTGTGGAATACATGGTGGACACACCGGCCATCAGGAGCATGATCCGCGAGGGCAAGGAGCATCAGCTCTATTCTGCCATCCAGACAGGCCAGAAGGATGGCATGCAGACCATGGATCAGGCTCTTGTCAAGCTGTTCAGAGCCGGAAGGATTTCAAGGGAGTCCGTTTTGGAGTATTGCGTGGACCGAGCGGAAGTGGAAAGGCTTATCAAGAACGCATTTTACGATCAGTTCTAGCGGGGAGGATGTAAAATGCCTGTATTCACCTACGAATGCATGAATAAGCAGGGTGAACTCATCACGGGAGAAATCACCGCGGATACAGTAGCCTCGGCAGCTGAAAGGCTGAGGTCTTCCGGTTATGCCGTCCTTGAACTGGCCGAATACAGGGAAAAGGTACGGAGCAGTTTTCTCTCAAACGAGCCCAAGGTGAAGCTTTCGGATATCACCCTGTTCAGCCGTCAGTTGGCGGCCATGCTTGGGGCAGGTATCCCTGTCACCCGTTCCCTCCATACCCTGAGCAAACAGTGTGAGAATCCTACCTTGAAAAATGCGTTGGAACATATCGCCCGGAATATTGAAGGGGGTATGAGCCTTACCGACGCCTTCAGTGCCTATCCGACGATATTTCCCAAGATTTACATATCCATGCTGAAGGCCGGTGAAGTAGGGGGAACGCTGGAAAAAACGCTCCTGCGCCTGTCTGATCAGCTTCAGAAGGAAAAACAGGTCAAGGACAATATCAAATCAGCCATGTCCTATCCGAAAATGATCTGCATTTTTACCGTGCTCATTTTCCTGGCCATGCTGATATTCATGGTCCCGGTTTTCAAAGGATTCATACCGTCATCTGCCGAGATCCCTGCCATTACCCAGTTCATTTTCAATCTCTCCGATTCCATACGCACCAGATGGTATGCCTGGGTACTGGTCGCGGGAGTTATTGTGGGCGGCATGATTCTGTTCTTCAAAAGTGAGGCCGGTCATGATCTTTGGGAGCAGTACAAGCTGAAGATACCCATCCTGGGGCCTATCATGGTCAAGTCGGTCATCGCCAGGTTTACAAGAACCCTTGCAACCTTGCTGGACGGCGGTATTCCGGTTGTTCAGGCACTGGAAAGTGCCGGTCCCACTTCGGGAAGCGATGTGCTGGCTGAAACGGTTAAACTGGCCACCAAGCGGATTGAGGAAGGAAAAACCATTGCATCCACACTGGAGGAGAGCCCGGTATTTCCGCCCATGGTCACCCATATGATCGCAGTGGGTGAGGAATCGGGTACCATGCCGACCTTGCTGGATAAAGTGGCCGAGTTTTATGAAGAGGAAGTGGATGTAGCCACCAAGAACCTTCAGGCTGTTATCCAGCCGGTACTGCTCATTTTTATCGGCACACTTATTGGAGGCATGCTGATTTCGCTGTATTTGCCGATGCTTACCGTTGTAGCCAATACAAGATAGCAGATTCTGACGATAGCATGTTGAACGTCTGCGAACAGGGGTTGAAAGAATAATGGGTTTGTTTGATAAAAGGATTATTGGCCTGGAGCTGGATTCTAAGGAAATACGCGCCGTAGAAATCACCGGAAGCGTCCGTCAGCCCATGATAACAGCATGGGGTCGCATAAGCCTGCCCGAAGGAACGGTGAAGGACGGCCGTATTGTCAACGCGGAATCCTTGTCATCGTACCTGGAAAGGCTGATTACCCAAAACGGTTTCAAATCACGGGATGTTCTGCTCGGCGTGGCAAACCAGGATGTGATCATCCGCTTTGCATCATTTCCGAAGGTTCCGGAAGACAAGATAAGGAATATGGTCATGTTCCAGGCCCAGGAATACATACCGGTCCCTCTGGAAGAACTGCAGCTGGATTATATCGTTGCAGGTGAAAAACAGAACGAGGAAGGCCACTTCCTGAACATCATCCTGGTTGGTGCCAGGCAGAAGATGCTCAACGATTTTATACAGGCTCTGAGCGGTGCCAGGCTGAATGTCAGGGAGATCGATTCGGTCACATTGGCCATCGGACGTGCAGCCATCACTTCGGTCAATGAGAGCGTTTTTGCTGTGGCAGGATTCAACCATGATATCGCCAACCTGATGATCTTTAACAAAGGTTTGCTTGCCATGGCCCGATCGGTTCCGTTTTCCCAGACATCTGCATGGAAAAACGGCAGCGAGGAACCGGAAAGTTCCGGCGATATGGCGGACATCCTCATCAGTGAACTCCGATCCTGCATGAGCTACTACCGTATGCAAAGCGAGGATGCCATTGAAGGCATTTACCTGATCGGGTTGCCAAACATCAACAACATTGCCGGTAAATTCAAGGATGCCGGGTATGAAGCGAAGATCGCACAGCCCTATAAGGATATCCCCTGGAAAAACAGCGGGCTTGCGAATTTCAATACCAACGATTATTCGGCTGCCATCAGCCTGGCCATCAGGGGATTGGAGGGATGAACCATGTATGCTGTCAGACTCCTGCCGCGAGAATACCAGGAATCCATTATCAAGGCAAGAAGAAACAGGCGTCTGTTGGCAGTTGAATGCGTGATCGCGATTATTCTGACAATTGCCTTGATCGTTTTGAACTTATATGCTTCCAACCTGAATCAGGAGCTTGGGGAACTGAAAGCGGAAAACGACAGGATATTTCAGCGCATTGAATCCTTAAGACCAGTGGAAGCGATGCAAAACCGGGTTCGGGATCTGACCGGACAGATGGCGGAAGTTCTTGGCACATGCCCCAACTGGGGAGAAATCCTGCCCAGGGTGGGCAACGCGTTGCCGCCGGATGTATCCCTGATTGGTCTTAATGCAAAGTATTCAGATGGTGCAAGCACAATAGTCATTACAGGCTTTGCCCCCGATCACGAAACCGTTTCCAGGTTGATGAAGAACCTGGCTGATGTGAATAATCTGGGCGAGATCTCATGCAGGTATTCCACAGCGGAGTCAGGGCGGGGACAGGTTTATGACGACATCCAGTTTGAGCTCACCATTCCCGTCGTATTCAATATCACCGATCTGACAGGGGGGAGCGGTCAATGAACACGTTAAGCGGTAAGAAAACGCAGATAACCCTTTTCCTCGTTTTATTGGGCATCCTGATCCTTGCCCTGACCGCCCTGACGGTTTTATCGGTTATCAAAATAACCGAAACATCTGCTTCTATCCGCAATGAAGAGCAAATCCTGCGGGAAAATGAAAGCACGCTGGCAAAAATGGAACTGCTGTCGATCATTGAAAATGAACTCAAGCAGTCATTTGAAAGATTGTATCGGATGATCCCTGAGCAGGCCCATGAGGATCAGCTGATTGCCTACATAAACCGCCTGTCGGAAAAGGCCGGGCTGGAATTGCTGACGGTTGAATTCCTTGAAAAGGTGGTAAATACAGATAATAAACCGAATGAAATGCCAATGTCATTAACCTTCAGGGGCGGCTACTCGCAACTGATCACGCTGTTGAGGAGCATGAGCACGGGAGAAAGGCTTATCCGGGTGGACGAAGTTACCATCGCCAATGAAAAGGCTGATCATAAGAACATGAAAATCAACATGAAAGCTCATGCGTTTTACAGATAACAGCGATTCCACCACCAGACAAAAAGTTAGGGATGAACAGTTATGGTTATGCGATCTGAAGTGGGGTACCTGGGCGAGCAACTCATCAAGATGGGCATCGTCAACGAGGAACAACTGAAGGAGGCTCTTGAGCTTCAGGCCAGGAACAAGGCCAAGGGGATCCGGATCATGCTTGGTCAGGCGCTTACTCAGCTTGGCTACTGCAAGGAAGAGGATATTGCCAGGGCCATGGCCAGAAAATGGGGCCTGGAATTTATTACATTGAAGCAGCAGGGCATCGATATGGCGGCGGCCAACCTGATCTCGCCCGAGATTGCACAGAAATACAAACTGCTCCCGATCCGCATCCAGAATGGCAAGCTCCTTGTCGCCATGAGCAATCCCAATGACATCATCGCCATCGACGACATTGAGCTTCTGACGGGCTATGAGGTCCAGCCTGTCATTGTAATGGACAGGGAACTGAACCTGGCCCTCGAGCAATTCACGAACCTCAGCAAGGGGATTGATACCCGGAATATCGAGGACGAGGAAGAAGAGGAAAAGGTAAGCTCCATTGATGACGAGGCCAATGAAAAACCCGCCGTCCAGCTGGTAAACCAGATCCTCCATCAGGCTGTGAAAACGAATGCCAGTGACGTCCATATTGAACCTCAGGAAAAGTATACACGCGTCCGGTTCAGGATCGACGGCGTCCTTCATGAAGTTACTCAGGCACCGCTAAAGCTTCATCCCACCATTACTTCAAGGATTAAGGTCATGGGCGGTATGGATATTGCGGAGCGAAGGGTGCCCCAGGATGGAAGAATAACGGTCAGGATCGAAGACAAAACCATCGATATCCGTGTAGCCACGCTGCCATCCGCACATGGCGAGAAGGTGACTATGAGGCTGCTCAATCGGTCCAGCAAGGTCTTTACCCTGGAAGAACTGGGGTTCCCGGACAGGCATCTGAGGCGTTATGAGAAAACCATCCGGCTTCCTTATGGTTTCATCCTCATCACGGGACCCACGGGCAGCGGAAAGAGTACCACCCTCTATGCGACGCTGGCAAAGCTCAACTCACCCGACAAAAACATCATCACGCTGGAGGACCCCATCGAGCGGCGCATGGACGGCATAAACCAAATACAAATGAATGCCCGTGCCGGCATGACTTTCGCATCCGGTCTCAGATCCATTCTGAGAAGCGATCCGGACATCATCATGGTCGGCGAGATTCGTGACATGGAAACGGCCAAGATCGCTGTGGAATCGGCCCTTACCGGACACCTGGTCTTTTCAACCCTGCATACCAATGATGCACCCGGTGCTGTTACCAGGCTGGGCGAGATGGGGGTTGAACCTTTTTTGACCGCTTCATCCCTGCTCGGTGTGGTGGCCCAGCGACTGGTGCGTGTTCTTTGCCCTGAATGCAAGAAAGCCTTTACGTTTTCCAGGGAAGATATCCTCAAGAGCGTTCCGGATTTTCCGGTTGAGCCGGATGAAAAAACCGTAACCCTGTACAAACCCGTAGGCTGCATGGCCTGCAACCATACCGGCTATAAGGGCAGAATCGGCGTTTACGAGTTTCTGACTGTATCGGAATCCATCCAGAAACTGATTCTGGAAAAAGCTTCAACCAATGTTATCAGAAAGGTTGCCATGAGCGAAGGGATGAACACCCTCCGTCAGGATGGGCTCATGAAAGTGAAGCAAGGCTTGACATCCATGGAAGAACTGCTCAGGGTTGTCATGTAGGATTGCCTGAGAAGGGATGGTAAGATGTTTGGGATTTTAAAGTCAAACAAGGGAATGGCCCTGCCCCTGGTGCTGGTTGTTATGGTTGTCCTGATGGTATTCAGCACCGCGATTCTTGGCATGGGTGCCACCGATACGCTGATGTCAGCCCATGACAGCAACAAGTCACAGGCCTACTATTATGCCCATTCAGGCGCAGAAGCGGTAGCTTCCTATATCGTGGAAAATCCCGACGGTCTGTCCGAAAGCGAACGCAAGGCATTGGTAGACCGTATGATCGCTGCCGGTGCCAGCAATCCGTTTACCCTGTCTTCTTCTGACAGCGGGGTCATCGTCGTCGACATGAGCCGATCGGGCAATACCATTTCCATCCGTTCAACAGCCACTTACCAGGGTATACAGGAGTCTGTCACCCTGAATATCCTGGAGACCGTTATTGGTGGAGAACCCTTTAACAAGGCGATTTATTCCAGAGGCAACATCACGATCAGCGAAGGCGGTACCGTTGAAGGCGATGTTGCCAGCTTGTCGAGAATTACCCTGGACGGCGGCAGCAGGGTCACCGGAACCATTTATATCCACCCGGATGCGGACGAGTCTTCTGTCAGCAGTCCACCGTGGATCAGCACAACGATTGAGAACCTTACGGAGATCTTTGACTACGACACGTTTCCATTCCCGGAATTTCCGGCTTATCCTTCAGGTCTTCCTTCCGACAACACGACCCTCAACGTGAACAGCGGTACCCGGAGAATAGAGAGTGACGTCTATTACAGGGGCGGTATTGCCGTTACCAATGGTGAACTGCAGATTGTCCGCATGAACACGGATCGGATTATCCGGACAAGGTATCTCAGGGTATCCGGTTCGGGCAGGGTGTCGGATATCCGGAGCGGTAACCGGACGCTGCAAATCTATGTGGATGAAGACCTGGAACTGTCTTCCAACACCACGCTGACCTTTGATCTGGGTGACGGAGATATCATCCTGAGGGTCAGAAGGCTTCTTTTGAACCAGGGGCATATTCAGGTCAACCACAATGGCACAGGAAAGCTTTACATCTTTGTAGATGATGTTTTCCATATCGACGGAAGCAGTTCCATCAATCACAGTTGGAGCGCTTCTGCCGCCCAACTGGAGGGTTGGGCCAAAAAGGTCCTGGTCTATTATGCCGGAACCATTGACAAGGATGGCAACGATATCAGGAATCCGGGCAACAGCTACTACCTGAAGTTCCCCAACGCCGTCAAGGTGGTAGCCACGCTGCACGTCAAGGAAGCAAAGATTCATATTACCAATGGTACCGGCGTAGTGGGCAATATCATCTCGGGAGGCAGCAAACTGCAATTTGATGGCGGTACCAACTCCGACGTGAAGGTGGTATACGCGCCCAATGCCGAAATCGAGGTCAGGGGAGGTGCCCTGGTCACCGGCATTGTGGTTTGCGATTCTTTCAGCATGTCAGGCGGCGCGAGGGTCAAGTATCAGCCGATAGGCGAAGAAGAAATGGAGTATTTCAAGGATGTGGCCGGTAAAACCGTGTATACCTATGGCCACTGGGAATAAGCGAAGCCCTGGGGGTGATGTCATTTGAAGAATACCGGCGGATTCAGCGTGGCAGAAATACTGGTATGCCTGATGCTCATCGGTCTGATCGTCATCATGGTTTTGCCATCCATCACATATGGCTTCATTCAGCTCAACGAGTCGGGTGAAAGGACGAAGGCGGTCTATACCGTCCGTCAGGCCGTGGAAAATGAGCTGGCCAATGCGACGCCCGGCCCGACACCGGATACCCTCAGAATCACCTTCAACAGGGATACCATTGCTGTAAAAGGGCGCATCATGGAGACAGAAGCAACCTTTGGCACCAAGGGAGACAGGACACGTATCAGGGTCTTTATACCGAACAAGTAAGACGGGCGGGGTGCTTCTTGCGATGAAAGGAAAAAAAGGGTTCACGCTTGCTGAACTGATAGTTTTTCTGGCCTTGCTCGGCGTGGTGCTGGCCATCGGCTACAGGCTGTTCTTCTTGGGACAGAATACCTTTACCAGGGGGAGCGACCGTTTCGAACTGCAGTCCGAAATGCGTTCAGCGGGGGATTTCCTGCTGGATGAACTGAGAAATGCCGTTGAGGTGGAAATCCTTGATGCGCCAACGGACGAAGCCGATTATCATTACATATACCTTGATGGCTCTCGGATTGTCCATAAATATAACGGGAGTACCAAAGTCATCACCCTTCCCATCATCCGGGATGAGGACCTGTTCACGCTCAAAAAAGACAGCGGCAACAAGAACTTCCTGGGCATCCGCATGACCGGAATCCGCAACGGCAATACCTACGACCTGTCCACAGAGGTTTTTCTGAAGAATATTGCCAACCTGGATCCGGATTCCGGGAAGGTGATCAAGTACAAAAAGCCATAGGATCAGTAGGATAGAATCCGCTTCATATATTCCGGATCGGATGCGTAAGCCAGGGCGTTTTCGATACTGATCCTGTTCTCCCTGACCAGATCCAGGAGGGAGGCATCCATGGATTTCATGAAGAGCTTGCCGCTGGTCTGGATGACATTGGAAATCTGATGGATTTTGTTGTCCCGGATCAGGTTCTTGATGGCCGGCGTGGTGATCATGATCTCGGTCGCCAGGGCCCTGTCCCTGCCGTCCACCGTCGGGATCAGCTGCTGGGAAATGACCGCCTGCAGGACCATCGAAAGCTGGGTGCGTATCTGCTGCTGCTGGAAAGGGGGGAAGACATCGATGATGCGGTCAATGGTCTTGGAGGCACCGATGGTGTGGAGCGTGGACAGGACGAGGTGCCCGGTTTCGGCAGCTGTCAGCGCAATGGAAATGCTGTCCAGGTCGCGCATCTCGCCAATGAGGATCACGTCGGGATCCTGGCGGAGCACGGCACGGAGCGCATTGGCATAGCTCAATGAATCATAGCCGATCTCCCTTTGGTTGACTATGCTCCGTTTGTGCTCATGGACGTATTCGATGGGATCCTCCAGCGTGACGATGTGACAGTCCCTGTTGCTGTTAATCCAGTCCACCATGGCAGCCAGCGTGGTGGTCTTGCCGGCCCCTGTGGGACCGGTAATCAGGATAAGCCCTCTGTTCAGGGAACACAGGTCTTCCAGCACCGGCGGCAACCCAAGAGCCTTGAAATCCTTAATGATGGGATTCAGCATCCTGATGGCCAGGCTGTAACAGGATTTCTGCCGGAAGATGTTGATACGGCAGCGATATTTTTCATAGGAGGAAATGGAGATGTCTATTTCCCCGGTTTCATTCAGATAGTGCAATTGCTTCTCATTGAGGAGTTGTACGGCATAGGCTTCCGTATCCCGGGGTTCCACCCTGGCATAGGGAAGGGGGCGCAGATGACCGTTGACCCGGCAGGTAGGAGGAATTCCCACGGAAATATGCAAATCCGAAGCGTTCAGTTTCAGGGTTTCATCGATGAGCGTGAAGATATTGTCGCATTTGCGTTCCACGGTGGTTCCATCCTGTCCTTTCCATGGTTTTTTATGGTATTATAGCAGAAATTATGGGTTAAACCAAACAGTTTTTTGCGGTTTACTGCCGGCGTACTGACATATTTGTATATTATACCTATCCGACAGGATATTGCGGCAGTCATTCTTGTCATAAGTGCAATAGTGTGGTAAATTATTGTACAGATAACCATTGATTAGTATGGCTGGCTTTGTCAGCTGATAATAAACAAAAAAAGTAGGAGGGTCATTTTATGCTCAAAAGATTCAAGAAAAACAACAAAGGCTTCACCCTGGTAGAGCTGATGGTGGTTGTTGTCATCCTGGGCATATTGGTAGCCATCGCCGTGCCCATTTATAACAGCATTACCGGTAATGCAGAGAAGAATGCATGCCATGCCAACCTGAGAACCATTGACGGAGCGAAAACCCAGTATGCGGTATCTTCCGGACTGACCTGGCCAGGTGACTTCTTCCGTGGAGGTACAATACCGACATGCCCTTCCGGTGGTACTTACTCGCACACC
>Ga0134099_1004034_pt1 | contig 10253 bp, 6 predicted proteins | sample 10_taG_2_FD_105482 | JGI IMG/M metagenome (GOLD analysis project Ga0134099, IMG submission 105482) | Switchgrass degrading microbial communities from high solid loading bioreactors in New Hampshire, USA - 10_41_5_180_A2 metaG | ecosystem: Engineered > Bioreactor > Semi-continuous > Anaerobic >...
ACGGGCACGATTCCCGGGCTGAGTGCGGGCACGTGGGAGATCATCGCCGAGATCGACTACCCGGATGACACCCGGCCGCAGAACAACCGGGTGATACGGCAGATCGACGTGATCACGGTGAAGTCCGGCGAGAAGGGCGGTGCGGAGGGCGGCGCCATTACGGACTGAGGTTGACGGCCATCACGGACGAGCATGCCGGCCGTCATGGACGAGGTTGGCGGCCCCCACCGACGAGGTTGACGACAGCATGATGGGCGGGACTCACAAGGAGTCCTGCCCGCATGAGAACCAAATCGGGCACTATGACTTGCCCCCGCCGTTGGCAACCGGCGGGGGCTTCCAGTTTGTGGCTTTCCATGGCTGCCTTCGCGTGGGGGCTCGATGGTCGCACCCGACGATCGCCGACCTCCAGCGAAGCCGAACAGCCCCTAGGCGCCGGAGAGAGGCAGGGAGGCGCGCCACAGTCGTACCCGGGTGGGTATCCCGGATCGCTCACTTGGCCGCGTCGCCGAGCCCGTAGGCCTCCCAGAGCACAGTGATGGGATGCACAGCTTTGACGCCCGCCTGGTACTCCATCTGCCAGCGGCAGGTCTCGCAGTCGGAGACGGCCCGGGGCGCACCGGCGGCGATCAGGGCGTCGCGCATCGCCTCGCCGACCTTCATCGACACCTCGTACTTCTCCTGCTTGAACCCGTACGTTCCCGCGGAGCCGCAGCATCCGGCGTCGAGGTTCCATGACTCCACGCCCGGGATGAGGTTCATGAGGTCCACCGCCGGCAGCCCGAGTCCCTGGGCCCGCTGGTGGCAGGGCTGGTGGTAGGGCAGACGCTCATGCATCGGCTGGAAGTCGGTGCGCAGGAGGCCCTGCTCGTAGCAGGTCATCAGAAACTCCGAGAGGTCGTAGACGTGCTCGGCCACCACGTCGGCGCCGTCCAGGCCGAGGAGGTGCTGGTAGTCGTGCTTCAAGGTGAGCGAGCACGAGGTGGAACTCACCACGATGGGGATCCCCTGCTCGGCCCACTCCCGCAGGTGCTGCAGGTTGTAGCGGCCGTTGCCCGCTGCCGACGTCAGATCGCCGTTGGCGATCAGCGGAAGCCCGCAGCACTTCTGCCGGGGCAGCACCACCTCGAAGCCGTTGTGCTCCAGGACCTCCACCACATGGCGCCCGATGTGGGGCTCCATGAACTGCACCGAACAGCCGTGGAAGTAGACCACCTTCCCGTTGGGCGCCGGACGGTCCTTCCACGGGGAGGGACGGCGCTCGAACCAGGAGCGGAAGGAGTAGTTGGCATACTTGGGCATCGGCTTGTGCGCGTCGATGCCGATGACCTTCTGCATTGTCCAGCGGATAGGCCGGTTCGCGAGGACGCCGTTGGTGAGGCCCGGCATGCGCACCGCCAACGGTCCCACCAGCGAGGTGTGGGTGAGGATCCACTCACGCAGCCGCAGACCCTTGCGGCTGACCCGCGCGATCTTCGGAACGGCGATCAGTTCTGCCGGCCGGATGCCCGACGGACAGACGGTGTCGCAGGTGCGGCAGCCCAGGCAGAGGTCCAGGTTGTCCAGTTCGGCGACCTCCCCGGCTGCGCGCAGGCGGGCCAGTCCCGGACCGCCGTTCTTCGGACCGGGAAACTCAGGCGCCACGCGGAGCACCGGACAGTGCATCTCGCAGACCGTGCACTTCAGGCACGCATCGTACTCGTTGATCACCGCGTTTCACCTCCCGCTCCAGCCACCAGCCGCGCAGCTTCCGCACCGGCCACTCCCCCGGTCGCCACGGCAACCCCGCCGCCGCAACCCTCGGCATACGGGTCGTACCCGGCCAGTGTGCGTCCGCACACGAAGAGGTTTGAGAATCCCGGCGGTCGTAGCCGCCCGTCCACAGTCACCCCGATGCGCACGAAGGCATGGCCTTCCTCGGGCAGGAAGCGGGCATCGGCCAACTCGCCCTCCGGAACCGTGACGGGCAGACCGAACAGCGGCTCCCGCACGCTGCGGCCCTCGGTGGTCAGGCCGTTGCCCAGCAGGCCGCCGGTCGCCAGCACGTAGGCGTCCGCCTCGTAGGTGATGCGCCCACCCGGACCCGCGGTGACCACCCTGCGCACCCGTCCGTCCTCCACGGTCGCCTCGACCGCCCGTGCGCCGATGGCCACATCGGCGCCTGCCCTGTGCACCGCCCGCCGCAGGGCTTCCGCCAACCGGAGCCCGGGCACCGAGGGCGGGGGCAGCAGGATCTCGCTCACCCTCATGCCGAGTGCGCCGGCGAACGCATCCTGAACGGCCCGGGCGCCCGTGAGGCCCAGCACGGCGGGGAACAGGGCGGTTGCACCTTCGCCCAGCTCCCGGGGCCGGATCTGCCTCACCCGCTCGATCACCTCGCGGCGGTAGTCCTCATCCTCCAGCTGGCGGGCCAGTGCGACCGGATGCACATCCTCCGGCGAGCCGGGCAGGTCGATCTCACCCCACGTGACCGGCGCGGAGGGATCGCCCCCGCGCAGGCCGGCCGCAACCACCGCAGGGTGGAAATCCCGCAGGCCGCGGAACCCGGCCACCCAGATCGGATCACCGGGGGGCGGCGCCGCCATGCCGGGCGCGACCAGGTATGTCGGGCGGCGGGCGCCCAGCGCCGTGATGACGCAGGCCGGGCCGCCGTCGACGCAACCAGCGCCGGCAGGGCCCACGTCGGTTGCCCCACCGTCGACCGGACCACCGGGCACCAGGGGCCAGCCCGCCTCTTCCATCACCCTCTGGAAGGCGGCCAGTTCCTCATCCACGACCGACATGCCCAGCAGGCGGTAGGGATGTTCCCGGGGCAGCGAATCCAGCGGCACCGCGAGGCGGTCGATGCAGCCCGACGCCAGCTCCAGCACGCCTGCCCCCTCCGCCACCACCGCAACGGAGGCGCCGGCGCGCCGGGCGGCCAACGCGGCGGTCATGCCGGCCAGGCCGCCGCCGATCACGAGCACCTGGGGGCGTCGCACCCGGCCCCGGAAGCGGGGCGTACCTGCAGCGCGTTCAGTCATTGCCCGCACCCCCCAACTCAATCATCTCGACCGTCTTACCGGCCGGCAGGGGCTCCATGGCCAGCTGCGCCCGGGCCAGGGCGTAGTTGAGTTCCGCCGCCCTGAGCTCCATGCCGCCCAGGCCGCCTCGCACGCCACGCCAGCGCTCGGCCTGGAAGCCGGCCAGCATGCTGGGCACCTGCTCCGCCTCGATGATCCCTTCGCGGACCAGCAGCAGCGCCGCGCGGTACCCGCAGAATCCACCCTGGCAGGTGCCCATGCCCAGCCGAGTCCGCCGCCGGAGGTCGCCCAGCGACGGAGACCCGAGCTGACGGGCTGTGCCGATCAGCTCGCCGGCCGTCACCTGCTCGCACTCGCACACGATCTGCCTGCCGCCCGGCTGATCGATGGCCCCGGCGATCTCCGGCAGCGAAGCCGGGTGCCTGTCGGCCACGGCCTGCGCCCGGTCCCGGCCGACCAGATGGATCAGCCGCTGTATGGCCGCGGGGTCGGGCGGGGGCAGGATGGGCTCCTCCGCCGTGCGGCACGGGGCCGTCACCCCCAGGTGGGCGGCCGCCACGTCCACGACCTTCTCGGCCATCAGCCGGTAGGTCGTGAGCTTCCCGCCCGCCACCGAAATGAGTCCCTGCACACCGTGCTCGGCCGCGTGATCGATCACGACGAAGCCACGGGAAATCTCACGGGTGTTGCCGCCCGAGCGCGACCCGAAGAGCGGGCGCACCCCGGCGAACGCCCGCAGGATGCGGGCCGTGGCCGCCATCGGCAGCATCTCCGCCCCGAGCCTCATCAGCTCGTCCACCTCTTCCTGGGGCACGGAGATATCGTCGGGATCGGGCACCGGCGTGGCCGTCGTGCCGAGGAGGGTTACGCTGCCGGTGGGCACGAAGATGTCGCCGTTGCCGGGCTTCCGCAGCCGGTTCACCACGCGGCTGGTCAGCCGGCCGTGGTAGACCAGCAGGACCCCGCGGTCGGCCACGACGTTCAGGGGAACCGAGGCCATCGCCGCGATCTGTCCGGCCCAGGCCCCCGCGGCGTTGATGACCAGTTCGGCCTCCAGGCACTCCTCCTCGCCCGTGGCCACGTTCCGCAGGCGGACCCCGGTGACCCGGCTGCCGTCCATCAGCAGCCCCACGACCTTCCGGTAGGTCAGCACCCGGGCGCCGAGGGCCTCAGCCGCGGCTACGTTCCCCTGCACAAGCCGCCACCCGTCCACCGAGGCGTCCGGCACGGCGTAGGCCTCCCGCACCGACTCGGCCAGCAGGGGCTCTTCCCGCCTGAGCCGGTCCAGGTCGACCTCCTCCACGGGAATACCCGCCTCCCGGCAGGCGGCGACCCACCGCTCTGCGTAGGACGGGTCATCCTGCTCGAGCCGAACAAACAGGCCGCCGCACGGCTCCACCGCAAACGGCGCAATGCGGCGCACGATCTCGTTCTCCACGGCGCACTCCCGCGCCGATTCCGGGTCCTTGACGGCATAGCGGCCGCCGCTGTGCAGGAGGCCATGGTACCGGCTGGAGGTGCCGTGCACCAGATCGCCCTGCTCCACGAGCGCCGCCTTGACTCCCCGCAGGGCCAGGTCGCGCAGAATGCCGGCACCTGTCGCCCCACCGCCGATGACGATGGCTTGCAGCACGGATCGGCTCCCCCTTTCGCGCAAAACCCCACCAGGGGCACACCCGGTGGGGCATGCCCTGGTGGGGCGACTCTCCGCGTCTCAGCGCCCTGTTCCGGCGCAGCGGCCGGAACCGCTCTCACTTGTTGGTCCGCTGATATTGTACGACAGCCCGGGTCGGTTCCGCAGGGGGCTAACGACCTAATCGGGATAGTGCGAACGTGCCAAAGCGGTACAGGCGCCAGCGGGGGTCGGCCGGGCGCGAGTCGCGTCCTCAACGGTTCACGGCAGGCGCGCCAGTCGCTAACGATTCTCGGTCAGCGCGAGGAACTGCCTGACGTCGGCGACCGAGACATCCACGGCCGCCTGCCAGAAGTCCGGTTTGGTCAGGTCGACGCCCAGGTGCTTGGCTGCCAGGTCCTCGACACGCATCCGCCCGGTGTCCCGCAGAAGCTCGACGTACCGTCGGGCGAAGGCCGGGCCCTCCTCCAGCGCACGGGCGTACACGCCGGAGCTGAAGAGGAAGCCGAACGTGTAGGGGAAGTTGTAGAAGGGCTGCGCGGTCAGGTAGAAGTGCAGCTTCGACGCCCAGAAGTGCGGATGGTACTCCGAGAGGGCGTCGCAGAAGGCCTCCTTCTGCGCCTCCACCATGAGCTCGTTGACGCGCGCCACCGGCACGAGCCCCTTCTGCCGCTCGGCGTAGAAGCGGGTCTCGAACAGGAACCGGGCGTGGATGTTCATGAAGAAGGCCACGGCCCGCTCCGCCTTGTCGGCCAGGAGCGGCAGGCGCTCGTCGTCGCTGCCCGCCGCCCGCACCGCGGCATCGGCCACCAGCATCTCGGCGAAGGTCGAGGCCGTCTCGGCGACGTTCATGGCGTACCCCTGCGCCAGCTGCGGCAGGTCGTTCATCACCGACTGGTGGTAGGCGTGTCCGAGCTCGTGCGCCAGCGTGGCGACGTTGGACGCCGTGCCGGCGAAGGTCATGAAAATGCGGGACTGGCCGCTCAGCGGGAACGAGGTGCAGAAGCCGCCGGGGCGTTTGCCGGGGCGGTCTTCGGCCTCGATCCAGCGGTCCCGGAAGGCCTTCCGGGCAAACTGGGCCATGTCGGGCGAGAAGCGGCCGAAGTGCTCCACGATGAAGTCCGCCGCCTCTTCGTAGGAGATCTTGGCGGCTGCGCCGCCCACCGGGGCGCCGACGTCGTGCCAGGCGAGCTTCTCCAGACCGAACAGCCGGGCTTTCCGGTTCAGGTACTCGACGAAGATCGGCTTGTTCCGGTCGATGACCTCCCACATAACCTCCAGCGTCTCCGCCTTCATGCGGTTGTTCTCCAGCGGCTCGGCGAGGATCGAGTCCCAGCCGCGGTTCTTGTACAGCTGAATGCGGAAGCCGGCCAGGTGGTTGAGCGCCGCGCCGATCAGGTCGGCCTGCTCCGCCCAGGCCTTCTCCCACCGCTTGAACAGCTCCGTGCGCACCGCCCGGTCAGGGTCGTGCAGCTTGTTGGCGGCCTGCCCCGCCGACAGATGGACGGTCCGGCCCCCCTCCTCCCACGGGATCTGTATGCGGGCGACGATCTCGTTGTAGAGCCGGCCCCAGGCGTGGTAGCCGTCGACGGCCAGGTCGCCGGCCAGGGATTCCCGCTGCGGATCCATCTGCATCGCCGCGCGCATCCGGCGCTCACGCAGGGGGTAGGCGATCTCGGCAAACTCGGGGCGCTGCACCAGCGCGGCGAAGACGTCCTCGGGGATCTGGCTGAGCTGGTGATCTAGCACCGTCGTGACGGTGCCCATGGCGGCCCGGATCTGCGCAATCCGGCCCTGCAGGAGCTTGGCCCCCTCGTCGGCCATGTTCTGTGAGGACAGGCACGAGACGAAAGCGCCCGCCTGACGGAGCCGCCGGGTGAGATCCTGAGCGACCTGAATCAGGGGCGTCCAGTTGTCCAGTTCCGCAGTGCCGGCAGGCACCTGAGCCGCGTCCAGCCGTTCCTTGAGACTGGCCACGTCGCGGGTGAGGTCATCCAGAAACCGCTTGAACTCGGGGGATGCGCTGCCCCCGGGAAAGAAGACATCGAGATCCCAGGTCTGGTTCAGGGGTTGCTCTGCCATTTCCCGGTCCTCCCTCTGAGGCATTTTGCTGAACGATGCAGCGTTTGGCAAAATCGGGTTCCGACAGTATGCGATTCGGACTTGACAGGTCGATTCCCTGCGGCTAAATTGGTCGGTAAATACTTATGATTGGCACAGGCGATGAGAAGGACGAGTAACCGGAACCCTGACCGTCCCAGAGAGCGGACCGTACGCTGCGAGGTCCGTACGGCGGCCCCGGCGAAAATTCCCTTCGAGCCGCCACCCGAGCCCCGGTGGGGGTAGGCGTGGCCGGTCCTCCCCCGTTAGCGGGAGGCGGCATCGATCACGGTGCCGGCTAAGGCGGCCGCCTCTGTGCGGCAAGTCCGGGTGGTACCGCGGTGGCTCTGAGCCCCCGTCCCGACACAGGGATGGGGGCTTCTCTATTTTCCCCTGAGGAGGTCGAATGAGGTTGTTGGCTGTCACCCTGTATGACACGACCCTGCGCGACGGGTCCCAGCGGGCTGGCATCTCGTACTCCAGCCAGGATAAGCTTCGGATTGCCCACCGCCTCGCCGGCCTCGGCATCCCGTACATCGAAGGGGGCTGGCCGGGCAGCAACCCCAAGGACGGCGAGTTCTTCCGCCTGCTGCGGGAGCGCCCCCTGAAGGGCGCCAAGGCCGTCGCCTTCGGCTCCACGTGCCGGGCGGGGAACGCGCCCGAGTCGGATGCCACTCTGGGGGCCCTGCTGGAGGCCGGGACGGACGTGGTGGCAATCTTCGGCAAGAGCTGGGACTACCACGTCACCCGGGGCCTGGGAACGACGCTGGACGAGAATCTGCGCATGATCCGGGAGTCGGTGGCCTACCTGAAACGGCAGGGGCGGGAGATCGTCTACGACGCGGAGCATCTCTTTGACGGGTTCAAGCGCAACCCCGAGTACGCCCTGGCCACCTTGCGTGCCGCGGTGGCAAGCGGCGCCGACTGGATCGTGCTCTGCGACACCAACGGCGGCACCCTGCCCGACGCCGCGGCGGCGATCGTCCGCCGCGTGGCGGCCGAGTTTCCCGGCGTCCGGCTGGGCATCCATGCCCATGACGACAGCGGTCTCGGGGTCGCGGTCACCCTCGCAGCGGTGACCGCCGGGGCGACGATGGTGCAGGGAACGATCAACGGGTACGGCGAACGCTGCGGCAACGCCAACCTGTGTGCCGTCATCCCCAATCTGGAGCTCAAGATGGGCATCCGCTGCCTGCCCGAGGGCAAGCTCGCGGAGCTCACCTCGACCAGCTACTTCGTCAGCGAGGTGGCGAACCTCCCGCCCTGGGACGCCCAGCCCTTCGTCGGCCGCAACGCGTTCACCCACAAGGCGGGGGTGCATGCCAGCGCGCTGCTGAAGGATCCGGTCATGTACGAACACCTGCCGCCCGAGACGGTGGGCAACGAGCGCCGGGTGCTGGTCTCGGATGTCGGCGGCCGCTCGAACCTGCTGGCGGCCTTCGGCGACCAGCTCACGCCTGCCGAGGCGGCCGAGCTGATCCGCCAGGTAAAGGAGCGGGAGAGCCGCGGCTTTCAGTACGAGGGCGCCGAGGCCTCGGTGGCGCTGCTCACCTACAAGGGGAAGCCGCCCTTCGAGGTCCTGGGGGTCAAGCTGATGGTCACCGGCGGCGCCGACGGCCCTGCCGAGAGTGAGGTGGCCGTGAAACTGCGGGTGGGTGACCACGTGGTGCATACCGCGGCGGAGGGCAACGGACCGGTGCACGCCCTGGACCGGGCCCTGCGCAAGGCGCTGACCGAGGTCTACCCGGACGTGGCCAGGATGGAACTGCTCGACTACAAGGTGCGGGTGCTCGAGGGATCGCAGGGCACCGGCGCGGTCGTGCGGGTGCTGATCGAGTCCGGCGACGGCGAGGAGCGCTGGTCCACGGTCGGCGCTTCGACCAACATCCTGGAGGCGTCCTGGCAGGCCCTGACCGACAGCTTCGCCTACTTCCTGGTCTTCCGCAACGGGGTCCCTGCCCGCGCCGCGGCTGCTCAGGGGTGATGCGGTGGGGGATACCGCCTGGGGTATAACCTCTTGCCGCGGCACCCCCATCCTTCGCAGGGCATACCGGCTGTTCGCATTCAGTGGAGTTGGAGCGGAGTTGACCGTGCCCAGCCCGGTCTTGTGGCAGGCCCGCCGCAGACCAGGCTCTATCGGTCAGCGCCAGCGAAGCCGAACAGCCCGGAGGGGCGGCCCCACCTCCAGCGAAGCCGAACAGCCCGGAGAGCCCAGCCCCGATGGCCCCCGCCCCACCTCCCGTGACCCCGAACAGCCCGGAGAGCCCAGCCCCGATGGCCGGCCCCACCTCCAGCGAACCCGAACAGCCCGGACGGCCGGGGACCACACAGGGGCTGTCCCCGCTCCAGAAAAAGAGAAGAACCGACCCCGCCGCAATCGGCAGGGTCGGTTCCTGTTCATGCTGGTGCAGATGGGGAGACTCGAACTCCCACCGGGAGTGGTTACCCGACACGGTCCTGAGCCGTGCGCGTCTGCCAATTCCGCCACATCTGCAGGTTGTCCACCTAGCGACCCGACGGTGCGCTGCTGCCTTCCGGCCCTGACGCGTTTCCGCAGGGTCGCTAGCGGACTGGTGGAGCTAAGGGGAGTCGAACCCCTGACCTCTTGAATGCCATTCAAGCGCTCTCCCAACTGAGCTATAGCCCCATATGTGGTGGCCCAGGCCGGAATCGAACCGGCGACACCGCGATTTTCAGTCGCGTGCTCTACCAACTGAGCTACCGGGCCGTGCGGTGCGGCAAGAACACCACCTAGCGAGTTTATATGTTACCGCATCAGCGGGTTCGAGTTCAAGCCCGAAATTCCGCCAGCGGTGGTTGCGCTGGTTCAGGTGCCCAGGTTTGAGGCGGACTCGTTCGCCCGCTCGCTCGCTTTCGCTTCTGTCCTCGATTCTCCCAGAACAGCACCGGTCTGTCAACGCACGGTCGTCCCAGACCACCCTTGCCGGCGTGCCTCACTTTCATCGGCAGTGCGGCACGGGCAGTGTAAGTTGCAACGGTAGACGGGGGTCGTCTGCCGGTGTAAAATGAAGAAACAGTGGATGACAAGAACCGGGAGGGGACTATGCCAGATATTCCGTTTTTTGATGCGGTCGGCTTCTTTGCGAATAAGATCCAGGAGGTCGAGCAGCAGCTGATCGCCAAGAAGGCCGAGCGTGAGATCCTGCTGGCCAACCAGGCCAGTCTTGAGCAAGCTCTGGCGACGCTGGCGCTCCTCTCACCGGATCATCAGAAGGCGATTCAGCAAGAGGTCGTATCGCTGAAGGAAGTGCTGCACTCCACGGAGCGGGCGCTGGCATCTCTGGACACCGACATCGAGATGCTGACGGCCAAGCTCGACGCGCTTCAGACCGCCCGGGAGATGCTGCACGTGGAAGGAAGCTCATAAAGCCGGGAGCTCGTCACCTCAGAGCAGGTTGCGCGCTCCCGCTCTGTGTCTGTCGACGGTGGAAAGGAGTGGGCTGCATGGAGTTCGGGTTGAAGGGCAAGGTAGCCTG
>Ga0134099_1004036_pt1 | contig 10253 bp, 7 predicted proteins | sample 10_taG_2_FD_105482 | JGI IMG/M metagenome (GOLD analysis project Ga0134099, IMG submission 105482) | Switchgrass degrading microbial communities from high solid loading bioreactors in New Hampshire, USA - 10_41_5_180_A2 metaG | ecosystem: Engineered > Bioreactor > Semi-continuous > Anaerobic >...
CGCGGCGGCGACAAGGTTCGGGAGGTAGAAAAGCTCTCTAACTTAAATAAGAGATATCAGACGGAAATAGACAAATATATAAGCAAATTCGGCATCAAGAAGATATTGCTCTTGACGGACTGCGAGGAGATATTGGAGCATTTCAAGAAGCTCTACGGCTCAATGCTTGTGTTTACTGACTGCAGGAGGGGAAAGCTGGCCGATACCAGAAACGCCGCCCATCTGCAGAACTACAGCAACAAACGGAGAAAAGGCATTGAGATTATAAAAGACACTTATCTTGGGGCAAGATGTGATTATTTCATTGGAAACGGGTATTCCAATGTTTCTTATACAGTAAAGCGGTTAAAGGACTGGCCCGATGAGCATATGACCCTTTTCTACCGTAGTTTAAAACAGGAAAAGCGCATGGCCAGAAAGAGGAAGAGAAAAGCAGCGGCAGTACGGGCCGCTTGGGCGAAAAACCATAAAATCGAGTATCCGGAATTCTACGGAGGTGTCAATACCTATGCCGACTAATAAATTTCTGTTGATCAAGGCTCTCGGACGCAGTATATGGAAAGATGTGGACCATGTAATATGCCAAATCTATGCCGCTGAGCTGACGGGACGGACCCCAGTCGTATACTGGGGCATGGAAAGCATGTATAGCACGTCAATAGATACAAATGCTTTCGAAGTATTCTTTGAACCTGTGTCGGAATATACGGTGGACGATGTAATCCGTCCTGAATTCACCTATTATCCCCCTGTTTGGAAATATGAAAATGTCATGGCGGAAGACACTGACAGACTGAAGATGGAAGGCCGCGATCTGAAGAGCATGATGGAAAGCGACGCGAATGTCGTCGTAAGCGACGTCTATTATCCCTTGAGGGCGCTTTTACCCTGGTCCACAAGTGCTCATTGGTCATATGGCATGACACCCTGTCAGATCTACCGCAGGCTGTTTAAAAAATATCTCAAGCCGAAGCCCGAGATAAAGAGGGAGATCAAGAAATTCATCAATACCCACCCTGACTTTAGGGACGAACGGCCGATTATCGGCGTCCATGTGCGGGAGGACGCCATAGTCACTGAGGTGGCGCAGTTATACGATTTGAACGAGTATTATAAGCCCCATGTATGGGACTTTATAAGCCGGTTCAATATACGGCATGTTTTCCTTATTACCGACTCCAATAAAATCTTCAGGCAGTACAAAAAGCTCTATGGCAAAAACGATATGATGATCTATCCCGAAAGCAAGAAAATCAAATTTGCGGAGCGGATTCCGACCTGCCTGCTGGACTATCCCAATAAGCGCCATAAGGGAGTTGAGATGCAAAAGGATACGATTGAAATTATCAAGGACACCTACCTGGCCGCCCAATGCGATTTCTTTATTGGCAACGGATATTCGAGCCTTTCAAATACCGTAATGCGCCTTAAAGATTGGCCTGAGACAAATATAAAGCTGCTGTACTGAGGAATTAGCTTATTTTTCAACAAGTAGGGTGATATGACAATGGCTGATAAGCTGGCAAAGTACGTTGAATATGTCAAAAGAAAGTTTCCGCAGATACAAGTCACGAATGTTGGGTTCAACCTGACGGATGGAAATCACAGTGATGTTGTCATTATAAACGATGAGCATATTTTTAAATTCGCAAAATACGACTGGACGGCCTGTTATCTGGCAAACCAATGCAAAATAACCTCGTTTGTGAGCGAGTATATTGATACCCGCCTGCCGAAAATGGAATTGATTGAGGACGGCGCGGTTAAATGTGATTTTATTAAAGGGGCGCCGCTCACACGCGACCAGATACTGAAACTTAGCATCGGTGACCAGAACCATATCGCAAGGCAGATAGGCAGCTTTTTGCGTCAGCTTCACGCAGTGCCTCTTAAGGCGGCAAAGTTCTATAAAATCGGCGATGCGCAGGTGGATATTACAAAAGAAAATGTCTTGTCCGAGATAAGGGATATAAAGCGAAAAATATATCCCTACTGCGACAGCCTGTCTCAAAAAACAATTGACGAAAACCTTGAGGTTGTCCTTAGCGACAAGAACTTCCTTAAATATACCCCTGCCGTCATACATGCCAACCCCAACCCTGCGGCCTTTATCTTCGATAAAGAGACGAAAAAGTTAAACGGAGTCATAGGATTTGGCTTTTCCGGCATAGGCGACCCGGCATATGACCTCGGCGTCATCCTCGAATGTTACGGAGAGGTATTCTTAAAGCGTGTCGCCAAGTATTACGGCGACATGTCGAATCTTATCAGCAGGGCCAGGTTCTATGCTTATTTTAATGGCCTGATGTGGGCAAAGAGGACGGCAGATATGATAACCACCAGGGACTTTTCAAAATTCAGGTTCTATCAATGCGCAAAGGACTGCATGCCGGTGGGGAGCCCGTGGTAAAACCGGAGCGGAACCATAACAAGGCGGCGCCCCGCGGCATATGATAACAGTAAAGTGGCGTAAAACAATAAATTAAGGAATAGTGAGGCTGCTATGAAAAAAGCATTGATAACAGGTATAACCGGACAGGATGGGTCCTATCTGACGGAATTGCTGCTTAAAAAAGGGTATGAAGTCCATGGGATAGTCCGCAGAAGCAGCAATGTAAATACCCAGAGAATTGAACATCTGCTCGCGGACGATTCCATCAGAGACAAAAAGCTGTTTTTGCATTACGGTGATTTAAACGACAGCGGCAGTTTAAGCAGGCTGCTGTATCAGATACAGCCGTCTGAAGTATATAATCTCGCCGCGCAGAGCGACGTTAAAATCTCCTTTGATATACCGGAATATACGTCCGACGTTAATGCGCTCGGCACACTGAGGCTGCTCGGGAGCATAAAAGAGGTTGACCCGAGTATCAAATACTATCAGGCGTCCTCCAGCGAGCTGTTTGGAAAGGTGCGGGAAACGCCCCAGACTGAAAATACTCCCTTTTACCCGAGAAGCCCTTATGCCGCAGCGAAACTTTATGCCTATTGGATAACCGTAAATTACAGAGAAGCATATGGCATGTTTGCCTGCAACGGTATCTTGTTTAACCACGAATCGCCCAGAAGAGGCGAAAATTTCGTGACGAGAAAGATTACAAAGGGCATTTCGAATATATTGAAGGGCAAGCAGGATAAACTTATTCTCGGCAACCTCGACGCAAAACGCGACTGGGGTTACGCCGGGGATTATGTTGAGGCCATGTGGCTTATACTTCAGCAGGAAAAACCCGACGACTATGTTGTTGCCACCGGTGAGACCCATACGGTAAGGGAATTCTGTGAGCTCGCCTTTAAGTGTGTGGGTATTGATATCGCCTGGGAAGGCAGCGGCTTGAATGAAATCGGGGTGGACAGCAGAACAGGAAAACAGCTTATAGGGATAAGCGAGCGGTATTTCAGGCCGAGTGAAGTGGATCTGCTGCTCGGCAATGCGAAAAAAGCCCGCGAAAAGCTCGGATGGTCGCCGAAAGTATCCTTTGAGGAGCTTGTGAAAATTATGGTGAATGCAGATTTGAATCCTTGAATTTATGAGGTGAGCGTATTGGATAAAGGGAGCAAAATTTATGTAGCGGGCCATACCGGAATGGTCGGTTCTGCGATTGTCAGAAGCCTTGTCCGGCAGGGATATACGAATATCGTTTCGGCCACGCATAAGGAGCTTGATTTGACCAATCAGGCCCAGACCGAAGCCTTCTTCGAGCGGGAAAAACCTGAATATGTGTTTCTTGCCGCGGCTAAAGTCGGCGGAATTCATGCCAACGATACTTATCCCGCGGATTTTATTATGGAAAATATGGCAATCCAGTGCAACGTGTTAAGAAGCGCCTTTAAGAACCATGTCCGAAAACTGATGCTCCTCGGAAGCTCCTGTATTTATCCCAAAAAGTGCCCGCAGCCTATTAAAGAGGAGTACCTGCTGACCGGCGAACTGGAGCCGACAAATGAGGCTTACGCCCTTGCCAAGATTTCAGGCATTAAAATGTGCCAGTCCTACAATAAACAATACGGGACAAAATATATCAGCGTCATGCCCGCCAGCCTTTATGGCGTAAACGACAGGTTCGATATTGAGAATTCCCACGTCATTCCCTCAATGATAATCAAGTTCCACAAGGCAAAGGTAAATAACAGCCCCGTCGTTGAGCTTTGGGGAACGGGTACGCCGCTCAGGGAATTTCTCTATGTAGACGATATGGCGGATGCCTGCGTATATCTGATGAACAACTATGAGGGCAACGAGTTTATCAATATCGGCTCCGGTCAGGAGATAAGCATTCGGGAACTGGCGGAAAAGATTAAAAAGGTCGTTGGATATGAAGGCAAAATCGTATTCGATTCGAGCAAACCCGACGGCACTCCGAGAAGGGTATTGGACAATACCAAAATCTTTAAAACCGGATGGAAGCCGAAAGTCTCGCTGGACGAGGGCTTAGAAAGGGAATACAAGTACTACTTAGATAATATAGTGGGTTCGCATTAAAACGTATTGCATAAGCAAATTTTATGCCGGAAAAAAGCTTCCCGGCCGGCCTTTGCGCAGATGCCGGTCAGGAGGCTTTATTCCGGCGTTTTGTAACAGCGGTGAAGTAAATAATACATAGAGTTGTATACGCGGGAGAGGGAAGCGTTCCAAAATCAGGTACATCAGGGTGCCAGTTGCTTAATAATATCCAACTGGGCTTGCAGGAGCGATTCTGATTTCGCCTTGAAACTGTAGATCTCGTTCTTTGCCGTTTCGTATGCCATCTTAATCTTGTTGGCTTCGAGGTTGGCGTCATTGATTATCTTCTGCGCCGATTTCTCAGCTTCGCTGATTATGCCCTGGGCTTTTTCGGCGGCGCTGTTTTTGATTTCGTCGCTTGTCTGCTGGGCAAGCATCAAGCACTGCTGCATTGCCTCTTCTATAGCCTTATAACGCTTTAGTTCTTCTTTCAATTTCAGGTTTTCCTCTTCTATAGATTTATACTGCTCCAGCTTATCACTCAGTTCTAACTGCTCGTCCCTTAATTTGTCTATCTCTTCAATATATGATCTTATGTCTTCTTTTAATTTGCAAAACTCTCTCTCAACCTGACTTCTTTCATAACCAAAAAATGCTTTGCGGAAGGTATGCGTATTTGACTTTCTGTCGTTTAGGCCCATATATCTATTCCTCCCTTCAGCGGCGAGCTTTAAAACCTACTCTAAATAATATTCCTTAAACTGGCATTTGATTATCCTTTTATTCATCAACGGGGTAATTTTAGCCGGGCTGCTGATGACGGGGAGAGTTGTGGCTTGGGTATATCGGGCAAGTTGAAATTTGAAAGGGCATATGATACTATAATTGTAATAATATGTCGCTCCCCACGCGGGAGCGTGGATTGAAATTGTAGCTGAAATAATGGGTAAGCATGGAGTTAATTACAGTCGCTCCCCACACGGGAGCGTGGATTGAAATTCGTGAATCCGCATAAATACTTATTTTATTGCACGTCGCTCCCCACACGGGAGCGTGGATTGAAATAAATATGTAAGCTGTTGACGTTTGTTGCATAAATGAGTCGCTCCCCACACGGGAGCGTGGATTGAAATAAAAATCTGGTAACTTTAGTGTTTGACCATTTCCACGTCGCTCCCCACGTGGGAGCGTGGATTGAAATACCGTAACTAACTGAGCGTCAAGGTCGGCGTCTATGTCGCTCCCCACGCGGGAGCAGAAAAAAGACCTCCAAGCCTTATAGGCTTGGAGGCCTTTTCTTTTTTAAAAGCCAGTATAAAGTTTTTCTGCCAAATCAGCTTTAATTTTGCTTATTGTTTTCCGGGTGATAAGGAATGTATAAATGCTATTTGTGATAAAAAAAGTCGTAAAATGGTTTACTTTTTATGCTATTGATACTAAAATGTAGGTGAATAATAGATAGGTGGTCATTAATATGGTGAGTCCTGAAAAATATTATGCCCATACAAAGACCGACCCGAAAACCAATGAGGTGCTGGATCAAACCGAGTGGCAATTGCTTACGGAACATCTGAAGAATGTTGCAGAGCGTGCGAGGGAATTCGCGGACCCTTTTAACAGCGGTGAAATAGCATGGCTGTGCGGCCTGCTCCACGACATAGGGAAATACACTGCCAAATTTCAAAGGCGGTTGAGAGAGGGCGGAAATCTGGTTGACCACTCAACAGCCGGTGCGGTTGAGGCAAACAAGCTGTACGGCGATCTTGGATTTCTGCTCGGCTATTGCATCGCGGGGCATCATTCCGGATTGCCTGACGGAGGAAAAAACGCCGATACGCAGGATGACGCGACACTGCGCGGCCGGCTGAAGAAGCAGATTGAAAACTATGAGCATTATAAAGAAGAGATTAATCCTATTATAAGCCCTGACTGCAGAATTCCTATACGGCCCTTATATAAAATCGGGTTCTCGCTGGCGTTTTATCTCCGTATGCTTTACTCATGTCTGGTGGATGCCGATTTTCTGGATACTGAAAGGTCCATGAACGGAGATGTCGACCGCAAAATCGGAGAGAGTATTCAGGCACTTTATGAAAAGTTAGAGCAGTTTCTGCCGAAATTCGCTAAATCAGATACGCCAATAAATAAAAAGAGGACACATATTTTGAATACATGCCTGCAAAAAGCGGAGATGGATAAGGGAGCTTATACGCTTACTGTGCCCACCGGCGGCGGCAAGACCATAGCGTCTCTGGCATTTGCACTAAGGCATGCGAAAATACATAAGCTGCAGCGGATTATTTATGTGATACCGTACAATTCAATCATTGAGCAGAATGCAGCTGTATTTAAAGGTATATTGGGTGAAGAAAACGTGCTGGAACACCATTCAAATTTCAACTACGATGATTCCAGCGAGATGTTAACTCGTCAGAGGCTTGCTACTGAAAATTGGGACATGCCGGTAATAGTAACCACGACGGTGCAGTTTTTTGAGTCGTTATTTGGCAACCGCCCGTCGAAATGCCGCAAACTCCATAATATAGTCAACAGCGTGATTGTTTTTGATGAAGCACAGATGATTCCGCTGCCGTATTTGCAGCCATGCGTGCGGGCTATAGCCGAGCTCGTTTATAACTACGGTTGTACGGCGGTTTTATGCAGTGCTACACAGCCCGCGCTGGACAGTTTCTTCCCAAAGGAACTTGAAGTAAAAGAAATATGCGAGGACAAAAAGGAACTGTACGAATTTTTCAGGCGCACTACATTACAATTTGTGGGGCCTCTTTCGGATGAAGAACTGGCTGCAAAGCTGAATACTTATAATCAAGTTTTGTGTATTGTCAGAACAAGAAAACAAGCGCAGGCCGTTTTCAATCTATTGAATAAAGAAGGTGCCTTCCATCTTTCTACGATGATGTATCCGAAACACCGTTCACAGACATTAGAAAGAATAAAGTGCCGGCTTGACCATAAGCTGCCTTGCCGGGTTGTGGCGACAAGCCTTGTTGAAGCAGGTGTCGATTTGGATTTTCCGGTCGTATATCGTGCAGCGGCGGGGCTTGATTCCGATATACAGGCGGCCGGCCGCTGCAATCGTGAGGGCAAAAACGGTATAAGCCCGGTTTATATCTTTGAACCAGAGGGGAAATACCAGCATAATTCGGATGAGCAGAGACGATGGGAGGCGTTTGCTGACTCTGTTGCAAAACAGTTTAAAGAAGACCCGATGTCGCCTGAGGCTATCACTGCATATTTTACGCAGCTATATTACGCCGAGGACAAGGGGCTTGACGCTAAAAGTGTCATAAAACGCTTTGAAGACGGCTACGAAAAGGATCTTAGCTTCCCATTCGCAGAGGTTGCACAGAAATTCAAGCTAATCGACGATAAGGAAACGAGGACAGTGTTAATACCGGATTGCGATGAGGCAAAAGAACTTGCGGACAAACTGCGCGAAGGGCAGCATAGCAGGCAGCTTTTGCGTAAAGTTCAGCAATACAGTGTCAATATCTATGAGAATCATTATCGTGCATTGTACGATGCCGGATGTATTTCCGCTGTCGACAGTGAGATTGCTGTGCTGACCGATGATCATAAATACAGTAGGGAAACTGGTCTTGACGCGAGCGTCGATACTGGTGTGGGATTTTTTGTGTGATAAAATGCAGAGCAGGACGAAAGTCCTGCTCTGCTGAATGCTTTTTATAGATATCAATACCTATATTTCAACCCACAAATCTCGGTTAGCGAGATTTGACCTGTACTAATTATTATGAGCGAATCAGAAAAACATTCATAAACCAGTCGCTTATTACATAAACGTATAACAAATGCTTAGATTTCAATACCTATGAAATGGGGTGAAAGAAATTAAAAATAGAATTCAGACGGAGGTGACACAAGCAAAAAGCATTTTATAAAAAATTACAAAAGAAAGGAGAAGTGTGAAGTGGGATATGGAATCAAGATTGAGGTATGGGGCGATTATGCTCTTTTTACAAGGCCCGAAATGAAGGTTGAACGCGTCAGCTATGATGTTATTACGCCTTCCGCGGCACGAGGGCTTATTGAAGCCATATATTATAAACCTGCCATCAGATGGTTTATAGACAAAATAGTAGTCTGCAATCCCATCAAGTTTACAAACATCCGACGCAATGAAGTAAAGTCCAAAATTTCAGCAAGGAATGCAAAATCCGCCATGAACGGCACAGGGCGGATAAGCCCAATTTACACCCCGATTGATATTCAGCAGCGGGCGTCGCTGGTACTCAAAAATGTACGGTACATAATCGAGGCACATTTTGAGATGACTTCAAAGGCGGGTGAGAAAGATACGCCCGAAAAGCACTACAGCATTGTAATGCGCAGGCTTCAAAACGGGCAGTGTTTTCATCAGCCGTGTTTCGGATGCCGCGAGTTTCCGGCGAATTTTAGAGTTTTCGAGGGCGATCCGGATAAAGAGGGCATACAAGAAAGCCGCGACCTGGGATTTATGCTTTTTGACATGGATTATTCCGATCCGCGTAACATAAAGCCTTTGTTTTTCCGCGCGTCGATGAAAAATGGAGTTATTGACCTCAGAGACTGTGAGGTGGTTCAATGATACTCCAATCGCTGTACGAATATTATGAAATATTGGTCAAGGCCGGTGAAGTGCCGCACCCGGGTTACGTCATAGCCAATGTTTCATATGCATTGAATCTTTCGCCGCAGGGAGAACTGCTCAATGTCATACCTTTAAAGCAGTCGGTCACGCGAGGCAAAAAGACTGTTGAAGTGCCGCGCCCGATGGAAGTCCCCGAACAGGAAAATAAGACGTCGGGCATTAAACCTAATTTTCTTTGTGAAAATTCCAGTTATGTTTTAGGCGTCGATGCGAAAGGCAAACCTGAACGAGTAAAAAAGTGTTTTTCCGCCTTTGCAGAATTACATCACCGAATACTTGATGGCGTGGACAGCATACCAGCAAAAGCCGTACTTGCGTTTATTGACAGCTGGCAGCCAGAAAAAGCACAGAAATGTGAGGCGCTCAAGAACTTTTATAACGATATAATTGCCGGCGCTAATATAGTTTTCATGATACAAGGCATCGGATACGCACACCAAGACAAGGCAATAAGAACCGCTTGGGAAAACTACCGTTCAAAGAATTCAAGCAAGGTTTATATGCAGTGCTTGGTCACAGGCAAAGTTGAGCCTATTGCACGGTTACACCCCAGAATAAAGGGAATAAAAAACGCCCAAATGGTAGTATCGCTGGTTTCGTTCAACGAAAGCGCATTTGAATCATATGGTCATGAGTTCAAAGATGATACCGGGCAAGGGCTGAACGCGCCGGTGAGTGAATATGCGGCCTTTGCATACGGAACGGCTCTTAACTACCTTTTGGCCGACACAGAGCATAGACAGGTAATCGGCGATACAACGGTAGTCTACTGGGCCATGAGCCCCAAAAAAATATACAGAGACCTTTTCAGTTTTGCACTAAACCCTGTTAAAAAATCTGATTCAGACGGCGAAATGGCTGTAGATAAGGCGGCTGAGGGGGAGTTAGAGGGTATTTTTAAAAGGATTGTACAGGGCAAGCCGATTTCGGAGGATACAAAATATTCATTTGACAGTTCTACACGGTTCTATGTACTGGGACTTGCCCCAAATGCCGGAAGGCTTTCGGTACAGTTCTTTTTGGCAAATACTTTCGGCAACATACTTGAAAACGTAGCGCAGCACTATCGCGATCTGGAGATTGAAAAATCGCCGTCAGATTTTGAATATCTGCCAGTTTGGAAGCTGTTAGATGAAA
>Ga0134099_1004039_pt1 | contig 10249 bp, 8 predicted proteins | sample 10_taG_2_FD_105482 | JGI IMG/M metagenome (GOLD analysis project Ga0134099, IMG submission 105482) | Switchgrass degrading microbial communities from high solid loading bioreactors in New Hampshire, USA - 10_41_5_180_A2 metaG | ecosystem: Engineered > Bioreactor > Semi-continuous > Anaerobic >...
AAAACGTATCACAAAACGCCTAATCAGCTACGTAAACAACTCAATTAGTCTTAAATTGGAGGCTGCCATAAAAGATTGGTAAGCATCAGATAAAACATACGTAACAATTTATAAACAAATATGAGATAATTACTCAAAAAGAAGGTTAGGAGGAATTATTCATAATCCTCCAGCCTCCATTCATCCTTCCAGTCAATATAGGGTCTTTCCCCATCAAACCGTAACGGCAGCCATACATAATCTGAGATAGAAGTATTTACAGCAATGGTTGTTTTTATGATATCCAGACTTTCTATTTGATCCATTTTCGTTTTGTCCACATCAGGTCCAAAAACTGAAAAATAAGCTTTTTCAACTTGTTCATAAGTATATGGCAAATCTCCCACCATCCACCTATCAGCTATTGCTATATACAAATCCTTTTTATTCAGTACTTTGAATATAGAAGATATCTGCGATTGAAAAGATGTTCTTGTATAATCATTTACATGTAGCTCACCAAGTACTTTATATGGCCCATGCCAAGTTTTAGCAACAGCTACTTCTGAAGGGTTTGGAAAATATCCGGTAGTACCCGACGTCACCAAATAGTGAAGCCCTTTTCTATAAAAATACGATATTCCTTCTCTTACATATGGTGGTGAAACACGTGGAAAATGTGTACTGTAATACCCTGTTACATCGGTATAATCCTCTGCCAAATCTGCACAAATTGTTTCACAATGTACCCTTTCAAAATAATAATACGCTTTGCCGTCAGGCGCCACAACCAGATCAAAATCTCCAGCACTCATACCTAGTGGACGCAAACCTTCTTTTACTTTTTTATAAGGTCCTAAGATATGATCCGCCGTCAATACAGTTGCTGTCTGTGTACCATCTTTATTCATTATCTTTACCCAACATACATACTTTTTTGTTTTTTTATTATAGATTATATGCGGTCTATCCATACATGATTCCGGATGAAGTGATGACTTCGGATTATCTGGTTCTGGCGGTATAATTAAGCCTTTATCTTCCCAATTGTACAGGTCTGTAGAAGTATAACAGCGTACGCCCCAATGCCAGATATTTGTACCCGGTAATGTCTTCTCTTTATTCTCTCCATACCAATAATAGGTTCCATCAATGTACATTATTGAACCGCCATGAGCATGTATTCTTTTCCCTTCTGTGTCCAACCATACTTGTCCTGGACGAAATGAATTGTACCTCATTGTTTATCCCTCTCCTTCCCAACTATAAACTTCAGTTTCAGCAAAAAATCCTCTCGTTTTTCCGTCCACATATAAGTCTGAACATATTTCAAAACTTCCACATAAACGAATATCATTTGAGGAAGAGCCAACCATAACGTCCATCTCTCCTGCTTCAACTTTCCATTTCATTTCTGAGTCTAGAAATGCAAATTGGCTTAATTTTATTCTGAATATTACCGTTTTTTTCTCTCCTGGAGCCAACGTAATACGTTTAAATCCTGCTAATTCTTTTACCGGACGCACCATACTGGCATATCGATCACTGATATAGAGCTGGACAACCTCATCGCCGATCATAGCGCCTGTATTCTTTATATCTACTGAAACAGAGAGAGTTTCATAAGGTTCAAGCTTCGTCCTATTCAATCGTAAATTACTGTACTCAAATGTAGTATATGATAAACCATGCCCAAAACAATACCTTGGTGTATACGGCATATCGACATATCCGCCAAATGCACTCGGTGTTCCGACATCGTAACTAGCACCATTGTAATGATTGTAAAATACAGGAATTTGCCCCGAGTTGTATGGTACCGATACAGGAAGCTTTCCGCCAGGGTTATAATCGCCAAAGATTACAGCTGTAATGGCTTTAGCCCCTCTTTCTCCAGGACTCCATGCCTCAATTATTGCATTGAGATATCGATCCGCTACATCGCTTGATATAGGCCTTCCATCGAAGTGAATCCCTATAGACGGTTTGCCTAGCTTGGCCAGTTTCTCTATAAACAGTTCTTGACATTTCGGAAGATTGATACTGGTTGCATCTATTCCCTCTCCAGTTGTACAGGATGTCCCCCAACCGGCTTTGCCTCCCAGTGTTAAAATCACCACATCCGCTTCTTTTGCAACTCTTAGTGCCTCATCATGTCCCGATTCATCATCCCCAGCATAAGAATATCCATAAGAATACAAAATTTCTGCATCAGGGCAATCTTCCTTTAACTGTTCCAATAGGTTTTTGGCCTTAGGGTAAAACTTTTTTACTACCTCTTCCATTCCTGGATTTTCAATTTCCACCTTACTCCCAGGATAGGTGACACGACTTCCACCTACAAAATAATCAACATTATTAGAATCCAAAGCGCCGTCAAAATCCACACCAGCCATTGTATTCCTAACGCCCATTAAGGCTTCCACCAAGCTTATAAACGAGTATCCTCCGAACAAAGCACGTGTTGATGCCGCATGATGACCTATTACTGCAATCTTTTTTACATCATTTCTTTTTAGAGGAAGTATCCCATCATTCTTAAGAAGTACAATTGATTCCTTAGCCATTTGAAGACTTAAATCCTCGTATTCCACACAATTAAAACTTTTAGAAATTTCCTCTTCATCCGCCGGATATGGATTTTCAAAAAGACCCAAAGCAAATTTGATTGTTAGAATATGTCTTACAGCGTTATCCAATAAAGCTACATCTAATTCACCGTTTTTTATTAATTCCAAAAGGCCGTCATTATAACATTCCTTTGAAGGCAATTCAACATCTATCCCTGCCTCCAATGCCCGTTTCCCCGCTTCAACCTTATCCTTACAAACTCTATGTCGAGTCATTAGTTCCAATATGGATGCATAATCCGACACTGTAAGACCATCAAACCCCATTTCATTTCGCAACAGGTCTGTCATAATCTCTCTGGAGCCTGCAACTGGTTCTCCATCTATTGCGCTGTAACAATTCATCGCTGATTTTAGACCACCTAGAGTAATAGCAGCTTGAAAGGGCTTTGCATATATTTCCCTTAGTGGTCTGCTAGGAATATCAGCTGGAGCAGCATGTATCCCACCTTGAGAGCTCATATAGCCCAAGAAATGTTTAGCAGTAGCCACAACTCCTTTTCTCAGGTCGCCATCATTCTGCATCCCCTGAATATAAGCAACACCCATTGCCGATACAAGTGTAGGGTCCTCGCCATAAGTTTCCCCTTGCCGCCCAAAACGTGGGTCCCTTGATATATCAAGAACCGGTGCGAATGCCTGTGTTATTCCATCCGCTCTTATTTGTTTGCGTATGACAGTCGCCATTTTCTTTACAAGCTCAGGATCCCACGTAGAAGCCTGTCCTATTGCGGATGGAAAAGACGTTGCCTGTGGCATCATTCCTCCGCAAAGGGTTTCCATATGAAAAATAGCAGGGATATGGTGTTCGCTTAGAGTCATAATTTCTTCCTGCGTCTTTCGCAGTAAATCAGCAACTTGTTCTTTAGAATCCATTGTACCTGCAATAAGAAATGACACTTCCCCTACACCATATGGATAGTCTTTCTTCAGATTGTCCTTTGACCCTACCGCCAAATTAAATCCCTGTATTTGACCTAGTTTTTCCTCAAGACTCATGCGAGAGAGAAGGTCTTCAGCCCTTTCTTCTGGTGACAATGTTAGATCTTTATATTTCACTACCGATTTTGACATTATCGTATCTCACTCCTTATTCACAATTAAAAAAGTACCTCTTTTCTATTCCTTTAAGCCCCCCAAAGTAATTCCTTTCACAAAATATCTTTGGAAGAAGGGGTATAATACAACAATAGGCAAAATTCCAATTACTGCAATTGCCATGCGTATTGTAGTAGAAGGTAGATCCGCTATTTTGGCACCTATTTCCGCCGCCTTGGAAGCATTTTGCCTCAGCGCTTCGATGTTTTCATTAATGTTATTCAGTATTATTTGAATTGTGTATAAATGACTACCATCACGTTCTGTTAAAAAATACATCCCATTTATCCAATCATTCCAATATGCCAACCCTGACAATAAACCTATAGTTGCAATAATAGGCACACAAAGAGGCATAATTATTTTTGCAAAAATAGTAAATTCACTTGCTCCATCAATTTTAGCTGATTCTCTAAAGCTTTCTGGAATGCTGTTCTTAATATAATTTCTAACCAGTATAACATTAAATGCATTCATCAATAGATTGGGTACAAGCAACGCCCAAAAGGTATTTTTTATCCTAAATATTTTTATATAATTATAATAGGTTGCTACAATGCCTCCATTAAACAGCATTGTAAAAACCAACAAAAAACTCATAACTTTCATTCCTGGTACGTTTTTTTGAGAAATGCCATAAGCATATGTGGTGGTAATTAAAACACTAGCTATTACACCGACACCGGTTAATAGAATTGTCATTAAATAAGCACGTCCAATGAGACTCCATTGCACGGCAATATAGTTATAGGCTTCAAGGCTGAGCTTTTGTGGAAAAAAGGAATACCCGTTTTCTGTCGCCCACTTATTATCCGTAAAAGAAGCGATTACCAGGAGTATAAAAGGCATTATCGCACAAAATGCTGCAATACCGCAAAAAATATGAGCAATAATCTGCGTCATTATTGATTCCCTTGATTTCATCCTTCTCCTCCTTAAAATATTGCGTTGTCCGGGTTATATTTCTTTACAATTTGATTTACAACCATAATAAGAACAAATCCTACGATGGATTGGTAGAAAGCCGCAGCACTGGACATCCCGTAATCACTGTTCTTCATCAAGGCCTGGTATACATAAACGTCCAATGTTCTCGTTACAGGATAAAGTACCCCACTGCGTTGTGGCATCTGATAGAATAATCCAAAGTCAGAACGGAAAATCTGTCCCGAGCTCAAAATTAACAATGTAATTACCGTTGGCTTTAATAAAGGTAGTGTTATATGCTTAATTTGTTGCCATTTATTAGCACCATCCAGCCATGCAGCTTCATATAAATCTGGATTAATCGCTACTATACTTGAAAGATAAATTATCATGTTATAACCTAGTACCTTCCATGTATTTACAAGAATTAATATAAGCGGCCAGTATTTCCGTTCCATATACCAATTTATTGGTTCTTTCCCCAGTGGCTGGAGAATTGACTTATTAATCATTCCCGTTTCTGGAGAAAGAAATGCATAACCAATATAACTTATTACAACCCAGCTCATTAAAAATGGAAGTAAGGTTGCACTCTGATATAACTTAGATGCGAATTTACTACGGATCTCATTAATCAATATTGCCATAGTTACAGCTGCAATAGTTCCTACGATAAAAAAGGCCACATTGTAACAAATTGTATTCCTTGTTATAATCCATGCATCCTTTGACAGGAACAGGAATCTAAAATTGTCCAATCCGCACCAAGGGCTTTTAAAGATGCCTTTTCGGTAATCAAGCTTTTTAAATGCAATTAATATTCCATACATAGGCATATAATTATTTATCATAAGATATATGAAGCCTGGCAAAACCATTATATAGATGGGAATAATTTCCTTCCATCGAATTTTATTTCTCTTAGTAGCTGTCAACTGCTTTTCCCCCGAAAATATCATAATAACCCCCTTTCCGTTCCGTAGTGTCAAAATTATTTTATACAAAATCAATTTTAGTTACTAAAATGGTTGTTTAAATATTACAGCGGATATACCGCTCCAATCTCACCAGAATTTTAAGAGGGTTTGTGGGAAAGCACATACCAGCTTGGAAATGCTTGCTGACGCTTAGCACTTCCTGCTGGGATGTACTTTCCCTTCAAATCCACAATATCTTCAATTTTTCATTTAGGAATTTTATACTTAAATTGACGGTGGTACCTCTTTATTGTACAAATATACCATGCATAAATATACTTCACAATAATAAGAGGTAACCACCGTGACTATTATTATACCACTTCTGCTAAATATTATAATGATTATATGGTTCTTTTATACCTTTTTAAAATTGCCTACATACTCATTCTTCCCTTAACTACAAAGTCATGCTGTATGTCTCCGAAATCACGAATATGCCCGATATGCCCTCCAATCTGAAGGAACAGTAACTACTTTTTGCCTGCCAGCCAGGCATCAAACTGTCTCTGATTCTCCTCAATAATTTTGTCAACACCTGCAGCCTTCAATGCATTTAGGAATTCCGGAAGCGATTTTGAAGGATCCATAGCTCCACAGTTGATTATAGGCGTATACTGATCAACCACAGCCTGAACTGCCGCTATCTCATTTGCCACACTCGTTTGTACAAAACTGTAGCCGATAGCCGGCGAAAATCTTGATTTTGGAATACTAGCATCCCATTCTTTCAAAATCCGATTCATGTTAATGGGGGACGGATACACAACAGGCCAATTTAATCTATTACCCCACAATCCATAAGGATTATGGTAAGGAAGTTTGGAAACGTCCTCTTCTAAATATTGAATCTGTTCTCCTTCATCTGTCTTTTGCACCACTTTATAGGACTTCCCTTCTATCCCAAATTGAATCAGCTTAGTAGCTTCATAATTCGAATAAAGGTAATTCAAAGCCTTCATTGCCTTTTCCGGACTTACTGATGTTATCGGGATATTCCATGTAATAAGCGCCCCCCCACTGCCTGCCACATATGGTTTTACCATTTTAATCAGGGTTAAGTCAAATTCCACCGTTGCTTCGTAGGAAGGTTCTGCAACGGGATCGGCCCAATAAAACACACCAAAATATTTGCCAGTTCTCATAAGCGAGTCAGGAGATTCTGTAGTAGTTGCCGCATCAGGTGAGATATATCCTTCCTTAGCCCAACGGTACTTCATCTCGGCATATTTTTTATATTCCTCAGTGGCAAAGAGATTTTCTATTTTTGTAGTATTAAAACCGCGGTTCAACATCAGGACTCCGTTACCGATCGCCCCGCCCACCTTATCGTATTCGATATAACCGTTGTTCAAAGGTTCCGGTGTAGTATTCCAAGGTATTTCACAGTAAAAATTGGGGCCCTCTCCTGCTTTTACTTTAGCAAACATCTGCTCTATTTCCTCTAGAGTATAATATTTGTTTTCATCAATGGTGATACCATATTTTTGTAACAGCGATGTTTGAGCTAAGAAACCGTATTCATTCCCTTGTTTATATGCCGGTGGTATACCATAAAGTTTTCCATTATAACTGCCGCCCAACAGTGATTCTCCACATGCTTTCTTAATGTCTTGGCCATATTTTTCAACCAGCTCATCCAGAGGAAGAATCAGCCCACTCTCCACCAACGGCCCCAAGCTGGTGAAAGCCGTTAATGCAATATCAAGCTGTTCTCCTGCGGATACCATAAGCTGAGCTCTTTTCTGAGATTCCATAAGAGGAACCGGTTCAAATTTTACACGCACCCCAACATCCTTTTCCAACATGGCATTGAAAGCATCCTCCACTTCCTGGAATCCTGGGCCAAGGTTGCCAGGGGTCGGATACTGCCAGATAATGGTTGTAATTTCACCTGATTCTGCTGTTGATTCCCCTTCATCAGTTTCTGTTTTAGGAGTTTCTTCTTTGTTAATGGAAGTATCTTCGGATGATTTTGAGTCGCTCCCGCAACCAGCAAGGGCAGGCAAAACAAGTAATAAGCATAAAATTAATGATAATACTTTTTTCATACTTCTTTTCCCCCTTTGTTATTATTGTACACCCTCAAAAAGTATCATAATTATTACCAACTACTTTTTGAAGGTGTTCTTTTATAATTTATAATAAATGTAATACATACTCTTTACTATATTAATTTCAAACTATTTAGATTTCAAAAGCAAACCTAAATTGCAATATCAAATGCAACACTTTCTGAGAAAAAGTACAGATTTTTCAAACTTTAACTGACAAAATCGGCAAACAGGCAATTATCAAAGTATAGCAATGAAAACAATCCCCACCTTCTATATGGTGGGGATTTCGTATTTTTATTTCACCCTGCAAAGAGCTCCCATACACAAAATTATTTACACTCCTTAGCTCTTCTCTTTCTGTGGCAAGTTGGTTTTCAAGTAATCCTCTATTTTTGAATTTATTCTTTTGAATTTATTCTTTTCATTTCAGAATCCAATGTAGGCATTAAAGAAATAATACCTTCATTCACCGTGGTTTTATATTGCCTCTTGTTGCCAATGATATCCAGCATGTTGGTTACGCCATAGTGCCCGCAATACTCCTTTTGCGCAGTATTATAACTTATATTTCTCCGTTCTCTCATCTTTAATCCTTCCGCTAAAATTAAGGCCAAAACCAAAGATGTATATATTACCCTCCGTGTCTTGATAAGCTTCCATATCAAAAGCCACACTTCATTGTGTCTTTCAACGGTATCCATATCCTTTGGTAACAGGATAGGAGGTAGTCCTGTAGGCTCATATTCCCAGTAATTATATCTAAAAGCACTTCCTTTTGTACCCCAAAATCGACTAAAATTGCATCTGCATAAGGCTCTAATTCCGCAAGCACTGCAGCAGTCTTCATACGGATACAAACAATAACCGGTTTTTCTCCTAATTCGTTCTTCGCAAAAATGACATTATCGAGATCTGATTCATTTGCAGTCGTAACGGTTTTGCCATAATAACTCCTATTTGTTGAATTTTCTCTTGGGTCTCCACCCGCCATGCTCTCCTTGCTGGCACTAACCGCAGTATAAGGCCGGTACTGTAAACTGATCGGTTGATAGCCATTGCCTCCATTTTTAAAGTCTTCAGGATCGAAGCCATTATTGCCAATAGGGCTATCTACAAAGACAATTGCAGCATCTGCCTCATCTATATTTTTTACCGACTCAAAATATTTCCCCAACAACTCATCTGATATTGGACGTATATCTTGGGCAGGTGTCTTCATTCTAACAAAATTATAATATTCACTAATATGCCTCTCTGGTACATATACCTTAATCTTCCTCTTTAAGGGAAGCACACCATTTTTATTTTTAAGCATAACTACAGATGCCAACTGAGCCGCATATCCTGCTTTTACATATTCTTCACAACCAGCAGTTTTTAAACTTGCCTCCAAGTCCAAAAAAGGATTTTCAAACAATCCTACTCGGAACATGTTTGTGAGAATCTTAATTACAGAATCACGAATTTTTTGTTCCATTATCTCACGACCATATCTCTCACAACCTATTTCAAAGGCTTCCAAAACATACTCAATTTTATCAACGCATCCAAATTGATTAACACCATTCATGATAAGTTTCAAGAAGCGTTCTGGAATACTCAAGTGTTCTACACCATGGCATTTGCCACCGGGAAAATACGAGCCAATTGTAGGTGTCATATCGTCTGTTATGTTCCAATCGGTGCATACAACACCATCATAGCCATATCTCTCACGAAGCAGGTCCTTTATCATATATTTGCTGTAGGCATTCCCAACATTTTCTCCATATTTTTTATCTTGATTCCACGAGATAGAATAATATGGCATAATGGCAGCACATTTCCCTGTTTTGCCCTCTAATTTCATCGCACCATCTATAAAAGGTTTAAGATGTTCTTCAATATTTTCTCCAGGAAACACCGCATACTTTCCAAATGGATAATGGGCATCACGACCGCCTTCACCCGTACCTCCGCCCGGCCAATGTTTTGCCATTGTAATAACGCTATCCTGGCCCCATCCATCAGGAGAGCTCTCCGTAGTCTGCATTCCATCACAGTATGCTCTAGCCATGTCTGTACTCAATTGCGTATGCGGTCCAAAAGTATCCATGGCACGCATCCATCGAGGTTCTGTTGCCAAATCCACAAACCTATCATCTCTTCTAGAGTTAATCGATTAGCCAAATCTTCAGCTCGGGTTTTATAATCAAGCCGCCAATCCTCATATGGAAGGAGCTTTCCCCTTCTTTCCAGATCTTTAAAAATAAATCCATCTTGCTCTATGACCGGGACATCGCTACAGCTAATTATCGGTCCTCCTTCGTTTATGTAAATAGTAAAATCTTGCTTTTCTATTTTTGTATATGCCACATATTTCACCCCTTTTTCAGCCATCTGGGATTATTGTCAATTTTAATTGAATTTATTTCTTATACTTTACACGGTTACACATGGAAATCAAGCATATAAAATCATCCTTTCAATGCACCCTCGGTAATACCTCTAACAAACCATTTTTGTATAAACGGGAATGCACACAACAACGGCAGAACACCTACCACTGCTATAGCCATCCTTACGGTAGCCGAAGGCAATT
>Ga0134099_1004057_pt1 | contig 10210 bp, 7 predicted proteins | sample 10_taG_2_FD_105482 | JGI IMG/M metagenome (GOLD analysis project Ga0134099, IMG submission 105482) | Switchgrass degrading microbial communities from high solid loading bioreactors in New Hampshire, USA - 10_41_5_180_A2 metaG | ecosystem: Engineered > Bioreactor > Semi-continuous > Anaerobic >...
AGGGCACTGCATGTGTTAGGCCTGCTAAACATCCAGTATGTGTTTCACAATGATGTCCTTTATGTTATCGAGGTAAATCCCCGTTCCAGCAGAACGGTACCTTTTATAAGCAAAGTAACCGGAATACCCATGGTAGGCATGGCAACCAGGATAATGATGGGGAAAAAGCTGAGGGACTTCGGCTACGGAACCGGTTTGTACAGGGAATCCGACTATGTGGCTGTAAAGGTTCCTGTGTTTTCTTTTGAAAAACTTCACGATGTGGATATAAGCCTGGGTCCGGAAATGAAGTCCACCGGCGAAGTACTCGGTATAGGAAGGAGTTTCCATGAGGCTTTGTACAAAGGGATAATCGCATCAGGTATGAAACTTCCCAAAAAAGCAGACAACATTCTGATGACGGTCAGGGATACCGACAAGCTGGAACTAATACCCATAGCCGAAGGCTTTGAAAAGCTGGGCTTTAAGCTCTGGGCAACCGGTAAAACGGCAAAGACCCTCAATGCCCACGGTGTTGCAACAAACGCTGTAAGGAAGATCGACGAAGGCGGGTTCAATATACTGGATCTCATACAGTCGGGCAGCGTCAGCCTGGTGATAAATACTCCCACAAAAGGCAGGAAGCCCAACAGGGATGGTTTTAAAATCCGGCGCAAAGCCGTGGAAATGTCAATACCGTGCCTGACTTCCCTTGACACTGCCAAGGCGGTATTGGAATGCCTGAAACTTGGCAGGGGTGAGAAAAATTTTGATGTGATCAACCTTAAAGATTTAAAATGAAGAAATCCAGTCAACCATGCAGTAAGGAATGAATTCAGCTTGTAATGGATGCGGAACTTAACAATTTTCCATCTCAAACAGCTGAATAAAACCAAAAAATAGGTTCATTTTAAAAAAGGAGTTTGAAATGGCAAAGGTACTTAAGGAAAAAATAGTATCCATGGAGGAGATCGGACCGGGAATTTTCAAAATGACCGTCCGGTCCGAATATGTCTGTGAAAAGGCCAGGCCGGGACAGTTCGTAAACGTGAAGTGCGGTGATGGTTTAACCCCGCTTCTTCGGCGTCCCATAAGCATATGCGACGTGGACAGGAAAAAAGGGACTTTTGACTTGGTATTTCAGGTAAGGGGAACGGGGACCGAATGCCTGAGCAGGAAAAAACCCGGCAGTGTAATTGACATAATTGCTCCCCTGGGAAAAGGCTTTGATATCTCCGGCAAGTATAAAAGAATCGGTGTGATTGGGGGAGGAATAGGTATATTCCCTCTGCTTTTTCTCTTGAAGGAAAGAAAAGCCATTGCCTTTAAAGAGAATGAAGCCATGAAAAGCACAGTGTTTCTCGGCTTTAAAAACGCGGACAGCATTGTTCTGTACGAAGAATTTGACGATGCGGCCGATGCACTGTACATTTCCACCGATGATGGCAGCAGGGGTTATCACGGCCTTATCACCGACCTTTTGGAAAGGGAACTGGAGCGAACGGGTTTCGACATAATCTACACCTGCGGCCCCAGGCCCATGATTAATAAGGTAGTCAAAATGGCCTTGTCCAGAAAAATACCTTGTCAGGTATCCTTAGAGGAAAGAATGGGGTGCGGAGTGGGAGCATGCCTTGTATGTGCATGCAAGACAAGGCTGGGCGATGAATGGGAATACAGCCACATCTGCAGGGACGGTCCGGTGTTCTGGGGCGATGAACTTATATTGGAATAGATTATGCTTTGGTATAGGAGGCATATATGGCCGATTTAAGCGTGAGTATCTGCGGAATAACCTTTAAAAACCCTGTAATTGCAGCTTCCGGCACATTCGGTTTTGGCCGGGAATATTCTGAATTTGTGGATTTGAACAGGATTGGAGGAGTATCTGTAAAGGGGCTTACCCTTGAACCCAGAAAGGGGAATGCTCCCCCCAGAATAGCTGAAACCCCTGCAGGCATTTTAAACAGTGTGGGTCTGCAAAATCCCGGTGTACATGCTTTTATAAAGAATGAAATTCCTTTTTTAAGGCAGTTTGACACAAAGATCATAGCCAATATAGCCGGAAACACCATTGAAGACTACTGTGCAATGGCTGAAATCCTGGGGGATCAGGATATAGATGCGATAGAACTGAATGTTTCATGTCCGAATGTGAAAGCCGGATGTGTGGCTTTTGGCAGCACACCTCATGGCATTTCCGAGGTTACCGGTGCGGTAAAAAAATACTGCCGGCATCCGTTGATTGTCAAGCTTACACCCAATGTCACCGATATCCGGGAGATCGCAAAGGCTGCAGAAGCGTCCGGGGCAGATGCAATTTCCCTGATAAACACCATTCTTGGTATGGCCATAGATATACATACAAGGCGTCCGATCCTTGCAAACAATACGGGCGGACTTTCAGGACCGGCTGTCAGACCTATAGCTGTCAGAATGGTTTATGAAGTGGCAAAATCAGTAAAAGTGCCGGTGATAGGCATGGGAGGAATTGCTTCCGGAGATGATGCCATAGAGTTTATTTTGGCCGGTGCCAGGGCCGTGATGGTGGGTACCGCAAATCTTGTAAATCCTATGGCATGCCTGGACGTGATTGAGGGAATAGAAAAGTACATGGATACTTATAATTTCAAGAGGATTGATGATATAATCGGGAAAGTGGAGTTATACTAGAATAAACCAGTTTGAATTAAGCCAACTGAAACGGATGATTGCCGGATACTTCCATATTTGTTAAATCCACTTGAATCAAATGAATTTGGGCAGTGATATAAATTAAAATTGGATGGCAACATAGAATGCACAGTTTTATGAAATACCGGGAAAAGGAGTAGTGATATGAAAACAAGGCTTATATTTGTTCGCCATGCAGAAGCGGAAGGAAATCTGTACAGGATATTTCATGGGTGGACTGACGGCAGCATAACCGAAAGGGGGCACCTGCAGGCAAAGCTGGTAGCTGAAAGGTTAAAGGATACACCGATTGACGTAATATATTCCAGCAGTCTTAAGAGGACCCTGCAGACTGCCCAATATATAGCAGATGTTAAGAACTTACCCATAATCAGAACCGACAGGCTGAAGGAGATCAACGGAGGAGACTGGGAAGGAAGAAGATGGGATGAATTGCCTGAAATTTATCCCCATGAGAATGAAACCTGGGAGAACCAACCCCATCTGCATCGAATGCCGAACGGTGAGTCCATGGTGGAATTTCAGAAAAGAATAATCAATGAAGTGGAGAGGATAATCAAAGACAATAAGGGCAAAAACATATGTATTGTAACCCATGGGACTGCAATACGTTCCATAATGTGTTATTTTCAAGGCTGTGATCTTATTGAGATGGTAAATACACCATGGTACGACAATACTGCAGTGACCGTGATCGACTATGAGGACGGAAAGTATGAAGTTGTCCTGGCCGGAGATACTTCTCATCTGGATAAGGAAGCCAGCACTCTTCAAAACCAGGAATGGTGGCAGGAACATATGGAAAAGCTCGGAGACAAGGGGTAAAAGCCCAGGAATCTCAGATCCGGAATTAAGATGAACATTATTATATCCTTTGAGGAATAGGTGGTTTTATGTCAGGACGCAGTGAGAAGCTCATATCATGGCTTTTTGAAACCAGGGCCGTAAGAGTATGTCCAGAGGGCAGGCCTTTTTGGTACACATCAGGAACCATAGGACCTTATTATATAAACACTCATTTTCTTTATGGCAGCGAGGAAAAAGCCAATGAACTTTTAGGGCTTATTGACAGTGAAAAGCATGATAAGCCGGTTTGTATCCAGAAGGTTATGAAAGCGGTAAAGGGTAATTACAGGAAAGACATTATCTATAAAGGCATGATCGATGAAATGTGCCTTTTTGTAAAAAGCCATGTAAATCTTGACAAGGTTGATTATATTTCAGGAGGAGAAAGGCGCGACTGGTTCTTTTCGATTCTGGTCGCGGATCTTTTGAAGAAACCCCATTTGTCAATATTCAAGGACTTAACATGCGTGATGTCATCCGGTGATGAGACAGGACCGGCTGACAGACTGACCGGTAAAAAAGTTCTTCACATTGCCGATTTGATAACTGAAGCATCAAGCTATGAACGGGCCTGGATACCTGCGATGGAAAGCAGGGGAGCGGAGATGAAATGGAGTTTTGTGGTGGTTGACAGAAAGCAGGGTGGTGGAGAACTGCTTGCAGAAAAGGGTGTTGAATCCCATGCCATGGTAAGTATAGATCGAAGCCTGTTTGAAAAGGCAGTGGCACTGGGACTGATGAGCATGGAACAGTTTAGGATGATAGATGATTATATAAGAAATCCCAAAGAGTCGATGAGAAATTTCCTGTATGAACACCCCGATTTCCTCAGGGATGCGCTGTACTCGAAGGATAAGACAAGGGAGCGGGCTGAGCTGCTGCTTTGCAAAAATCCTTACGATCTTGATGAAGAGTTCCTCAACAAATTTAAACAGAACAAATGTTCATGAAGATATTGCACATAGAATTTTGTTGGTATATAATGGATGATAAGTTGACGGACATCTTTATGAAAAGCTTTTCAAAAGAAGTCCCTAATCAGGGATTTCAGCGCATGAGTGAAGAAATTCTGCTTCCTGCAGGGTAGTATGTTTTGGTGCTAACAGTTGCCATGAAAGGATGAATTCGTAGAAACAGCACAATTGCAAAATGATCCGGTGTTTTTTGACCAGGTGGAAGCATCATATGATTTCATGTGAGGGTGTGTTGTATGCCGAATAAGCTGAAATACTGGGTATGGCTCAACAGCCTTCCCGGAATAGGAGCAAGAAAAGGTGGACAGCTAATAGAATACTTCGGTGAACCGGAAATAATCTGGCATTTGGACAGGGGAGAACTGAGCAAGGCACCGTTTGTTACACCTTTAATGATGAACCAGTTGCTGGACATAAACCTCCGGCAGGAAGTTGACAGAATCATGGAAAGGATTCAGAAAAACGGCATATCAGTTATAACTGTAAAGGATTATTCATACCCATGCTATCTGAAAAACATTCATGATCCTCCGATAGTCCTGTATGCCAAAGGTTCATTGAGCAATGCCGATAAATGCATTGCCATAGTAGGCTCAAGAAGAGCTACATCTTACGGCCTCAATACCGCTGAAAAACTATCTGAAAGTCTGGCACAATGCGGAATCACTGTTGTTAGTGGCATGGCTCGGGGTATTGATTCCTATGCACACAGAGGGGCTTTGAAAGGCAGGGGGAAGACGGTGGCAGTTATGGGCTGCGGACTGGATAAACCATATCCTCCGGAAAACAGGGATTTGATGCTGAGAATAACAGAAAACGGAGCAGCCATATCGGAATATCCCCCGGGAACACCCCCGCTGCAGGCAAACTTCCCGGCAAGGAACAGGATAATCAGCGGCATGTGCTTAGGAGTAGTTGTCATAGAAGCAGGTGAGAGGAGCGGGTCACTGATAACGGCTGATTTTGCCCTGGAGCAGGGGAGGGATGTTTTTGCCGTACCGGGAAATGTAAACAGCTACAACAGCAGGGGTACCAACAAGCTTATCAAAGAGGGGGCAAAAGTGGTTACCTGCGTCCAGGATATACTGGAAGAGATAAATGAAGGCTGGTATGTTGCTTCAGACGGCATGCCCGGAGATGGAACCGGGAAGAAAACAAAACCCCGACAGTTGGATTCGGAGGAAAGATTGATATTTGACTGCCTGGAGGCAGAACCTCTTCATATTGATGTGCTGGCGCAAAAAAGCGGACTTAGAATAAATACCTTGAACTCGCTGTTGGTGATGATGGAACTTAAAGGGATAGTGCAGCAACTACCCGGGAAAATATACAAACTGATCGAACAATGATTATTATAGGTTAAAAAGTTGAGCATAATATATGGATGTTCCTCTATATATAGAATAGAATATATAGAAAGAACTTGAATACTGTTACAAGCTTATGAATGAAGGCTTCCAGGGAGCCTGATTTGGAATATGGATACATAATGCGTAAACCTGTATTTATTTTTTACTGGATTTTGCATGCGATTGTTGTTAATATAAGAAATAAAGTGAACTGATAAAACTTGTATTTGATATGGAGGAATTTGATGGCAGATTATCTGGTAATAGTCGAGTCACCGGCAAAGGCGAAAACAATCGGCAGGTTTTTGGGGAAAGATTTTAAGATAGAAGCATCGGTAGGACATGTCAGGGATTTGCCCAAGAGTCAGTTGGGTGTTGATATAGAAAACAATTTTGAGCCCAAGTATATAACCATAAGGGGCAAGGGAGACATTATAAACAAACTCAAAAAGGAAGCAAAGAATGCCAAAAAGGTATATCTTGCCTCGGACCCTGACCGCGAAGGAGAAGCGATATCATGGCATCTTTCAAAGTTGCTCAATATAGATGAAAAGGAAAAGTGCAGGATTACATTCAATGAAATAACAAAAAACGCTGTCAAAAATGCAATTAAATCTCCCAGAGCCATCGACATGAACCTTGTTGATGCCCAGCAGGCCAGAAGAGTACTGGACAGGGTGGTGGGTTACAAAATCAGTCCTCTGCTCTGGCGCAAGATCAAAAAAGGCTTAAGCGCAGGAAGAGTACAATCTGTGGCCACAAGGCTTGTGTGCGATCGGGAGGAAGAGATTGAGAATTTCGTCCCGGAAGAGTATTGGACTATCATGGCCAAGCTGCTTCAGCTGTCAACAAAGGCTGGATTTGAAGCGAAGTTTTATGGCATGTCCAAGGACAAGTTGGAACTTAAGAATGAAGAGCAGGTAGTCAATATTCTGGAGGAACTTAAAACAAGCAAATTTATCGTTCAAAAGATAAAAAGTGCAGAAAAGAAAAAATCACCTGCACCTCCTTTTACCACCAGCACCCTGCAGCAGGAAGCATCAAGAAAGCTTGGATTCACCACTAAGAAGACCATGATGCTTGCCCAGCAGTTGTACGAAGGTGTGGAAATCAAAGGGACCGGAGCGGTAGGTTTGGTTACCTATATACGTACCGATTCCACCAGAATATCCGCAGAAGCTTTGCAGGAGGCAAGAAAATATATAAAAGAGAATTATGGGGATTCGTATTTACCTGAAGATTCAAGAATATTTAAAAACAAATCAGCAGCACAGGATGCTCATGAAGCAATCCGGCCGACATATATGTCAATGCCGCCGGATGAAATCAAGGAATCTTTGTCCAGGGATCAATACAAGCTTTACAAGCTCATATGGGACAGATTCATCGCGAGCCAGATGGCATCGGCTGTATATGATACAGTATCTGTGGATATAACTGCGGGCAAGTACCTGTTTAAAGCAAATGGATCCAAGGTGAAGTTTCCTGGTTTTATGGTCCTGTACACAGAAGGCAGGGATGATGAAACTGAAGATGATGAGATGAATATACCGGAATTAAAAGAGGGAGAAGAAGTTTCTTTGAAGAAACTGGAGCATAAACAGCACTTTACCCAGCCACCGCCAAGATACACCGAAGCAACCCTGGTAAAAGCCCTGGAAGAAAAAGGGATAGGCAGACCAAGCACCTATGCTCCCACCATAACGACAATTCTTGCCAGGGGCTATGTGGAAAAGGACAAAAAAGTATTGGTGCCAACTGAACTGGGGAAAATAGTAACCGACATTATGAAAAAATACTTTGCAGAAATAGTGGATGTTCAGTTCACAGCCCAACTGGAAGACCAGCTGGACAGGGTTGAGACCGGGGAGATAAAATGGGTAGATGTGATGAAAAACTTTTATCCTTCTTTCGAAGAAATCCTAAAGGAAGCTGAAAACCAAATAGGTGAGGTAAACATCCCCGATGAGATTACTGATATTGTATGCGAAAAATGTGGCAGGAATATGGTAATAAAGAGCGGGAGATACGGCAGGTTTTTGGCTTGCCCAGGCTTTCCCGAATGCAGAAATACCCGCCCCATACTGGAAGAGGCCGGTGTGAACTGCCCCAAATGTGGCGGCAGGGTATTGATTAAGAAGACAAGAAAGGGCAGAAAATATTTGGGTTGTGAAAACAATCCTACATGTGATTTCATGACATGGGATATGCCTGCCAATAAAAACTGCCCCGAGTGCGGAAACTTTCTCCTGAAAAAGCATTCAGGGAAAACGGTTACCATGAAATGCAGCAATGAAAAGTGCAGCTATGAGACAAAGGCATAGATGTCAGGCGTTAAAACAAAAATAGGGTAAAGCCAAGATGTAAAGGGGCAGACATGTAAGTCTGCCTCAAGCTTTATAACGGGCGGGCAGGTTTTGATGCTTCAAAGCAGATATATAGGCAAGGTATATACAGATACAGGATATATAAGCAGATACATTTAAGCAAAATATATAAACAGACATATTCAAGCAGGTATATTCTCGCAGACTTATTTGAGTAGATATAAACGGAGCGGTCTGTGGATATGCGGATATCAACAATTAAAGGATGGATGATATGGATACAAGAGTAAACGTAATAGGAGCAGGCCTGGCAGGATGTGAAGCTGCCTGGCAGCTTGCCAAAAGAGGAGTAAGGGTAAACCTTTATGAAATGAAACCAAAAGCTTTCTCCCCGGCACATCACCTGGAGACTTTTGCCGAACTGGTATGCAGCAATTCACTGCGTTCAGACCAGTTGGAAAATGCAGTGGGATTGCTGAAAGAGGAGATGAGAAGGCTTGATTCCATAATAATGAGGTGTGCAGATGCCACAAGAATACCAGCCGGGGGAGCACTGGCCGTGGACAGGGAAAAGTTTTCCAACATGGTAACCGAGTTGATCAAGGAAAATGAATATATAGAGGTGATCAACAAGGAAGTGGAAGATATTCCGGAAGAGGGCATAACAATAATAGCTTCCGGTCCCTTGACTTCCGACAGCCTGTCCAGAAATCTGAAAAGACTTATTGGAGAAGAGTATCTGCATTTCTTTGATGCTGCAGCACCTATAGTTACCTATGAATCCATTGATATGACAAAAGCGTTCAGGGCATCTAGATACAACAGGGGAACTGATGACTATATTAACTGTCCCATGAATAAAGATCAGTATGAATCTTTCTGGCATGAGTTGGTAAATGCTGAAATGGCTCCTGTCAAGGATTTTGAAGATGATAACGTTTTTGAAGGGTGCATGCCGGTAGAATCAATGGCCAAGAGGGGAAAAGACACCTTGCTGTTCGGGCCGCTGAAACCTGTCGGGATAATAGATCCATCGACAGGAAAAGAGCCTTACGCTGTGGTTCAGCTAAGACAGGATAACAGGGAAGGTACTCTGTACAATATTGTAGGGTTTCAAACTCATTTGAAATGGCCTGAGCAAAAGAGGGTTTTTGGCATGATACCGGGCCTGGAAAAGGCAGAGTTTGTAAGATATGGTGTGATGCACAGAAATACATTTATTAATTCACCAAAGCTTTTAAGACCTACTTATGCCATGAGGTCTAACGGCAGGATCTTTTTTGCCGGTCAGATAACAGGCGTTGAGGGTTATGTGGAATCTGCATCCTCCGGTCTGGTGGCAGGAATAAATGCAGCCATGCTATATTTGGGAAGGAAAGAAGTGATTTTTCCTGCTGCCACAGCCATAGGAGCTTTGAGCAGATATATATCGGATTCCGCTATTAAGGACTTTCAGCCCATGAATATAAATTTCGGATTAATTGAAAGCCTTAACATAAAGATAAGGGATAAAAGGGAGAAAAACCGCAAGATTTCTGAAAGGGCACTGAGCATTATTAATGAATATACAGATGTATAAATAATTATGCAAAAGAAAGCAGTTGAATCTTTTAAATGTCCTGGACATTCAAAAGGACGAGAACTATTTAAAGCCTATTATTATATAGGTCTTATTTCCTATTTGCTAAATTATGGGATAAACATAAAGGCTTTAGAAAGCTTTATTTGTCAATATTTCTGGAACTACATCTTATGATAAAAACATAATTCGACAACATTACTGTTTTATCATTATTGTGTAAAGTTATTCTTGTCTTATCAGACAAAATATGCTAATATCATAGCTGTATAATGTAACATTAATTTCCATAAATCAAGGTAAATAGAATTATAATTAGCATGCAAAATGCGTTCTATTGCTCGTACGGAAATAGTTACAATACAACAATACATTGGAACTGTTTTGCGTTTATACATAAGCAAAAGACCAGCTAATTAAAGTCAAGAGTTTATAATAAAAATTTTGAGAAATTTTTTTAGG
>Ga0134099_1004063_pt1 | contig 10200 bp, 7 predicted proteins | sample 10_taG_2_FD_105482 | JGI IMG/M metagenome (GOLD analysis project Ga0134099, IMG submission 105482) | Switchgrass degrading microbial communities from high solid loading bioreactors in New Hampshire, USA - 10_41_5_180_A2 metaG | ecosystem: Engineered > Bioreactor > Semi-continuous > Anaerobic >...
CGGAGTATTCCATCAGATTGGCACGGATTTGGGCCTGCTGCATCATCCTGTGGAGCTTAATTCATTTATCCTTCAGCCAGCTGAAAGAATTGACCTGATTATCGATTTCTCCAAATATAAGGGCGAGGAAATCTTACTGATGAATGATGCTCAGATTATTCCGTCTCCAGGAATGGATACGGTAATGAAATTCATAGTAAAGAAGGAGCTGTCATGTCCTGATTTCAGTCAGATTCCCGGTGAGCTGTCGCCCTTCCATACAATTGATCCGAAGCTGGCGGTTAAGGAGCGTACCCTGCATCTGGATGAGGTAACAGATCATTACGGCAGGCAGATGCATTTGCTCAATTACCTGATGTGGGATGCACCTGCTACTGAAAAGCCAAAGCTGGATACGATAGAGATATGGCATTTGGTTAATCATTTTGGTTTTGCTCATCCGATACACCTTCATCTGCTGCATTTTGAAATATTGGGACGTAAGGAATTTAGCTCTTCCGATTTTGACAAAAATGGCAATTATATTTATAAGCCAAACAGTTTAACACCACCTTTGCCCTTTGAAAGAGGACCGAAGGATGTTGTAAGGGCTGAACCCGGTCAGGTCACCAGTATTGTGATGCATTTTAAGGAGCATGCAGGAAATTATGTATGGCACTGCCACATACTTGAGCATGAGGATCATGATATGATGAGGCCTATGGTAGTGGAAGCCAATTAAACCAGGGTTAAGCTAAAAAATATAGTTATAGCCTGATATAATTCTGCTCCATACAGACATCTGTATAAAAGCTTGTATGGAGCTATATTTTTACTGAATACTAATCTGAGTTTCTTAAAATTAACCTTCAGAATAAATAATCAAAATATTTTGCAACCGGAATGATATAATGGTAAAATTGTATTTGGATGGCAATATTAAAAAGCAAAAAATGCTTTTCACTGTGGTATAATTGAGAAGCAAGTTAAAGTTTTTGTACATGCTTGCTTAGCAATTATATATAACTAAGGACATTATAAAAGGAGGAAATTAATTATGAATTTGAAGGGTACTAAGACAGAGAAGAACTTGCTTGAGGCTTTGGCTGGTGAATCAATAGCAAGAAACAAGTATACATATTTTGCTTCTGTTGCTAAAAAGGAAGGCTATGAGCAAATCGCGGCAATATTTGAGCAGACAGCCAACAACGAAAAAGAGCATGCTAAGCTGTGGTTTAAGGCTCTTGGGAAGCTTGGCGATACCGCAAGCAACCTGCTTCATGCAGCCGAGGGTGAGAATTATGAGTGGACCGACATGTATGAGCGCTTTGCCAAGGATGCAGAGGAAGAGGGCTTTAAGGAGCTTGCAGCTAAGTTCAGGATGGTGGCTAAGATAGAGAAGGCTCATGAGGAAAGATATCGCGCCTTGCTTAATAACGTTGAAATGAAGGCTGTATTTGAAAAGTCTGAAATGACCATGTGGGAATGCCGTAACTGCGGCCACCTGGTAATGGGCAAGAAGGCACCTGAGGTATGCCCTGTATGTGCTCATCCGCAGAGCTTCTTTGAGGTAAGGAAAGAGAACTACTAATAATCAAACATAAGCAAATATGAAGATTTATACTGCTTGCCATAACCATAGTCTTAATTAGCTATGGTTATGGCATTCTAATCAGGAGGTATTCATTTATGGGGAAAATTGAAAATCAGGGGGCAACATGCCATCCTTTATTTTTTGATCCTTTGAATATGAAGATTAGTGTTTCTATTGATGAGGAAGGCAAACGAAAAATGTCTTATGTCAGTGATCGTGTTGGGGTAACTGTTTATGATAATGGTGAGGTTGAATTCTGCTATTATGCGCCCGGAGCAAAAAGTGTCCAGGTGGCCGGTATAAGTGGAAGCATGAGCAGAGACAGGATAGAGCTGGAGGATGAGGGAAACGGCTTCTTCTCAAAAAGAGTCGCTGCCGGTACAATTGCTCCCGGCTTTCATTATCACAACTGGTATGTAGATGGCAATCCGGTGCGTAATCCACGTGCCCAGTTTACATATGGCTGCTTTGAGCCCTTCAACTTCTTTGAAATACCCGAAGGGGATGATGATTTTTATCTGCTTAAGGATGTTCCCCATGGCGAGATAAGGCAGGAGCTTTATACATCAAGTGTAAATGGACATCTGAAGGCCTGTTATGTATATACTCCGCCTGGATATAACAGGGAGACGGATAAAAGCTATCCGGTTCTGTATATACAGCATGGAGTCGGAGAGAATGAGATAGGCTGGCTCTGGAGCGGAAAGCTTAACTTCATACTGGATAATCTGCTGGCAGAGGGGAAATGCCGTAAAATGATAGTGGTTATGTGCAGTGGCTATGCCTTTAAGCCAGGTGAGGATCCGGTATTTTATCCCGGGGATTTTGATGCGGAGCTGATTAGGGACTGTATTCCATTCATAGAAAGCAGATACAGGGTAAAGCCCGGTAAGGAGAACAGAGCTATGGCAGGCCTGTCACTGGGGTCTGCACAGGCAACTCTGACAGTTTCAAAGCACAGGGATATGTTTTCATCCCTGGGAGTATTCTCAGGTGCTGCGGTAAGAGAAATGGAAAAAATCCTTTTAGACGATGATGAGCCCCTGAAGCTGGTATTTTTGTCAGGAGGCAATGGCGAGGGCAGGCTTGTGCAGCTGCAGGAGGAATATAAGGAGAAGTTCATGGCAAAGGGCATGAACTGTATTGTAAAGGGTTATCCCGGCTTCCATGAGTGGCATGTATGGCGCAAGGCCTTCTGCGATTATGCCAGGAATTTATTCACATGGGTGAATGACAAAGATGACGCATCAGAAGCTGTTACAGGCAAGAAGCCATATACACAACATAATATATCGGAGGAGCAGCTTATAAAGCAGACCGGCGAGATGCAGCCCTTATTCTTCGATCCGGTATATAAAAATGTCATCTTTGCAACGGATGAGGAGGGGAGACCTGCTGGCCGCTATAAGGATATGAAGCCCGGTGTTGTTATAAAGGGTCAGGGTGTGGTTGAGATCAATTTCCTGGCGCCTAATGCAGAATGCGTTGAGGTTAAGCTGCTGGGAGAAGAAAAGGTGGCGCTGCAAAAAGCAGTCGGTGCTGACGGTGAGGAGGGATATTGGACCTGCATCCTTGAAAACGTAAGACCCGGCTTCCATTATCATGAATACTATTTGAACGGTATTGAGGTTATCAATCCCTGGGCGCCTTTATGCTATGGCTGTTTCAAGCCTATCAACTTCTTTGAAATGCCGGAGCCTGATTTTGATCTCCATCAGCTAAAGAATGTTCCCCATGGAAGCATCAGGATGAATTATTACAAATCCTCACAGACCGGCAGGGTGAAGCTGTGCTATGTCTATACTCCACCCGGCTATGATGCGAATCCTGACAAGAGCTATCCGGTATTGTATCTGCAGCATGGCGGTGGAGAAAATGAAACCGCCTGGGTATGGCAGGGCAAGATTGGCAATATCTTGGATAATCTGATTGCCGAGAAAAAATGCGAGGAGATGCTGGTGGTTATGAACACCGGCTACAGCTTCCGGGCGGACGGCAGCAGCCATCCACTGCTGGGCTCGGTAACGGAAGAGATAGCAGAAGACTGCATACCCTTCATCGACAGCCATTACCGTACTAAAAAGGACAGAATTTACAGAGCCATGGCCGGCACATCCATGGGAGGAATGCAGACGCAAAGAACAGTCCTTGCTTATCCGAAGCTTTTTGCATGGGCAGGCATCTTGAGCGGCGGCCTTACTGTTAAGGGGCCTGATGCAGATTACAGTGATATATTGCTTAACAAGGAAAAATTCGACGAAAGCTTCCGTATGCTTTTTGTAGCCTGCGGCAAACAGGACAGCTTCATTTATAAATCTACAATGGAGAGCATTGAGGAGTTGGCCAAGCATGGCATAACACCTGAAATGTATTTTACGGACGGTTATCATGACTGGACCTTCTGGAGGCACAGTATTGTTGAGTTCATAAAAAAGCTGTTCAAATAAAAAAGCCTATGCAAGTATATTGTGCAGGTGTATTGTGCGAGTACATTGTGCAGCTGTATTTTTGGTACAGATATTAAGTCAATCAATTATAGGCTGAGCCTTGTTTCCCCTGATGGAGACAAGGTTTTTGCTTGAAAACTGCTTCATTTTAGTATATATTAAAATTAACTATAACAAATTAACAAATATGGAGGATATGCACATGAGTCTTGATGTGAAAAATGCCATAATAAATGGAAAAACATATCTTGGCATCGAACTGGGTTCGACAAGAATTAAGTCTGTATTAATCGGCGAGGATAACGCTCCCATAGCTTCGGGAAGCCATGACTGGGAGAACAGCTATGTAAACAACATATGGACATACAGCATAGATGATATATGGAATGGTGTTCAGGACAGCTACAGAAAAATGGCTGAGGATGTTAAGCAAAAATACGGCGTAACCCTTCAGACCATAGGAGCAATAGGCTTTAGCGCAATGATGCATGGATATATGGTATTTGATAAGGACGGCAAGCTTTTGGTACCTTTCAGAACATGGCGCAATAATATTACAGAGCAGGCCTCCACGGCCCTGACGGAGCTCTTTAATTATCCTATACCGCAAAGATGGAGCATAGCCCATCTGTATCAGGCAATTCTCAATAATGAGGAGCATATTTCGCATATCAGCTTTATGACTACATTGGCAGGCTATGTTCACTGGATGCTGACAGGAAAGAAGGTTCTTGGTGTGGGAGAGGCATCCGGTGTATTCCCGATAGATCTGGAGACCGGCGATTACAACAAGAGAATGATTCAGCAGTTTAACGATTTAATCAGCTCTAAAAATCTTCCATGGAAGCTGGATGACATTCTTCCGGGTGTTCTTATGGCCGGAGAAAATGCCGGTGTATTGACCGAGGAAGGGGCAAAGCTTTTGGATGTCAGCGGGCAGCTTAAGGCCGGTATACCTCTTTGCCCTCCTGAGGGAGATGCCGGAACCGGCATGGTTGCAACCAACAGTGTTGCGGTACGCACAGGAAATGTATCTGCCGGTACAAGCGTATTTGCCATGATAGTGCTGGAGAAGGAGCTGTCAAAGGTTTATCCTGAAATAGACCTGGTAACAACGCCTACAGGCAAACTGGTTGCAATGGCACATTCCAATAACTGTACATCAAATCTTGACTCATGGGTAGCATTGTTCAGAGAAGCCTTGCAGGCATTCGGCTTTGATGTACCTAAGCCGAAGGTATATGACACCCTGTATGAGCTTGCCCTGCAGGGAGATCCTGATTGCGGAGGCCTTTTGGCATATGGATATTTGTCCGGCGAGCATATTACACATTTTGAAGAGGGACGTCCCTTGTTTGTACGTTCATCGGACAGCAAATTCAACCTTGCCAACTTTATGCGGGTTAATCTCTTTACCTGCCTTGGTGCCCTTAAGACCGGACTGGATATCCTGCTTAAGAATGAAGGGGTTAAGCTGGATGTAATGCTGGGTCATGGCGGTTACTTCAAAACCAAGGTAGTTGGTCAGAAGATCATGGCAGCAGCAATTAATGCACCTGTTACAGTTATGGAAACCGCAGGAGAAGGCGGCGCATGGGGAATGGCCCTGCTGGCTTCATATATGATAAACAAGGGAGAGAATGAGACCCTTGAAGACTTCCTGAATAACAAGGTGTTTAAAAACATGACTGGAACAACACTCGAACCCGATCAAAAGGATGTAGAGGGCTTTAATGAATTCATGAAGCGTTATACTAAGGGCCTGCCTATTGAAAGAGCGGCTGTTGATTACTTAAGGTAAAAGGCTGAAATTAGCATTTATATCGGCATAGTTAGGTATGTATTTACCGGCTATGCCGATTTTTCATTCTTTGTGGCGGAATTTGAACTTCTGCGTTGCAAAGGATGGAGCATCATGGGAGATGCTCAGCAACGGAGCCTTCTATTACCAAGATGATGACGGCAGCTTTTTAGGTGAAAATAAGGACTTGTATGATGAGGTGTTACAGCGGAATAGGGAGGATCTGAGTAAGCCTTAAGATTAGGCAAAATGTCAGATAAACAGTCCTGTCGTTTGATTAAATAAAAAGTAATTTTTGTCCCGTGATGTTTTTCAGTCTGTTATGGAATGTATGGATATCCCCTGAAATATATTTAAATAAAAAAGGCCTGTTTTCGGGACACGGCAATCTTTCCTGCAGGCCTGAATATATGAGAGGGATGAGTATCCGTGAGGCTTGAATTTTTCAAAAATGAAAAAGGAAAAGTGTTTCTGTATTTTTTTATGTTTGCAATGCTTTACTTTTTGGGGGCTTTGGCTGCTCTGATTGTTAATGCCCGCAGGAATGAAAGGATAAAGCAGACAAGTGCCGACAACTGGGGACTGGGTTTTACACAGGAGGGTCAGCCGCCTACAGGTACCGCCACGGCTGATGAGCTTAAGAAGTATGATGCCTATTATATTGGTGATACCAACAGGAAGGTAATATATCTGACCTTTGATGCCGGATATGAGAACGGCCATACCGCAAAAATACTTGATGCATTAAAGAAGCATGATGTAAAGGCGACTTTTTTCCTGGTAGGCAATTATATTAAAAGCTGTCCTGAAATGGTAAACAGGATGCTGGAGGAGGGGCATACGGTAGCCAATCATACATATTCCCATCCCGACATGTCGGCAATATCTTCTAATGAGGAATTTCTTAAAGAATTAACAAGGCTGGAAGAGGCATTCAAGGAGGCAACAGGTAAGGAGATGGCCAAATTCTACCGGCCTCCACAGGGGAAATTCAGCAGGAAAAATCTGCAGATGGCAAAGGATCTGGGCTATAAGACCTTCTTCTGGAGTCTGGCCTATGTTGACTGGTATAATGACAGGCAGCCTACTAAGGAGGAGGCATTTAAAAAGCTTTTGGGCAGGATACATCCAGGTGCTATTGTATTGCTTCATTCTACCTCCAAAACAAATGCAGATATAATGGATGAGCTTATAAGCAGATGGAAGGAGATGGGATACAGCTTCTCAAGTCTTGAGGAGCTGGTCGGAGAGTAACAGGAGCCATAAATATAAAATAAAGCAGCCGTAATGGTAGCTTACCATTACAGCTGCATTTTATTATTTATCAATCGACGGAGTCGATTGGTAGGCTGGAGATGCTATTTTTTTTTGAGTATATCTGTGATAGGAACATTCCAGTCGGTATTGAATGGAGCGGGTGATTTCTCCTCCTTAGGGCAAGGCTTCGGACCAGGCATATAAACCTGTTGCTTCTGTAATAGCTTGATGCAGATGTAGATAACAGATTTATCGGTGAATTCCTGGAATTCCTCTTCATTTGGCAAGCCGTCGATCGGAGCGCCATAGCCGTTTATGTCGGCATCAAAGATAGCAGTCCATTCAAGCTCGCAATATACAGGCTCGTTGAATATCTCGATGTTGGATCTGTCAGCTTCTCTTATGTTTTTACCCATTCTCTTCAGGTCGAAGTAGCGTGCAACCATAGGAGGAGTATTAGGTAATACTACAGGAAGATTGCCATGGAAGTCAACCTTTGCATATACCTTAAACGGAACATGTACGGTTGTGTCCTTGATTACGCCGGAGATAACTCCGTGCTTCGAGGAGCACTTTTTGGCGGCATATTCAATATTTTTTCTGATGTAGCCTTCGATAAATACCTTATCTGTCGGAGGAATATACCTGCACTGGGTCAGGAATACCTGTTTTTCGATTCTCTTAATCTCGTATGCAGGCTCATTTAATCTGATTTTGGATTCAGAGTCAATCTGAACTACAAATTCAGAAAGAACCTTCGGTATCTTAAAGTCTCCTCCATACCAGGGATAATACTCAGCTGCCGGGAGAGTATCAGCGCTGATCACGCTTGCCTTGCAGTCATTCTTGCAGTCTGAACTTACATAAGCGTGGGATTCAACAACCTTTGCATCATATTTCGAATATTCCATATATCTGCTCCTTTCTGATATTATAGGATATTTTTGTCATATCCTACTGCTATAATATTCGAAATATGGCAAAAATGTGCATAATATAATGAAAAATATTTTTTTATGTCGAAAGGAGACTCAGACTGAAAAACTAAATATATCCTCAATCAATTTATGATAAATATTATCCACCTTGGAAAAGTCCATTGCAGATATATAGTATTTCTCCAGCTTGTCGTGAAGGTCCTTGGCCTGAGCTACATGATTAGCAGCCAAATCTATCAGTTCCCTGGCCAGCGAGGATTGCTTGTTCATGCTGTCAAGCTCATAGCTTTTTACAGGCTTCATCAGCTCCTGCGCCTGTATTCTGAATTTGCCGGCCGTACTGTGATAGGAATTGGAGGTGCTTATTCCCAGGCCTATGGAGGGGAAGAGAATATGGTCAATCTTATCCGGCACATTTATTGAGCAATAGCAGCTGATAAAGGCTAAATTTCTTTTGGTGGCATAATCTCGGATTTCAGACAGCACCGCAGCTGAGACGGCACCCCATTCGTCCTCAATTATATATACATCCTGACAAAGGCTGGAAATAGTTTTATCAAAAAACAAAAGCCTGCCCACAGTAACAGCGCTCAGCAAGCGGTGGCTTTCATCTCCGGAGGCCGCTTCGTCAAGCTTTTTTATCAGGCTGCTGACAAAAGAGCTTATTTTATTGCGGTCCAGATATTTTTCGGCTATTAATCTGTTATGCTCAAGCAGGGCGGCAGCCGATTTGATGCAGGCTGTAGCCATCCTGTGGCATCCTGATATATCACGGCTCAATTCAATGATTTTTTGCTTGTTTTCTTCAATGGCAGAATTGCTCCAGGCATCCGCCATGTTAATTATTATATCATAGGCTCCGGGGTAATCAGGGTCCAGTATATGAGGTGCTGTTCCGTCAACGATAACTATCTGCCCGTCATGGTCATATATGGCATCTAATGAATCCGGATCACTTGCGCAGGGCATAAATTCCACATAATGTCCATTTTCCATAAGAGTTTTTGCTATCCGCCTCATGAGAGTACTCTTGCCGCTTCCGGGGCCTCCTTTTAATATATAAAAGCGGCGGCCGGTTTCCGGCTTCTTTAATTTGTCAAACAAGGGTATAAAGCCTCGCTTTGTATTGCTTCCAAGAAAAAACTTAACATCTATTGAACTCATAAACTGTACAGCTCCTTATTTTTTGCTTCTTAATCATAGTATGTGCATATGAAAGCAATATGATCATATAATATTGCAATTTTTTGCTTTTATTTGTATAATTTTTTTTGTCTAATTTTTTTTGTTGTGGTTTTGAATGATATCTATTTATGAGACAAGATTAAAATAGAATTAAATGCTACCCAAAGATATTGAATATTTCAGCGCATATGCTAAACTATTAACTATAGGGAATTAGTACTATATAATTGCCTGACAGGCACTTTGTCTGTAATGTAGCTTTACCATTTAGCGGTGTGTTTGCTAATTTTGCAGTATTTTACATGAATACTAACGAAATGAGGTACTGAACTTGAGACTGTACGGCAAATATTTTAATAAATATAAAATACCATTTATTACAGCGATTTTATGTGTGGCTCTGGAGTCGGTATGTGATTTACTAGGCCCCACCCTCATGTCCAATATAATTAATACCGGCATTGCCCAGGGCTCAATGTCCAACGTCCTGTATTGGGGCGCACGGATGCTGCTGGTTACGGCAATCGGAGCCTGCTTTGCTGTTATACGCAATAACCTGGCCAGTACCGTTTCTCAGCGGATGGGAGCCGATTTGCGATATGATTTGTTCAGGAAGATTATGTATTTTTCAGAAGAAAGCGCCGACAGGATAGAAAGCGGTTCTCTTATAACCCGTATGACAAATGATACTGCACAGATTACCCAATTTGTAAACGGCATCATGCGTATTTTTATAAAGGCGCCCATCCTTTGCGTGGGTGGTATTGTACTGGCAAGTATTTTAAATCTGAAGCTGAGCATCATAATCTATGCGATAGTGGCTGTTATTGCGGTTCTCATTATCATCAGCATGAAGCTAAGCTATCCACGCTTTAGCCAGCTTCAGAAGGCCATGGACAGGGTGAACTCCACCGTCCAGGAATACCTGATCGGTGTCCGTCTGGTTAAGGCCTTTGGTACATATGACATTGAAACGGAAAAATTTAATGATGCAAACAG
>Ga0134099_1004067_pt1 | contig 10194 bp, 10 predicted proteins | sample 10_taG_2_FD_105482 | JGI IMG/M metagenome (GOLD analysis project Ga0134099, IMG submission 105482) | Switchgrass degrading microbial communities from high solid loading bioreactors in New Hampshire, USA - 10_41_5_180_A2 metaG | ecosystem: Engineered > Bioreactor > Semi-continuous > Anaerobic >...
CCCAGCGCCTTCTGGATAACCGGCCACACTTCTGGCCGTTTGTCCAGCAGATCTGCCCGGATCTCGAGCAGTTTGGCGACAAGCGGCTGGATCACGCGCAGCGCGCGATTGGCCTCTTCAACCGTAAAGTAACGGATTTCTGGCTGCTGACTCATATCCTGTCTCTGAGCAGACGTGTGATAATGCCCCCTGCTGGATTGTAGAGCTGCTGAATCATAACACAGGCTCTGGCGGAAATGCTGTCGCCGCCATTGGCTCCGGACGAAAAGAACCGCCTGGTTCAGGCGGTTCTTCGTGTGCCCCCAGAGGGATTCGAACCCTCGTTTTAGCCTTGAAAGGGCTGCGTCCTAGTCCCCTAGACGATGGGGGCAGATCAAGCGACGGGATTTTACCACTGGCTATTGCAGCGGTCAAGCAAAAACTGGAAGCAGTTTGAATTTTCGTCCTGCAATTATTCAGACCGCTGCCAGCCGCTGGAGATTCGATCTATCGGGGCTGGCCCGCCGCCCGGGTTTGCCCTGACGGGCATCATGCTCACCCGGGAGGTGCGGTCAGCCCCAGGTCTGGCTCAGGTTATTTCTCAGGGATAATGGTCACCTTACGGCGTGGTTCTTCACCGATGCTCTGCGTTGTGACATCGGGGTGTGAGCGCAGCTCGATGTGAATCAGACGCCGTTCGTTTGCGGGCATCGGTTCGAGCACCTGACGGCGACCTGTCTTGACCGCCTGCTCGGCCATCCGGCGTGCAAGCTGGCGGATCTGCTGCTCGCGCCGCTGCCGGTAGCCCTCGACATCGACGATCAGGGGGATCGACCTCCCCAGTTCCTTACCCACGATCAGAGCGGCGATATACTGCAGTGCGTTTAAGGTCTCTGCGCGAGGGCCAATTAATATGCTCAGATCACTTCCGTGCACATCCACCCGAACAGGTACACGGCTCTGTGCGTCATCGGCCTCGCCGTAGCTTGCTGTTACCACTGCGCGCACACTCATTTTTTCCAGCAGATCGCTTACGGTATCGCGTGCAACGCGCAGAACAAGGTCTTCATCGACGTCCCCTTCAACCACCGGCGAGGGAGCTGCCTGTTCCTCTACCGCTTCGGAATCGTGTTCTAGTGGAGAGGTGCTGACAGTCTGCGGGGTCTCAACAACAGGCGCCGGTGGGGCGGCCGGTGGCGTATCGCTGGTAACCGGGTGGGAGATGTCCTCGAAAACGCCGGCAGAGGCTGCTTCTTTAATCGTCAGGCGCACCCGGGCCTGGCGGGATCCCAGACCAAACAAACCCCTGCTACCCGGATCAAGCACTTCTACTTCCACTGCATCTTCCGAAAGCCCCAGTTCATTCAGGCCGTTTGCAATCGCTTCTTCTACGGTTGGAGCAATGACCTCCAGGCTTGCGCGTTTCATACTCATATTTGCCTCTCAAAAGTCCTGATTTCGCCAGTGAGTCCTCCCGGTGAGTGTGTGATTTCCATCCGGGAACGCAGGAGAACAGCCTATTTTCCAGACTGGCCTTTGCGAGCTTCCTTAGATGGACCTTTTACCGGAGCAGCTTCTGCCGGCCGCCGGAAGGAAAGCAAATTCCGCCAGTCGGCCCTCCCCATCGCGGTGTACTGCACAATCGTGAACAGGTTGCTGATCACAAAATAGAGCGCCAGCCCCGAGGCAAAGGTAAGCGCCAGATAACCCATCAGGAGCGGCATATAAATGTTCATCGCCTGGGTCATCTGGGCTGCCGTCTGCTGTTCTCCGGCCTGGGACGGAGGGGTCATCACCCTCGATTGAAGGAAGGTGGTCACCAGCACGATGATTGCCAGCACTGGAATACCAAACGGCAGGAAGGGCAGGTTCAGGCGCTCTGGCTGGCTGAGATCCATCCACAGGAACTCATTATTGATGGGGATTAATCTTGCTGCATCGATAAAGGAGTAAATGTGGCCAGAAAAGTTCAGCAGCTGGATTGGGGTTACCGCCAGCGCCTGGATGATCGCCTGGTACAGGCCGATAATGATCGGAAACTGGATCAGCGTGGGCAGACAGGATCCGAAGGGATTGATCCCCATCTCCTGATACAGCTTCATCTGCTCTTCCTGAAGTTTCTGTTTATCGTCCTTATACTTCTTTTGAATATCCTGCCATTTTTTGGATTTCTGCATTTCCTGCAGGGCGGCGGCACTGCGCATTTGCGACAGGTTCAACGGATGGGTGAGCAGGCGGATCAGAATCGTAAAGACAATAATGGCCACGCCAAAATTGCCGATTACGCTGTAGATCCACAGCAGAATATTGATCATGGGGTTGATAATGAGAATATCCCACATATCAGTTTATCTTTCCTCAAATCCATATGAAGCCGCTGGGGACGGCTGTAAACAGTAAGTCTGCGCCAGAGCGGCTCTACGGTTCAAAAGTCCAGGCCTGCTCTCCGTTGGGTCCAAAAGCAACCAGCCGGGCATTTCCACCGACAGGCGCCACCAGAATGTACTCACCCGTCCACACTGGTCCCGTGTACAGGTTCGTACCGGTCAGGGTTTTTACCCATCGTGCCTGTCCGTTCGCTTTGTCCAGCGCGTGGAATGTGCCGTTCTCGGCTGTGAAGTAAACCGTATCTTCCAGCACCAGAGCCTGCCCCGGAATGGCGGCGTTCTGGCCGTTTTCCAGGCTCACCTGCCAGAGGAAGTCGCCTCCTGAGGTCGGTAAAGCATAGAAATTGCCCTGCAGGTCTCCAAAGTACAGGATATCACCATCCAGGACCGGGCTAGCCCAGATCCATCCACGGGTGGTTACTTGCCAGAGGACCTCACCGGACGCGGCGTCCAGGGCCAGCATCTGATTATTAAAGGTGCCCGCATAGAGAACACCGTCTTCAGACAGCAGCGGGCTTCCCACAATCGCACCGCCCAGATCGCCCGAATCCCAGACGAGTTCACCACTGGTCATATCCAGGGCATAAATGCGGTGGTCCATGGCGGGCACATAGAGTAAACCGCCGTTTGCGACCGGGCGGCCCCACAGCGACTGGGTGGATTCAAATGTCCACAACAGGTTTCCGCTCTCGTCGAGCGCGTACAGGCGTTTATCCGCATTAGGAGCGAAAATTCCCTGTTCGGTCACCAGTGGGCCATCCACATAACGATTGGCTGCTCCCGTAAAAGTCCAGTTCACCCGGTTCTGCCCGGCTGCGGCATCGGTACGCAGGTTGTAGAGAATATTATTGTAACCGCCGACAACCAGATTTCCATCCTCAGTTAGAGCAGGCGGAGCAAAAAAGCTGATGTTCCGGTCGGCTTCCTGCGGAAAACGCCATAGTTCGCTTCCATTGCTCGTGTCGACAGCGTGCACATGCTGCTGGAAGGCCAGATAGGCAACCTGACCATCCTCACTGAGTGTGATACCCGGCCACCCGGCCGCGGCGCTGGCCCCTCCAGCGCAGGCGCTGAGCAGGCTAGCAAGTAAAATCATGAGAAAAGTGACGTAAATGATACGGCGTGAAGTTTTCATTCTGTTATAAGGCTGTCCATTTCTTGATAGTCAGATGATCACCGTTCTGCTGGTCAACAGATGCGGTGAACCGGCCGGCTAGGGAACAGGATCAAATCCACCCGGGTTAAAAGGGTTGCAGCGCAAAATACGCCATACAGCCATTAAGCCCCCTTTGAGCGCGCCATACTTATAAATTGCCTGGTAACCGTAATGAGAACACGTGGGATAAAAGCGGCAGGTATTCGGAGGCAGTGCGCGTGAAAGAGTCGCCTGGTATATCCGAATGGGAATCAGAAGCAGAAACCGCGGCAGATTCCACAGGGTGATGGGTAAATCCCGCAGACGCGGTTCATCCACATGACCGTGCCCTTCGTGACCTGAATTGTTCGCATCAGGATCGAAATGCAGATCAGGAGGATCCGTGGAATGAGGAGGGGCGTTCTTCAACATGAGAATGCTGGAGCAGATTTGCCCTGCGCAGAAGAGCAGCGACAGCCTCCTGGATCTGGAGGAACGTGGCCTGCAGCAGCGGCTGGCGAGCGATGAGGATAACGTCCCACCCAGGAATGACAGCCTTTATGTATGACTGGAGAGCAGCCCTGAGCAGGCGCTTGGCACGATTACGTTTAACTGCGGAGCCCAGCCGCCTGCCGGCAGCAATGCCAAAGCGGGTCTGATCCTGCAGCTCGTTCGGGTGGGCTACCAACACGACAAGCGGGTGGGCATAAGACTTTCCCAACCGCCGCACCCGCTGAAAATCGGCTGAACTGGTCAGGCGAAACTTGCGCTGCACCCTAGGGTCTTCGTATTCCTACCACGTATCTCTTCGCGCGTGCGCCTGGAAAGCTGTGGCTATGCTTTCCAGTTCACCTTTTTGACGTGATTGTTCATGCTCACGGTCAATTTGTAGCGCCCTTTCGCCCGGCGGCTCTTCAGGACTTTGCGCCCAGAGGCAGTCGCCATGCGAGCCCGGAAACCGTGAACACGCACGCGGCGGCGAATCTTGGGTTGATATGTTCGTTTCGGCATTCGACAATCCTATCTTTTCAGAGAGATGATAACGATTCACAACACATGAAATTCGTCCGCAGTGAATAAGCTGTGGACGAAACCTGATTATACCCTAAGGAACAGGTTTGTCAATTCCCGCAGTCTCGCGATTTTGAAGTTGTGCTCCTTGACAATTTGATCCTCTGTTATTTATAATCATTCTATATTTAGAATGGTTATTATTTAAGATCCAGGCCTTTTATGATGAATGACACAATCACAACCAAAACCGACATGCTTACCAGCGCGCTAAAAAACGCGGGACTGCGCCTGACTTTACAGCGCATCGCCATCTGTGAACTGCTGGCTGCTACAGACAAACACCCGACTGCCCAGGAAATCCACGAGGCTTTGAAGCCAAAATACCCCACACTGAGCCTGGCGACGGTTTACAACACGCTGGAGACCCTGGTGGACCTGGGGGTCATCAACAGTCTGGGTTCCGCAGGGGATGACGCCGTTCATTACGACGCCGATACTTCGCCCCATGTGAACCTGGCCTGCACTTCCTGTCACCGGGTGATCGACCTTCCCAGCATCCACGTACAGGCGCTGAAAAACGAAGTCGCGCAGAGCTCCGGTTATCAAATTCAGGGTGCGCGCGTCCTGTATTACGGGCTGTGTCCGGACTGCCAGAAGCGCCGGGCTGCAGCCGGCCAGGACTGAGATTGATTTCCTTCCCCACCTGTTTTTTCTTAGTAATAAAAAACAGACGACAATAAAACTCTCATGGATTAAGGAAATGAACGGATTAGCATCACGAAACCTTGGAGAAGATCTGGTACTCCCAGAACTGGGAACTCGCTGTACAGATGTCCTCAGTGATACCCTGCAGGGTTTCGCCGGAATCCAGCAGGCAGAATTTGATGTGCAGAGCGGCCGATTACGAATCAGCTACGACCCCCATATCCTGTCGGATGAAAACGCACTCCGGGTCGTCCAGAAAGCCGGTAGAGAAGCCTACAACCGGGTTGCACAGTGCGCTCAGAAGGGAAATGCCGCCTGCGAAGCATGTCTGGTTCAGATGGGCGAAATCCTGGCACGCCAGTACGAACAGCTTGCCACGCTCCCGCTGCGGAGCGAAGTTCAGTACAACAACGGCGTCATGGAAATCCGCCTGAGCGGTCGTCAGATGGCTTCCAGCGAGCTGGCTCAAGCAGAAATCACGCCGCTGCCTTCCGTTCCGGAAAAACCTGCCCTCCCGGCCATCCCGCGTGAAAAACTGGAGGTGGCCCTCACCATTGTAACTGCGGCAGCAGGCCTGCTCGCCTATTTTGGCGCGCAGTTCAACTGGTACCCGGCGCCCGTTTCAGCACTGCTGTATGGGATCGCCTTTATCGCCGGCGGTTATTACGGTTTCTTAGACGGAATTGAGGTGCTGAAAGAACGGCGGCTGGATGTTAATTTACTGATGATCCTGGCGGCTCTGGGAGCTGCGGTCGTCGGGCAGCCAGCCGAAGGTGCTGCACTGCTCTTCCTGTTTTCGCTGTCAAATTCTCTGCAGTCTTTCGCCATGGACCGCAGCCGTAAGGCCATCGAAAAGCTGCTCGACTTACGCCCACCTACAGCTACTGTGCGGCGCGGTTCCCGACTGGTCACCCTGCCTATCGAGAAGCTCATTATCGGCGATACCGTGCTGGTACGGCCGGGCGAACGCTTCCCCATCGATGGAGAGGTCATCAGCGGTCGTTCAACGGTCGACCAGTCGACCATCACCGGCGAGTCGGTTCCCGTCGATAAAGGCCCCGGCGACAGCGTTTTTGCCGGCACCGTGAACGGAACCGGCGCCCTGGAAATCCGCACCACCCATCTGGCCAATGACACTACCCTGGCAAAAATTGTCCAGATGGTCGAAAAAGCTCAGGCTAACAAAGCCCGTACTCAGCGCATGCTGGACCAGTTTGAACAGTACTATGCCCTCCTGGTGCTCGCTGGAGCCGCCCTGCTCATCGTCATTCCGCTTCTCCTGGGTCAGGAGTTTTACCCGACCTTTTACCGGTCCATGACCTGGCTGGTTGTGGCTTCACCCTGTGCTCTGGTGATCTCCACCCCTGCAAGCATCCTTTCGGCCATTGCCAACGGCGCCCGGCGCGGGATCCTTTTCAAAGGCGGGGTTCACCTGGAGCAGACAGCGACGGTCAAAGTGGTCGCCTTCGACAAAACCGGGACATTAACGGCCGGCGCTCCTGAGCTGACCTATCTGGAAGCCCAGCCCGGAATTACAGAAGAGGAGCTGCTTCGCACTGCCGCAGCGGCAGAGGCACGCTCTGAACATCCCCTGGCGAAAGCGATTGTATCTGCCGCTGAAGCGCGCGGACTGAAACTGCCCGTTTCGAGGGAATTTCAGGCTATCCCCGGCCAGGGTGTAGAGGCTTTCGTTGAAGGCCAGCAGGTCTGGATTGGCAGTGAGCGCCTTTACAATGAACGCCGGGTTGAGATCCCCGGCGAGCTGCTCAGCCGGGCGCGGCAGCTGGAGGAGGACGGCCAGACGGTAATGATCGTCCACGCCGGCGGCAAATGGCTGGGGCTGCTTGCCGTGGCCGACACCCTGCGCCCTGAAGCAGCAGAGATCATTGCAGACCTGAAGCGGCTCGGCATCGAACGGGTGATCATGCTGACCGGTGATAACGAACGCGTGGCAGCAGCAGTGGCAAAGCGCGCCGGCGTGGACGAATATTATGCTGGGCTGCTGCCGGGAGATAAGGTGCGCATCCTACAGAAAGCGCGGGCTCGCTACGGTCAGATTGCAATGGTAGGTGACGGGGTAAACGATGCCCCCGCCCTTGCCACTGCCGATCTGGGCATCGCGATGGGCGGTGCCGGAACCGACGTGGCCCTCGAAACGGCCGATGTTGTCCTGATGGCCGACGACCTCAGGCACCTGCCTTATGCCATTGGCCTGGCGCGTCAGGCACGCCGCACCGTCTGGCAAAACCTGGCCTTTGCACTGGGTGTGATTGTCCTGCTGGTAGCAACAACTTTCGGTGCCCAGCTGCCGCTGCCGCTGGGTGTCATCGGACACGAGGGCAGTACCGTGCTGGTCGTCCTGAACGGCCTCAGGCTGTTGGGTTACAAACGCTGACCTCAAAAATCTGAGCGCCTGCAGTGACCACTGCAGGCGCTCTTTTATTACAAGGACGATTGAATAAACCTCAACAGCGCATCTTGTTCCCCCGGGACGCCTTCAGCCAGACGCGCTGCAGCGATAACCGGCTCCCAGGCCTTTAACTGCTCTCGCCCGGCAGGGCGGAGGCTGAAATATCTTTTCAAATAGATGTCGTTCAGCCACTTCCGTGCTGCCTGAAACAGCGAACGGAAAGGAGTCCCGCGAGGGAGTGCAACCTTTCTCAAAATCATGCTGGTGCGAGCAACATCGGCCATCGGATTTCCTGAAACCGCTGTCACCCAATCGATAATCACCGGACCCCTCCGGGCCATCAACACATTCAACGGGTGGAAATCACTGTGACACAGCCGCTCTTCTTCCGGCAGAGCGGCCAGCATTCTTTCAATCCTACCCGCCAGTTCAGGTGAGAGTACCTTTGCCCGGTGAATCTGGCGCAGCAGGCTGGCCTTCTGTGCAGGCAGCCCGCTGCCCGGCTGGTTGTGCATGTGCGCGTGCAGTTCAGCCAGCAGCCGGGCACAGCGCAAAAGCAGCCAGGGGCGGCGCTGCATATACTCCATCATCGTAACGCCGTCGATACGTTCAAAAATCAGGCCCCAGCGGTTATTGACCTGCAGCAGTCCCCCGGGATTTGGAGCAGGTACGCCCCGTCTGCAGACCAGGTGCGTAAGCCATTCCTCCAGGCCGGCATCGGTTGAGAATTCTGGCAGGAAAAGTTTCAGGACCCGTCCGTCCCCCCAGGGATAGATCTCGGCTGTCCGCCCTCTGGCCAGTGGTGGTCCCAGATCTGGCATCGTGCTATGCTTCCATACCGGCGTTTTCGCTGCGCAACAGGGTCGCACCCTGCACAGCGATCCCGACCAGTATCAGCACCAGCAGGAGAAGAGTCGCAGCCGTCTGCGAAAGGGCTGCGTTCTGAGTGATCAGAATTGCGCCGACCAGCGAGGAAAGCACGATAAGCGCCCAATCAAAGAGAACCAGCACCAGCACACCGCCGATGATGCCCCCGAGCAGGAAAGGAAGCCAGCTGCTCCCTTCCACGTTGAATCCAATAAAATTCAACAGGCCGGTGGCAATATAACCGCCTGCCAGAAATCCGGCGAATCCGGCTGCCAGCCGCTGAAGGATAAGCGCCAGAACGGCGCCGATCAGTGCGGCAATTAATGCGATGACGATCAGAATGATGGGCGCCAGATCTGAGAATGTTTGGGATGCAAACGTAAAGGCGACAACAGCGCCTACCGCGGCTACAAACAGCCAGAAAAGGCGTCGTCCGGTGAGCAGCAGCAGTGCGCCAGCGAGCAGGTTGATTCCCGTTTCCATTAATTGATCCTCACGGCTGTGATATTCCGCCCTGAAAAAAAAACCCTTGCTATGATTATAGCAAAGGACCTTCTGCGGCAGCCGGTCTGGCCGGTTATCTCCCTGCCGGCCCCGGATGTGCGGTGATGATACTTAATCTTGGTAAAATAATTCCTCGCGCCATTTACATGATTTTTACATGATTAAGGAAGAGCGATGGTGAACATCAAACAACTTTTCATAGCATTACTGCTCAGTGCTGTGCTGCTGGCTGGCTGCAGTTCAGCGGAAGAATCCAGCGGCGCCGCCCGGGCAGTTCAGGAATATAACCAGGCCCTGGTGGAAAAAGACGCCAACCGGCTTAGCAGTCTTTCCTGTGCCGATTGGGAAGCAGAAGCGCAGAACGAACTGGCCTCGTTTGGGGCAGTAACCACAGCGCTGAACGAGCTGACCTGTACAGAGTCGGGTACGGATGGTGAAATTACCCTCGTGTCCTGCACGGGGACGATTACAGCCAACTACGGCAACGAAGTGCTGGAAATCGATTTATCCGAGCGCACCTATCAGGTCGTGTTCGAAGCTGGTGAATGGCGTATGTGTGGCTACCGCTGAGTGGGGGAACCAAATTGATGCACCGCCTGTTCTCTCGAGAAAATCTGGCTGCACTCCTGCTGTGCCTGATTCTGATCGCCCTTGTCATTCTGACCGCTGACCAATCTCCACAATGGATCTATCAGGGATTTTAAATGACCCTGACTCACATCCTGGCCTTCTTCGTGTTTGCCCTGATCACGGGTCAGGTTGTACCCGCTCGCTTTCGTACAACGCTGATCCTGTTTGGCAGCGTACTGGGTGTGTACTGGATGCAGCCATCCACGCCTGTACGCAACCTGGATTTCTGGCTGCCTACCGTCTCCATTGTGCTGGTCGTGCTGGTCTGGGCCATCACGCGCCCGGTAAACAGCGAGGAGCAAACCGACAGACTGCTGCAGCGGCGCAGTCTGGCAGCTGGCCTGCTCATCCTGGGGGCTGTTCTTACCATCAGCCTGACGCGCTACGTTGAACCGCTCTGCTGTCTGACGCCTACCCGACCACCCGGACTCCTCCAGGTGGCTCTGGCACTTGGCATCGGTGGAGTTGCTGCTGCCATCCCCGCCCGTGTAAAAGCGCCGCGCCAGTCACTCTCCTGGTTTTTCTTCATTCTGCTGGTCGCTCTTCTGGTGATCCTTAAAAGC
>Ga0134099_1004073_pt1 | contig 10188 bp, 7 predicted proteins | sample 10_taG_2_FD_105482 | JGI IMG/M metagenome (GOLD analysis project Ga0134099, IMG submission 105482) | Switchgrass degrading microbial communities from high solid loading bioreactors in New Hampshire, USA - 10_41_5_180_A2 metaG | ecosystem: Engineered > Bioreactor > Semi-continuous > Anaerobic >...
ACAACGTTTGTTTCCGAGCCATAGCTGGTGAATCTTATCTTTCCTCCCTCTTTTAAGTTTATCACCATTGTATTTCCCGTAATCATCGCTATCATTAATTCATCTGTTTCTTTTGCCTTATTATAGCTTTTTACAATTTTATTTATTTCGTGTTCATCAAATTCCTTTATCTTTTCATCTTCTAATGTGTATAACTCCACAGACTCAATATCTTTTTTTGAAATCATTTTTCTGCTATTAATAGCTTCACTCTCTTCCGGAGTACTCAAAAGAATTTTTGCAATTTCAGGGCATACCAGATGATAGGTTGCACTTTCTCCGTCTTTTATCTGCACATTGGCAACAACGTTTGTTTCCGAGCCATAGCTGGTGAATCTTATCTTTCCTCCCTCTTTCAAGTTTATTACCATTGTATTTCCCGTAATCATCATTATCATTGGTGCATCTACTATTTCACTGTTATTGTAGTATGAAACAATTTTCTCAAATTCTTTTCTGTTATAGTTCTTAATTTTCTCCTCCATTAGTGTAAACAATTCTATAGATCGAACATCCTTTGCTGAAACAATATCTTTATCAGCATTGTTTTTTGTCTCTCCTGAAATATCTCCCTGAACATTTTTCACATCTTTGGTTTCAAGTTTAATTAAAACATGAGGATATGTGAACGCCTGTATAACCATCATGTCGGGAGACGGAGCCGACACCCTTGCTGCTATATAAACATTGCCCGGAGCTACCATTGTTACACTTTCAATCTTTACCGAATACCCGCCTGTTGGCTTTTCTCCTGCGGCTACCAAAACATATGTTTCATCCCCTATGGTTTTAAAACTTATGCCATAATTTCTGGAATTCATATTATACCACTGGTACAGCTCATTGGTATCTTGTATATCCGCTAATGTCAATACCTTGTAAGAAACTTCGGTTTCAACAGGTATAATATTGCCATTTTCTTCTTCATAATTGTCACTATTGTCCTTTATATAAACTTTACCTGTTTTATTATTCCTATCCGCACTCTCTCTTAGGGATTCATATTTTTCATTTATGGGTTCATACTTTTTCCCTATAGTAAGCTCCAATTTTTTATTGAGCTCCAATTTACTATTTAATTGCACTGATCTATTAAACTTGTTAAATTCTACTTCCGTTTTGTTTTTGAAATCACTGCCTGCAAAAGTAATTCCCGGGAAACTTAATGCTGCAGTCAATGCAATTGCTGTAACAGAATGTAATTTTTTAACCATACTTATAACCATCCTTTCTGCAAAATATCGTAATACGCAATTAATTGCTTTTTACATTATCTTAGACTTAGGTATTTTGCAAAAAGTTCCCTTGTTTTTTAGCTGTAATATTTCTGTAATATACAATACATTTTCACATTTCCCTTTTTATATTACTTACTGCAATTACCGTTAGTTTTAACGAGAATTCCCTGAGCTATGTATATCCAAAACCTATAGTTTGATATCGTAAATGAAGATTTGAAATATGTTGAAAAGACAAAACCGAAGCTATTATATACTTTTCATTTTTATAGTTTTCTGATAAACTATACATACAGCAACCCTCTCATTTGGCAATTTTGTGTAATTTTTTATCTAATTACATTTTATCGCAATTGGAAGGACTTGCTAGCTTTTTTATACTTAAACTTAGCTTTGTTTTTCTATAAATTAATTGCTATAAAGTTAGGGCAATTTGCTAAACCAGCGTAAGAGAACAGGAGGATTTGCATGCCGACTGAAAATAACATGTATGATCAAAATAACATATACAATCACGTTACTTGCAATACACACAGCAATATAAATATTGTCTATAGTGAAAATCCGGGAGAATTAATATCGAAGGATCATTTCCATAATTCCCATGAAATTATTTATGTTGTTGAAGGGACTGTAAGTTTCAGGATAAACAATGCAACATATGATGTCCAGCCTAATACTCTTATATTTATAAGTCACCTTGAAACGCATGAGCTGAAAGCAACATCTTTTCCATATAAAAGATATTTCATCCTCATTCCTCCTGACTATTTCAACACCATAATAACCCAGCCGGAAATCGCATCAATTTTCAATAACAGGCCATCTAATTTCAGCCACATAATTAAACTATCAAGAGACGAGCAGGAGGATATATTTAGGATTATTTCCCACATGTACTCAGAAATAAATAAACTGGACAAATTTTATGAATTAAATTTGAAGGCATATTTTTATTTAATGATGGTGTATTTATACAGAAAATACACAGATGCATTTCCATTATCATCAATTGATAACCTAGCCAAGACAATAACTGAAATACAAAAATACATATCCGTCCATTATCAGGAACCTATCAACCTTAAAGAAATTGCGGAAAAGTATTATATAAGTATGTATCACCTGTCGCATTCATTTAAAAAGATAACCGGATATACATTCAGAGATTACTTGATTTTACAAAGAATTGCTCACGCAAAGGATCTTCTTTATAACACAGATAAAAATGTAGCAGAAATCTGTGCTGAGAGCGGATTTAACAATTTAAATAATTTTATACGCACTTTTAAAAAGCATACAAGCTTCTCTCCTTTGCAATACAGAAAAAATTTGAGAGATCGAATTTAGCCCAAAAAAATATAGCATAAGAAAAAATATAATAAATATGAGAAAAATATAATAAGAGAAGCAAAGTAATATGAAAAACAAATTTAATGTAAAAAGCAAAAAACCCCACAACCGTTAAGTTGTGAAGTTTTGGTGATCCATCGGCGATTCGAACGCCGGACACCTTGATTAAAAGTCAAGTGCTCTGCCTGCTGAGCTAATGGATCATGTTATATTTATATTTTTATTATACATTTTGTGGGAGTGAGAAGTGACATTTAATTTCACTTCTCACCTCTACCCTGGCTGGGATGGCTGGACTCGAACCAACGAAATGCCAGAGTCAAAGTCTGGTGCCTTACCGGCTTGGCTACATCCCATCATATTAATTGCTGTTTAATTAACACAGCAATTATCTGCTTCCTTTGCGAGTTGTTATGGGGTGGGTAGTGGGAGTTGAACCCACGACCTCCAGAGCCACAATCTGGCACTCTAACCAACTGAGCTATACCCACCATAACTTCGCTCGAAAGACATAGACTATTTTAAGCTACTCAGCCTGAAAAGTCAAGAGGATTTTTTTCTTTTTAACATTTTAACAAACATTTTTGTTTTTGCCTTTCTCTACTTTTTAGTTTCATGATATTCACTTTCGCTGTTGACTTTCCAGATAGCTTCTTTTGAAGTATCGCCGTTTGCAATTGCTTTTACTGCCTCCATGGCTGTCAGCATGGAATGATCCATATTATTATATCTGTGCTGTCCATTACGTCCTATACAATAGAGATTTGGTATTTGATCCAGGAATTCTCTTACTTTCGGGAATTCACTGTAAGTGCCGAAATACGCAGGATAAGCCTTCTTCACCTTCATACGCACTTTGTCAAGTACATCTTCTTCATTTATTATTCCAATTTTAGCTAGTTCTTTTATTGCAAAGTTAATAAATTCTTCATCTCCCATCTCCCAGAGTTCATCTCCCTCATTGCAGAAATACTCCAAGCCAATCCATACTGTATTTTCATTATCCTTTACAAGATATGGCGACCAGTTATTGAAAATTTGAAGACGGCCTACCTTTACATCCCTTTCCTGTATGTAAATCCATGTATCAGGTACAATATTATTAACTGTTTTTATTTTAGTCTTATTTTTTATTTTTAACTTGTTCACAAGCAGCCCTACTGTAATAAAATCCCGGTAAGGCAAGTTCTCAGCTATATGTTTCAAATCATCCGGAACATCTATTCCTTTAATAGCAAGAATCAAATCCTTTATAGGCATTGTGGACAGGACATAGTCTCCGTATACTTTCTCCAACTGCCCGTCTCCCCTATCCACTGTAACTGAAACTACGTTTTTGTCTTCTATATCAATAAGTACTACACGATTATTAAGCCTTATTTCTCCTCCCATTTTAACAATATCCGAAGCTGCTGTTTCCCACAACTGGCCAGGCCCATACTTGGGATACATAAACTGCTCTATCAGAGATGTTTCCGTATTCTTTTGTTTAATATCATTATCCTTTTTTCTGCTAAACACCTTTTTTATTGCCGACGTTATAGCTTTTGTAAGAGAAAGCCCCTTTATTCTCTGAGCTCCCCAATCTGCTGAAATTTCCGAAGGATGCCTACCCCATACCTTCTGTGTATAATCTTCAAAAAACATTTTGTATAGGGCAACTCCAAAGCGGTTTATCATAAAATCCTCAAGAGATTTTTCCTCTCTTTTGCGAAGACGTGCAGCTATATAGCCAAACCCGGCAGCCATTGTCCTAAAAAATCCCATGTTAATAAATGTCCTTGGTTTAAGCGAAATAGGGTAATCAAAAAACTTCCTAAGATAAAAAATTCGTGATACACGCTCTCTTATAAGCATTACCCTGTCATCAGTTTCAGGGTTCGGCCCTCCCGGATTCAATTCTTTTACTCTGCCTGTAATTATATCATCTCTTGAAGGCATACCTTGGATAGGCATTAAATTCATCCACCAATCCATTACACGGTCATCTTTTGAAAAAAACCTGTGCCCGCCTATATCTATCCTGTGCCCGTTATACTTTATAGTACGGGAAATGCCTCCAATTTCATTAGTTTCTTCAAGAATTATCGGATGTATCCCTGTATCCTGCTTTAGCAATTCATATGCTGCCGTTAATCCTGCCGGCCCTGCTCCAATTATAATAGCTGTTTTTTTACTACTTTCCATAGCATTTCTTCCTCCATGTAAAAGCTATTTATGCGCAAAATAATTTAAGTTTATTATGTACAGTATCGGCCACGTGTTTTAGAATACAATCGCACACCACTCTCATGCATCTAAAACACATGGCCGGGAAAGCTTAATTTATATGAGCCGTTAATCCGTATCTTGTCGAAATATTTTGCACGCTCAATTTAACATTTTACTAATTATGAAGAAATATTTCAACAATATTTTTATATTTTTTGGAAATATTGTCCAATGATAATTATCCCTTAAATATTTCTCCAGCATCATCCATTTATTGCTTTAGAGGAAGAACCATAGCTTTTTTCAATTGTTACTATAAAGTTGTAATGCTTTTTGAACTAATTGTATAAATTCCTCCCTGTAACCTTCAAGGTCATGTCCTTTACCTGCTTTTGCCAATTCAAGTACATTGGTAAAAGATGAATTGCCTTTGTATTGTGAATCTTTCATAAGCATTCCAAATTCTGCAACCGCAGATGCAAATTTCATATTATTTGACATCTCCCCAAGCAAGTCTTCTGTGCCTACAGTCTTAGTTATTAAGGTACTTTCATTTGCATCAGGCTTTTTATATCTTAAATTTACAGTCATGAATCCTTTTTGGTTTTTTGCTATTTTGTCTGTTCCATTAACGTCTTTAAGTACAATTTCATATAGAGCAGTAACTGAATGACCTGCACCCAATTCCCCCGCATCCTTTGTATCATCGTCAAAGTCTTCTTTTGAAAGCATCCTGTTTTCATATCCTATAAGCCTGTACTGCTTTACTATGTCAGGATTGAATTCAACCTGAATCTTCACATCTTTGGCTATAGTAAATAGTGTCCCTCCAATTTCATTTACAAGAACCTTTTTTGCTTCATTTAAGCTGTCAATGTATGCGTAATTGCCATTTCCTTTATCAGCAAGCTTCTCCATTTTAGAATCCTTCAAATTACCCATTCCAAATCCAAGCACAGTTAAGAATATTCCCTTATCCCGCTTTTCTTCAATCAATTTCACAAGTTCATCATCACTGCTTATCCCTACGTTAAAATCACCGTCTGTCGCAAGAATAACTCTGTTGTTTCCTGACTCAATAAAATTTTCTTCTGCAATCTTGTATGCCAGATTTATCCCCGCTGCTCCGGCTGTAGAGCCTCCCGCATTAAGGCTGTCAATAGCATCCAGGATCTTACTCTTTTCGCTTCCGGGAGTTGAATCAAGGACAAGCCCTGCGCTGCCTGCATAAGTTACTATACTTACCCTGTCATTTGAGTTCATTTGTTCCACTAAAAGCTTGAATGCGGATTTCAGAAGGGGCAGCTTGTTTGCAGAATTCATTGAGCCTGATACATCAATCAGAAATACAATATTCCCCGGAGGAAGTTGTTCTGAAGACATATTTTGTCCCTGAAGCCCTATCAATGCAAGGTAGTTTCCCGGATTCCACGGGCAGGCTGCAATTTCTGTAGTTATGGAAAATGGCGCCTGTCCATCAGGTTGAGGATAATCGTATTTGAAGTAATTTATCATTTCCTCTATTCTGACTGCATCTGCCGGAGGCTTTTGCCCTGACTGAATAAAGCGCCTTATATTGCTGTAGGATGCTGTATCTACATCAATAGAAAATGTTGAAACCGGAGCTTCATCAACATTAACGTATTTGTTTTCCACATATCTTTCATATTGTTCAGAGTTATAGCCCTCATTCCAAATAGAATCTGCATTGGATTCGGCAACACTTTTGCCTGCTGCAACTTGTCTCGGTAAAGCTTCATTATAATTCATTGAATCATGTGCTTTTTTTTTGCAAGAACATGAAAGAATCATTGATAAAATAAGAAGTAACAGAAGCCCTTGCTTTAAGAACTTTCTTGTGATAAAAGACATACAAATACCTCCTCTGATATTTATTAGCATTGGATATGCTGAATTTACACAGAAATATGCTTCTTCTGTTTTAGACGAAAAGAATATTAAAAAGTTCCAGAAAAGGGTGGGATTTGACCAACGTTTTAAAACTGCTGTTGCGCTCAAAATTTTTCAGTCCCTGCCAAACCGCAAGCATTATTTCCTGGACAATATCTTTTATATCCTCATTACCGCTTACTTTGCTCTTTATATATTTATAAATAATTCCAAGGTAGCTACTCATGAGCTTTTCAAAAGCCTGTTTATCTCCACTTATTGATCTATCAATTAATTCTTCATGGTTGTGCGCACAGCCGCCGGCTGAAAAAGCATTTTCACCACCTCTCTTTCAAGCTGTTTCATATATATAGTCGCATAAAAGTACTCATCGGTTCAAACTTTTTAAAATAATTTAAAATAAATATGAATTTCATTTGTATTTTTCAGCAAACTAACATAAAAAATCCCGTACCGGAGAACCGATCCGGGCAGCATAATTAATATTCTGGTGCATATAAATATTCTGATGCAAATAAACTCAGCCATTCCTTGTTGTTATTATCCGGAGCTGAAAGGATTCCGTTTTTTACCCCTTCATATAATGAACAGGGAATAAATTAATTTAGATGATTTGATAAGAAATTACCCATCTGCCAATGGAGATGCTTAGGAACAGTTTCTTTGTATTCATCAAGCACAATCTGGTATGCTGTATTGAATAATTTTTTAACTTTCGGATACAACTTATTCACAGCAAGCTCACTAAGCTTCTCTAAGCCATCTCGTTCTATAAAGTAATAATTATGTTTGAAAGTATCGCCATCTTTTAAAAACAGCTTCTTTTGGAGGGCTATGCTGAATAAATACTTTTGTTCTTCAGATAAGTTATTTGTTTCTATATTGTTTTTTATAATCTCACGACATAGTGTAAATACACCGTCAGGAATATTAAAAAATACTTTTAAAACTTCAAGCGCTATTTCTGAAGCCAAATCCTCCGCTTCTTCACGGGTATTTACTTTTTGGCAGCAAAACCCAAGAATTTTCGCAAGGTACTCATCTTCAAACAGCCTGATTGCCTTTATCTTGATTTCCTCTATATTTTTCAATGGCTTCACCTTCTTAAACAATTCAACAACATGTTGTTGCAGCAATTAAGTACCCGAACTTTGAATTTGGTTGGTTGGATTTAAAAAATTTTATACCAAAAGATGATACGTAATAAAATCTCATTTCCTCTGCATAAGATCTGGTTCCTGCTGATATTAAATCCGGTTTTTGAAGCAAAAAAATTGAGTACTCTTCCGAAATTTCTAAATTCGTTACAAGTACCCAATATGGTCGGGGTGAGAGGACTTGAACCTCCGGCCCCATGGTCCCAAACCACGTGCGCTACCAACTGCGCTACACCCCGAAATTCTGTCTTAAATTGTTTTGCAAACGCAAATGATATTCTACTATAAATAGCAGCCAACTTCAATCTTCATATTTGACTCCTACATCAATTTACACCTCAGTATCTCCATTATGCTTACACTTTAAAGCTGTCACTTATTTATTCCTGCTTGTCCTTCACAAGATTCTGTCATATAATTTCATCATTACACATTGACTTTATCCATTGTTGCAATTATTATTAATTGTTATAATTAACAGTGTGGTAAAACATACACGGCATTTTAAGCTTTTCTTTTATACACTAACCTAGGCGGGGAGGAATTGTTATAAAAAACATATATGGCCAGGTAAGGCGCGCAATAGATGACTACAATATGATAGATGAGGGTGACCGTATTGCCGTAGGTGTATCCGGAGGCAAAGACAGCTTGACCCTGCTTTTAGCTTTAAGCAGCCTTAGAAATTATTATCCTAAAAAATTTGAAATAGAAGCCGTAACGTTGACAATGGGTATAGGAGAGTTCAACCTGGACCCGGTCAAGCGTTTGTGTGATGAAATCGGTGTTAATTATACGATAGAAGAGACACTTATAGGGAAAATTGTCTTTGAAGAACGCCATGAGAAAAATCCCTGTTCTCTTTGCGCAAATATGAGAAGAGGAGCTCTTCACAACGTGGCTCTAAGTTTAAATTGCAACAAAGTTGCTTTGGCCCACAATAAGGATGATGTAATAGAAACACTGCTTCTTAGCTTGTTTTATGAAGGCAATATTCACACATTTTCACCTGTTACTTATCTTGAAAGAAAAAAACTGTATCTGATAAGGCCTCTTATATATGTTGAAGAAAAGGATATAAAATCTTTCATTAAAGAATCAGGAATAACAATAGTGCCCAGTCCCTGCCATGCTAACGGTAAGACAAAGCGCCAGTATATAAAAGAATTAATAAGCCAAATGTCCATAGAAAACCGCAGAATAAAAAGCAATATTTTCGGAGCCATTAAAAGAGCCGGCAAGGACGGCTGGCATGAGTAAAGAATGAAATCAAAATATTAAAATAAATGAGCAAAAACAAAACAAAAAAATTAAGAGAAGATACTTTTGCTGAGCTTTTATATAAAGTGCAACAAAAACCTTCTCTTTAATTTTGCTTTTTTGTTATATATTGCTTACATTTCTATCTTTTTGTAACTGTTCTCTGCAGCAGATAAAAGCCATGCCACGCTTCCTACAGCCATAGCCGATGATACTGCTGCCAGTATTAGATATACAGCCCATGCAGGAGCTTTAATTTTAATAAGCAGTACTGAAATAACAGCCAGTATACCTATAACCAAAAAATTTATAAGGCTTGCAATAAGCCCGTTAAAGTTTTGTTTTATAGCTTCCTGGGGGTTTGTCCATACAAGCTTGGGCCTATTCATGTCAATAAGCAGGGACAATGCCTGGATGGGTACTGCGGCAATAATGCTTATAATAAGTATAATTGCAACTGACGCAATATCCATTTTAAACAAAAATATCAGTACCGGCAACATTACTGCCATCCCTATAAAGGACACTTCCATACTGTGTCTTAGCTTACCCAGCACCTGCTCTTTTGGTGAAACAGGCATTAGCTTTGAAATCCAGAATGTTTGGCCCTCTCTGGAAAAGGAAGTTGATGCAATTACATTTACTCCGCTGAAAAAAAGCACAAAAGCCAGAACTCCCAGCCTTACCTGCAGTTTTATAGACTGATCCTGCATAAGTGAAACAAGCATTTGCATTTGTTCATTCTGCCCTCGTGCAAAAAGCATAATTATAACAACTAATGGAGCTATAATAACACCGCTCAATCCATTTACCAAATAAGCAGGAGTCCTTAAAATCAGTTTCCATTCACGCCTGCATATAGCCTTAACGGGACTGGCTGCCTTTGAATATCTCCTGTTTATATCTTCAGCATTTATATTCTTGCGTTTCCTTGTAGCCTCTTGACCGGCAAGAAGGCTCTTGTAAAAGATAATATTACTTATAAAAAGCAGCAAAGCAAAAAGCACTACAGAAACCAT
>Ga0134099_1004082_pt1 | contig 10174 bp, 12 predicted proteins | sample 10_taG_2_FD_105482 | JGI IMG/M metagenome (GOLD analysis project Ga0134099, IMG submission 105482) | Switchgrass degrading microbial communities from high solid loading bioreactors in New Hampshire, USA - 10_41_5_180_A2 metaG | ecosystem: Engineered > Bioreactor > Semi-continuous > Anaerobic >...
CTTAAGACCTCAATCACTATTTTTGCTTTTTCTTCCGGTGTAAAATTTCTTCTCTTTTCCATAGTTCCATACTAACTTATTTTGGCCGTTTTGTCTGTCTTAATTTCTGGTATCATTATAGACCTTCATATATTGCTGTACTGCTAATTCCAACTTGTAAAATTGATTGTGAAAATAGTTCATACAGATTGTCAAATGGATCAACTACTTTTATGTTGCGTCTCCAGCCAACATCATAACGTGATGGAGATTCATAAGGATGTAATTTGAACATAACCTCCATATCTGATTGATTGGCAAGTTGATCTGCTACTGAGCATGCAATAGAGAACAGCTCCTTTCCAATTGTTCCATTTGAAAGAAAAAGGATCTTATTTTTTTTAACATCTTTATTTTTTTGAGTAATCATATTTATATTTCTCTCTAAATAAGGGAATCCAACATTATAAATCTGATTTTTTTGATAAAAAATACCTTCACTATACATCTTCTTACCAAAAGCAAATAACTTATCAGGAACATATTCGCTAAACCGTTCTATATCATCTTTGTTGAAAAAATAATAAATAGCATTTTCTTGGTCAATTATACCATGTTGTAATTCTACAATTTGGACCCCCATCTTTTTACAAATACTATTAATAACAAATGAACAGTAACTGTCTGGAGTATAAGTTTCATACACTATTTGAGGTTTTATTTTTTTAAAAAGCCTTTCATAATAGGGGTAAGCAATACTTGGATACATTATTTTTTCTATAATTAAAGCTTTAATACTTTCATCTAAGCTTACATTAAATTCAAGTTCAAAGATTTGGCCTATTTTTTCTACAAATGAAACTATCTCGCAATAAAAGCTGGAATTCCAGTGTATATTCTGCTTAATCTCGTCGTTTATTTTTTTCTCAATATAATCTGTATATTGAACTGGAAACTTGCTATTGGGAATATAGTGTGAAAATTCTATAGGAAGCATACTCCACATAGGTGGCTCCAATATTATACAATCCTTTACTTCAATAACCAAATCATCAGTATAAATTGAATCAAATCCATCCACAGCATTTTTTACTCGTCTTGGATGAGGTATAAATACAATTTTTGCCGGACTAAACTTTTCCAAAAAATCATCAAAGGTATTTTCCAAACTAAAGCAAGCCTCATTTTCTTTTGCCAGATCAGCTCTACTAAGAGAAACAATCTCATCTACACCTTTTACTTTCCTTTCCCAGTAATTAAAAAACCAAAATCTCACAAAGAACCAAGGCCTAAATCCATTTATAATATAATTACCTAAATTATATTTTTGTTCAAATCTTAAAAATCTTTTTATCATAATTATTTCATCACTCCTTAGCTTCATAACTTAAATCCAACCGGGTCAGTCATATTATATTTTTTAAATAAGCTTTTTGACCTTAATTATTATTTCTTATCCTTTTCTGCTTAACAGGAATAATTCCTCATTTAGTGGTTTTACTTTTGTGTTAGTTTGGTAAATACAGTTATAACACTGTGTACCAAAAAGTTCATTATTTATGTGGCGCTGTCTCATCGTAACCATTTTATCAGAGTACCAAGCCTCTTTTATACTAATCTTGTTTAAATCCTCTAAAACTAACAGGTTCATTACTTCTTCGCAACATAATGCCAAATAACCTTCACAAGTAACATTTATTGTGCTAAAAAGTAGCGGACATGGTGCCTTTTTTTCTATATATTCCTGAACTTTATTATTATTTACATCTACATAGAGGTCTCTTTGCTCATCAATGTTTTGTCCAGCTCGATTTTGTGTTTTATAAAATACTATATCATCAACATAATTAATTATTCTTTTATAATGTAATTCAACTTCATTTATTGTATATTTTGTGATAACAAAGGATGAATAAATGTTGCAATTCAACGATTTATCATTTCTGTAATTGTATACAAACTTTAAATTATTAATTACCTTATCGTAATCATCTCTACCATGTACTACTCTATATGTCTCTCTTGAGCCTGCATTAATTGAAAATTTTATACTGTCAAGACCACAATCTAAAACTTCTTTCAAAACCTTTTCATCGGCTAAAGCTCCATTTGTAGTAATATACACATACTTAATACCTTGTTCCTTAGCAAATTTAACATAATTAACTATGTTCCTGTTTGCAAAAGGCTCCCCAGACATAAACAATCCGACCTTGTTTATTCCCAGTTCAGCTGCTTCCCCCAATATTCTGAATGCTAAATCTGAATCAATATGTCTTTTAATTCTGTCATTTTTTGATTGATTACAGAATATACAGTTATGATTGCAAATATTAGTTACCTCTAACATTAGTCCTGCTGTATTAAAGTTAGGATATAAACTAAATTCTTTTACCTTATACTTACATACACTATCCTTCAATAACGACATATCACATCTTGTATTGATATAATAAAACTTTTATATCAATACACCCCTCCCCTTGTTTATAAAAATGGTATTATTGATTATCGTTAAATATTAGATAGAATTCTCAGAAAGCATATGTTTAAATTGCTCAATAACTTTTAACGTTTCTTCAAACTCAAATTCATTATCCGTTAAATGCAATATATTATCGAAAATATAATTCTTAATTTTATGTTTATACTTTTCTCTAATTTTCTGTTTGGTCATTTCAATCTTATAAAACACCTCTTTATTTTTCTTTTCATGAAAATACTTGCTAAGATCACTGATTTCTAGCTCAATGATAACAACACTACGGCATTCTCTGTACTGTTTCATTGAGTTTATTTTCCTTTCAATTTTCCACTTAGCCATCACCTCTATGTTATATATTGCTGATACAAATTCTTCGTAGTGATCTCCCAGATCAATTTCATAAGTATTAATAATGTCTATTTCATTTTTAATATCATTGATAATATCTTTTTTATAGCCAAATGCACAATTCCATATTATACCAATGCATTTCATTTTACTTACTAACCCGTTGCAAATTAATAATTCAAAAGCATTTACAGATGTAACTCTATATCCTAACTGCTCCAAATATAAATGTGTAGATACGCACTACTGGAATTTTCTTTACAAACCAAATCCAACTTATTCCATTTTTCTAAAATATGATACTACCAGCTATTAAAATCCTTCTTCTCCATAATTTTTACAATGCTATTTAAATGATAATCGTATTTTAGAATATCCATGCGATTCTGTTGTAATAGTAAAACTATGAGTTAGTCTTTCTGCTTACTCAGTAATATCTTTTCGACTATTTCCCAATCACTAGGCTCATCTATCTCGAAATATGTCTCAGCGGGCATAATATGAGTTCCTATTCTACCATATAATCTACATCTGCCTTTTATTAAATTTTCTTTTGAAATTATATAAATTGAACCATTTTCCGCCAAAACACCATCCCAATCCTGCCTTCTCGGTCTTTTCTTTATATCATGACCTATTTCTGTAACAGTGCCATCCTTTTCAAGTTTCCAATAAAACCTTTTTTGAACCACTGTTGATAGAATGCTATCATATTTTGAATGTTTTTTTATTGATTCATTTATGTCATATGTTGTAATTAGCGGATTAGTACACTGAATTAAAATTATATTCTCAAATTCATAATTTGAAGCAAATTCTAACATTACATCTTCTGTTGTTGCGGAATCTGAAGCAGTTTCCATACTTCTATTAACTATATGAATTTTTTGATTATTAGGTTTATCATACTTTTTTACAACCTTTTTGATAATATCTGATTCCGTAGAAACATATACCTTATCTACATATTCGCTATTTACCGCAGCATCAAGTGAGTAATAAATTAGTGGTTGCCCTGCTATCTCCTTTATATTTTTAAGAGGAATCGATTTACTTCCACCCCTTGCTGGAATAAGTACTACATACCTATCTTTACTTTTCATGTCATCCTCCTTACTTATAAAGTTAAATTTTATATTTATCCAGTATTTCAGCATACTTTCTCTTAATAGGTTCAATATATTCATCAAATCCCATCTCTATAAACCATTTTAATGAATACTCGGGGTCTTCATCATAGGAATCCTCAGTAATAGTAATAGGTATTCTTTCTATTCCCATAAATACTGATAATGACAGGCGATGTGAACCATCTACTAAGCGGAAATACTTATTAACAACTATGGGATGATCGTATAAGTAGCCATACATCTCAAAGCTCTTTATTAAATCCTTGAACGCTTGCTCATTTTCAGCTTTTTCACGGGGAATTTTCGATTTATAAGCCACCCTGGCTCTTTGCATTTTATTATATAAGTCCCATCCATAGTTATTTATTCCATAGTAATTCTCAATTGCTAATATTCGTATCATTAAATGCGCATTATAGTAGTCATCTCTCATAGAATTTCTTAATAGCCAAATCGTAGGTACTTCTACTCTACAATTTGGTATTCTAAATAAAGTCAGTAATAACTCCTTTTCTTTATTCATTTAATTCTTTCAACACACCCTTTCCGCTAATATTCAATTGTTACTTCAACCACTGTTGCAGGCATACTTTAACAGAGTCTGTTCTAACAAATTTTAAATCCTAACTTTCGATAAATCTTATATATTGAATTTATAACTACATACTTATCTACCTTAACCAGGAAACACAATGATCTTAAAATACTGTTATCATAAATAGAATCAAATTTACATTAATATCAGTAGCACTTACATCGTACTTAAGAGTAATTATTGTAGTGTTTTATACGAAACATAAAAAGTCTTATTAATAAACATAACTTCACCCTTTCATGCTCAATCAACACTCCGAAGCAAAGATTGCTTTGCATCATCATATAAAAACTCGATCCGACGATTTATATATTTCAAAATCTGAATTGTGTTCATAATTATTACTTATTATTTTGTTTTCTGCATAAATCATTATTAGATTATATTATAATTTATATTAAACTGTATGTCAATAGTTAACTTTTATTCCTTATTTTGAAAAGTTGCTATAAGAAAGCAACTATACAGTGATAAGTAGAATGAATCAAAAATAAAAAAAGAATAATATAGAAAAACAGCATAAATATTTCCAAATATTGCTATTACCGCTTTATTATCAAGCATTAAAAATACCAATATTATTAATTTTATCTAAATATGGGCAGCACAAAATAGGCATACACTTTGTACACCTTTAAAAGCTCTTTATAACAAACCTGATTAATATTGACTTTGCTCTTTAAAATTCAACTCTTAAATAATTAGCAGTTCATTCGTATTCTATATTTTTGTTCCACTCCAAGAATATCTAGTATTTCGCATATATCAAATAATGCGTAATATTTACCTTCTGATATAACAAGAATAGTTTTCTTTTCGTTTATACTTTCTTCTCTGCGCCATTTACGCAGACAAACTATGTTAGTATCTTTTTTTCTTTTTTTCTTCCGCCATCCCAAAAAGGCATAGAAAAAAGTATGCGCAAACACACATAGCATAATATGCAAATATGCTGAGTTTTCTGCTGTTTCACCAGTCCTTCTCGGTAAACATTTAAGATAGGCTGCTTGCTTTAGTTCCCTAAAACCCCTGTTTTCTATCAAGGTAAGCGACAAATAACTCGTCACCTTCGAATTCCAATCAACAGATGAGATAATATCCTTATCAAATGATAAGGAGAGTGTAGAAAATGGGTCAAAAGTATAGTGAAGAGCAATGGGAAGAATTGCTTAGAGAATACAGAGAAGGTAGCATGACAGCAAAAGCATGGTGTAAATCAAAAGGAGTATCAGAAAACGCACTCTATTACTGGCAAAAAAAGTTGAGGGACAAAATCAGTGTAAAAGAAAAAGAAACACAATGGGCATTGTTGTCACTATCCGAAGATTCAAAAAGGCCAGCTCCCATAACATTAAGATATGGCGAATTCAGAATAGAGATAGAGGACAAGTTTAATAAAACAGTATTGGCGGAAGTCCTTAGAGTGGTGATGCAGCTATGCTGAATAATATAAATTCAGGACAGGTATATCTGGCATGTGGTTTTACGGATTTAAGAAAATCTATCGATGGATTGGCAGCCATGGTAAAAATGAAATTCAAGCTTGATCCGTTTTCAAGCTGCCTGTTTGTATTCTGTAACAGGAATCGAAACAAGATAAAGATACTGGAATGGGAATATACGGGGTTTTGGTTGCATTACAAGAGATTGGAACAGGGTAAATTCAAATGGCCAAAGGATGAAAGCGATGTCAAAAGTATCAGTCAACGCGAACTCAGATGGTTGCTTGATGGTCTTTCCATTGAGCAGCCGAAAGCTCATAAAGAAGTAATGCAAAGAGATATTGTTTGATATAAAAATATTCAAAAAAATATCGAAAAACCGTTCTAAAAAGTTGCTATAAGAAAATAAGTCTTAAAACATGCTGTGAATGATAAAATAGAATTGACAGTTAGCGATAAATAAGAATTGACAGTTTTCTTCCTTAAAATAGCAAAACTTATCAAATCAACTGGAAATTCAAATTATCACATCACTGCAGAAGAATGTGCCACTTCTGCAGAAATAGAAATCATGTTGTATACAGGCACATACTGTCAAAAGATATATGCCTTCTGTATAATATTATTTAAATTATACAGAAAGGAGAAAAATGGACTTTGAAAACAGAAGAGGGTTGGAAGATGTATATTGAAATCAAAAATTTGAAGGCGAAGGGTTTCAGCAATTCAAAAATAGCCAGGATGCTTGGTATAAGCAGGCCTACAGTCATAAAATATGTAAGCATGGATGCTAATGAATTTGAGAGAGAACTTGCTTCACAGAAATGCCGGAGTAAGAAACCGGACATTTATCAGGACGAGATAATAAAATGGTTAAGACAATATCCTGAGATGACTGCAGCCCAAGTTTACGACTGGTTGGAGGAGAAATATAAGGATATTGGATTCAACGAATCAACAATGCGAAATTATGTCAGAGCAATAAGAAAGGAGCATAATATACCGAAAGAGACTGAAACAAGGCAATACGAAGCTATAGATGATCCACCCATGGGAAAGCAGATGCAGGTGGACTTCGGCGAGAAAAAGGTATTAAATGCGGAAGGGAAGGAAATAACGCTGTATGTCATGTGCTTTGTTCTCTCACATTCAAGATACAAGTACTGCGAATGGCAGAACAGGCCTTTTAACACCAATGATATTATAAGGATACACGAAAACGCATTTGAGTACTATGGCGGGTTTCCTGAAGAAGCAGTGTATGACCAGGACCATCTTATCCTGGTAAGTGAAAACCATGGCGAGCTGATTTATACCAAAGAATTTGCTGCATATCTCCAAAAGCGCAGGTTCAAGGTGTATATGTGCCGGAAAGGAGACCCTGAGAGCAAGGGCAGGATAGAAAAGGTTGTGGATTATGTAAAAGACAATTTTGCAAGCAATCGTACATTTTACAACATAGATAAATGGAACGAAGACTGCATCAAATGGCTTAAGAGGCGTGCCAATGGGAAAATACACTCCACAACAAAAAAAATACCGGCGGAAGTATTCATCGAGGAAAGAGAATATCTCACGCCGATTGCCGACAAATTAATATCGAAATCGTCTGTACTCAGTATAACCTATCAGGTAAGGAAAGACAATACCGTACCAATCCAAGGCAATAGGTATACTGTTCCAAGGGGGACGTACAAAGGGCCTTACACTTATGTTGGGGCAAAAAAGCTTGAAGACCGGATTTTGGTAATATTTGACATAGAAAGTGGAAAAGAACTTGCAAGGCATGAAATACCAAGTACTAAAGGCAACCTTGTGAGCAATAACAATCATAAGAGAAACCGTTCAATAAAAATATCGCAGTTAATAGAAAGGACTGCAGAAAAGTTTCCTGAAAAGGAAAAGGCCATGGATTTTCTTGAGGAAATTCGCAAAGAAAAGCCAAGATATATACGAGATCAGCTCATGCTTATTGATTCAGCAGTAAATTCTGCATGTAATGCAGATATTGCAAAGGCCCTGGATTATTGTGTCAGAAACAGGCTGTTTAGTGCAATTGACTTTAAGGATGCTGTAAAACATTATTCGAAGATGACTGTAAATATAGAAGAAAAAGCTCCGCTTCTCGGAGGAATAGCAGAAGTCATTTCTTCTAAACTAACCGTAAAGACACAGATAAGGGATATATCCGAATACGTCAAGATAATGAATAACAATAACGGAGGTTGATATTTTGACTGGAAACATAGAAATTGCAAAAGACATGTTGAAAACATTGAATCTGTACCATACCGCAGAAGTTCTAAATGAACTGTTTGAAAAGGCACGGGAAAAATCCATGACATGTGAAAAATTCCTGGAGGAGATGCTGAAGCTGGAGATAAAGGAGAGAGAAAAAAGAAAGCTTGAAAAGAGGCTAAAACATGCTTCGTTTCCTGAATATAAAACTCTCGATGAATTTGATCTTTCAGAGCAGCAATCTCTTAGCGAACGCCAGTTGAATCAGCTAAAGGAACTATCCTGGCTGGAACAAGGCTTTAACATAATTTTTTTGGGTCCTCCTGGAGTCGGAAATTATCGAAAGTATTTCCTTATCGAAAGAGATGAAGCTGTAGCTCATATAAATTAATGAATCAAGTCTCAATTTCTTTCGATAATATTACAAACTTACAATTAACGGCACAAATCATTTAGCCATTGAAGTAATTCGGTATCATTTCTCCATTCAGGGATATCTTGTGTTACCACATCGGGGTAATTCCTCTCAAGAACAGAGCGTTTTAATTCAGTTTCTATCTTCAAATATATTTCAGTTGTTGTAATGCTCACATGGCCCAAAAAATCTCTAATATAGATCAAGTTTATGCCAGATTCCAGCATATGAACGGCCTTTGCATGACGAACCATATGTGGATGAATGCTATCAGATAGCATAATTCCCGGATAATTTTTTTTAGCTTGTCTAAAATACTTGTTCAATATATAGCAAATTCCAGGCCTCGTAAGCTTTTCACCTCTACTATTAAAGAAAAGTGGAGATTGTTGTCTGCCATTACTCTTGAGATTAAAGTCGTCCATATACTTAGATACTAATTGTACTGTATTGCCCATAATTGGCACACATCTTGTCTTATTGCCTTTTCCTGTCAAGGTAACTGTTGCAGGAGGATGAAGCCTGATATCTTTAACACAAAGGTCAATCAATTCCTGAATACGGGCAGCGGTATCATACAAAATTGCCATCAGTGCAAGATCTCGACGACCTCTACGATTTTTAACATCCGGTTGGTCAAGAAGCAGTTTCATTTCTTCCTTAGTCAGGTAACTGACTGCTGGTCGAGGTTTCTTTTTAAATGGAATACTAAGTATTTTCTGCATTTCAAGTAGATTGTCGGGATATTCTGCCTGTGCATACCTGTAAAAGCTATGTATTGCTGCAAGTCGCTGATTTCTAGTACTAATGCTAATTTGATTATTTTTTTCCAACCATAAAAGAAATTCAACAACTGTTTCGGCTTTAATATCTTTGAATTCAAGCTTTTCCGGGGGAATATGCTTTTCATCGCGCATATATGTAAGCAACTGCCGCATTGTGTTTCTGTAGGACTTTATTGTATTGGGACTGACATTCCGTTGGCCAGTAAGAAAATCAGAAAAATATTTTGTTGTAACCCTGGCGAAATTAGTTTGCTTCATCTTCTTTCACCTCCGGAATGACCCAGGCACAGTCGGATTCAATTATTTTAACGATATCCGGATATAATTCGGATGTCAGTCGAAGATATCTTTGACTGCCACGGATATCCTCATGCCCGAGGTAGACTGACAAGTATGCAAGAATCCATGCTTAAACGGTTTGACACTTTTTTACAAGCACAGCATCACTCCGAAATCAACCTTCCCAAGGACATTGTTATTGAATGGTGCAAACAATCCCCAAATGAAACAATCAGTAACCGAACGCACCGTATTTCACTGTTACGAGGCTTGGCAGAATACATGAATCGGATTGGTTATCCTGCATATATCTTTCCAAAAGGGTTGGTTACTATTGACAGATATGCATATCAGCCTTTCATACTCTTTGCTCTGAAAGGAGGTGTTTGCTTTGCCTAGTCCTTTATTTGTTGGCATTGATGTAAGTTGCAAGGATAATAAAGTTCAGCTGCTCCATTCAGATGGTGCTGAAATTACA
>Ga0134099_1004084_pt1 | contig 10173 bp, 7 predicted proteins | sample 10_taG_2_FD_105482 | JGI IMG/M metagenome (GOLD analysis project Ga0134099, IMG submission 105482) | Switchgrass degrading microbial communities from high solid loading bioreactors in New Hampshire, USA - 10_41_5_180_A2 metaG | ecosystem: Engineered > Bioreactor > Semi-continuous > Anaerobic >...
GAGATAGGCCAGCGCGTCTACGGCAGCCCACCGCACGAAGAGGGCGGGGTCGCTCGTGAGCACCTCCAAATGCAGGTCAAGCGCAATCTGCGAAGTGGACCGGTGCAACGCCGATACAATGCTCTCCCGCAGGTCTACGGCCTTGAAGGCGTCGAGAAAGCCGCCTTTGGGGTTAGAATATACGGACCGCCTAACTTGGTTGTACAGATTCGACAGGTACATGTCGGTGCTGGGGTCTCCATGCTGGCCGATGGCGCGAACGCAGCTCACTAGCCGCTTGACCATCGCTTCTATCATGGCGTCTTTCTGGCGATCGTCGGCAAACCTACAGTCTAGTTCCGACGTGCCCGAGGCGAGATCTTTGTACTGCTCAAACAGCATATTGGCCACCGCCATCGCCGTCATCGCGCCCTTGGCTCCAAAGCTACGCCAGATGTCGCGAACCCTGGAGTTGCCGTCCAGCAGCAGCGGAAGCAGCTCGCGGATACCGTCGTCGCCGCACTCCGCGCATTTTTCCAACTGGCCTTTGATGCGGTAGAAACGGGCAGATGCGGCGTCCTTCTGTGGGGTCCAGCCGAGCCGGTCAAGCGCCTCTGCCACGGCTTCGCGGGCGTTAACGCTTTCCTCAGCGAGCAGGCGGGCTACCAGATCAGATATTGCGCTGGCTGCTCCAATCTCCCCAAGAGCCTGAGCGGCATCCTTGCGGATGATCCAGTCCTTTTCAAACGTGAGTGCCTTCAATAGGCCGCGTACACCTCTCTTTGCCTTGAGTTTGTCTACCTTGGGCGGACCGAATAGGAATCCCACGCAGCGCACCTCCGCGACTGTGCGACCAAATGTGGATCGGCGCAGCCTATTTCCTCTCTATCTACTCCGCCGGTCGTGCAAGTCCTTCGTAGGGTCACAGCGTCTTGCAGTGGGGCTGTAGCGCTCGAGTAGCCGCGTTCGAGCCTCTACAGTACAACAGCCTCTACCGGCCCATATACAGCTGGAAAAACAAACTGCTCGGGAAGGAGTATCTTGTGATAGGAAAGGGCGTGGAAGACAAGGAGGCGTGGATGAGAAAGCGCCTAATGTGCCTGCTCAAACAACAATGGTCGGGGCGACTGGACTTGAACCAGCGACCTCATGGTCCCGAACCATGCGCGCTACCAAGCTGCGCTACGCCCCGACACGTTCATCATTATAACACCATGCCGGGCTGTCCAGCAAATAAACCGGATCAGAGATGATAAACGGGTCTACGTTTCGCGACGATTGACGCTCACTCCATCCCCGTGATATGTAAACGTCGTTTCAGAATAGTAAATCACCAAAGGCGAGTGACCAAAGATGCAGTTGCGAAACTATGACGTGAGTGACTTGAGCGCTATAGAGGCGCTGAACCAGTACTGCGCAGTCTCCATTCGCTTCCATCGAGATATCAAGCCCGAAAACGTACTCTGTGTCGTAAGCGAGAGTGACGAACTGGCGGGAGTAGGTTATCTAAAGTCCAACGAATCACAGGCAGAGTCGGAGTGTCTGTTCGAGCTCTCCACTTTTGTGGGCGACGCATATGACCGTGACTTGGCGGTCGAAGCAGCCCTCCTGGACGGTCTCACCCATTGCGTAGAGGAGATCAGGAGCAGTACGCCGAGCAAGACAGTCCGCTTGCGCAGCTTCTGCGAGGCGGATGATATCGACCGTATCCAACTGTTCATGGAGAAAGGTTTCCACTTGCACGCCGTGATCCCGGTGCTCAAGTATGACCTGCGCAGAGAGACAAAGCATTATCGGATCCCTGACGATGTTCAGATCAGGGAGCTTTCATTCACAAATGACGAGGTCACCAAGTATGTCAACGCCGACCGTATGACGGGCGAGAAGCCCCAAAGTCAAGCGGAGATCCGTTTCAAGTCGGGAGATCCTACCTTCAAGTGCTTCGTCGCGACGTACGGCGCCGAAGTCGTGGGTGCCATATCGGTGTGGGACATTACAGATGAACGGGCCGCAACCGAGAATATCTTCGTGATTGAACCTTACAGACGGAAGAACATCGCGAGGGAGTTGATGGCAACTGCCTTCGATGAACTGAAGCGTCGCGGCAAGAAGATTGCCACATTGTCGGTGCGTGGAACGAATGTACCTGCTCTGAAGCTGTATCTCTCGTCTGGGTACTCCCTGTACTACAACTTGGTCGAGCTGATGTACTAGCAGCTCCCACCCGACACTTGGCGACAAGGGGTGTCCTGGAAGCAAGTCGCCAACATGTTGACGCCCCTTCCGGCATAGCATTATGATCACCTTGATTATTTTGGTGTTTTTGGAGGCAACACATGGCCCTAACCAGACGCAGGATGGATTTCCTCGAAGTTCTTCGGGATCTGGTCGCCAAGACGGGACAGCCGGTTCACTACGACCGTCTGGGAGAACGGCTGAAAGTCTCGAAATGGACGGCCTATGACATGCTTAACGAGCTGATGTCGGACGGGCTTGTACGGGCCTCCTACTCGACCTCTGAGTCAGCTTCCCGGGGCAGGTCTCAAGTCCTGTTTGAACCCACGCCGTCCGGCCTCGCTGTCCTGAACGAGACGGCCAACAGAGCGAATGAGACCGGCAACAAACAGGCCGAGGCAGCAACCGGAACAAACCGGGTATCCGCGACGCAGGACGACCGAATAAAACTGGCTTCCATTCTAGAGCGTGCCAGGGCTCTGGCGGAGTCGAAGTCGGACCTGCAGGAGATTCTTGCCGAGCTCCAGAACGCATCTCCGCTGGTCTTCTGCGCTTCGCTAATCGCGGCGCTGGTTGCCGAGTTCAAGCGGCGCGGTCTCAGTCTGGCTATGGTCGAGGCGGTGTTGTCAGGAGGCGTTGAGGTCGAGACGGCATTGCCCGTGCTCATCGGCGTCATGGCAGGCGGGCTTCTTGTAAAGGGGGCGTTGAAGAAAGTCTGGAACATCGACCGGCTTATCGCCAGGTTCGCGGAGGAAATTCAACGGATGGAAGAGAGTACAAAGGGAATGCTTGCGGAATTCGCCCAACGTGTCATGATTCTGGAGTAGCCGGCATAGGCTTAAGCGCCGTAATCCGCGCATTTCTTGGGTGTTTTGGGAGATGAGACGCTTGGCGACCTTTGCGGACAATTGCCTCGTCTGCGGGCTAAACCACATCTGCTTTTCAGGGAGGGAGAGCAACGATGGCTCTGAAATCAGCGACGGCGACGGTCAGTGAGGCAGTGATCAAGCAGCTAGTAAGGTATCTTTCGGGAAACCCCGAAGAGAACCTGCCAAAGCTCATCAAATTGGGTGAGGCGATCGCGACCGAGAAACAACACAAAGAATACGTTAGAAACTGGGCCCGAATGTTCGCGGACTCAAACAACAACTGGAGAAAATACGCGACCCGGCTGTTAACAGAGACATCTCCAAAAGTAAGAGAAAAGCTGGCGGTGAACTTCCTGATTAATGCCGGGATCAAGTGCCCGCAAAGACTCAGGGAGTCGGGAGAGCGCTACGGAATCCACGTTCCCTGGGCAATCCTGATTGACCCGACCGGAAGGTGCAATCTGCGCTGCAAAGGGTGCTGGGCCGGGGATTATGACAGGAGCCTGGACATGGACTTCGCCACTCTGGACCGGGTCATCACCGAAGCCGAAGACTTGGGAATCAGGTTCTTTGTAGTCTCCGGCGGAGAACCCCTAGTTAGAATGGAAGACCTCATTAAGCTGGCTCAGAAGCACGACCAGTCGGTCTTCCATGTCTTCACCAACGGGACTCTCATAACCAAAGACGCGGCGAAGCGGTTCGCCGATCTGGGCAACATCACCTTCGCCATAAGCATCGAGGGATTTGAAGAGGCGACGGACCAGAGGCGCGGCCCCGGCGTCTTTAAGAGAGTCATGGCAGCCATGGACAACTTGAGAGAAGCCGGCGTCGTATTCGGGTTTTCGGCGACGTACACGAGGCTTAACACCGAGGAAGTCGGCTCTGACGAGTTCATCAACCTCATGATCGACAAGGGATGCAGTCTCGGCTGGCTGTTCACGTACGTGCCCGTCGGGGGAGGAGCGGACTTGGATTACATGGCCACTCCTGAACAGCGGGCTTACATGTGCCGGAAAGTCCGCGAATGGCGCGCGACAAAACCGATTCTTGTGGCGGACTTCTGGAATGACGGCGAGGCAGTCGGCGGGTGCATCGCGGGAGGCCGCTGCTACTTCCACATCAACTCAGCGGGAGAAGTGGAGCCTTGCGCGTTCATCCACTACGCAAACGTCAACATCAAGAATTGTTCCTTGGTGGACGCGCTCAAGTCTCCCCTGTTCCTGGCCTATCAGAAGCACCAGCCGTTCAACTCAAACATGTTGAGGCCGTGCCCGCTCATCGACAACCCTGAGATCCTGGAGAAGATGGTGAGCGAGTCCGGAGCTCATCCAACACAAAACAACAAACTGAGCGCCGCGGAAATGTGCAGGCCCCTGTGGCCGTATGCTGAGGCCTGGGGCAAGGTGGCGGACAGCATCTGGGCCAAGGACCACGCGGTGAGCCAAACCGCGGGTTCCGACGCTTAGTCCTGCTCCGAGCGACACAAAGTCTGGATCCTAACACGCAGGACACAGCGCGGGTTCACAACGCCCTGGCCACAACACCAGGACACTAGCGTCGGGTACCGGTACTCGGCCGACCACAAGAAACTGGCCGCAACGGCTACAACACTGGGCGCTAGCAGACCCCGGTAATCGGCCACAAGAAACGGGCCGCAACCTGCGGCTACAACACCGGGCGCTCGAGAAACGGAGGCGGTCTAATTGGGCAAAGTCAAAATCTTAACCGACACGGCGTGCGACATCGATCCCGCCAAGCTGCAAGAACTCGGGATACGCGCGGTGCCGCTCACCGTGTCCTTTGGAGAAGAGTCGTACCTGGACGGATTCGAGATGCGCGGGAAAACTTTCTGGGACAAGATGAGCCAGTTCCCCGACACTCCCCGCACGTCCCAGCCGTCGGTTGAGACCTTCAGGGCAGCTTTCGAGGAGCTTACTGCAGACGGGTCTTCCGTCGTCGCGATCCTGCTGAGCCAGGTCCTATCAGGTACGTATCAATCCGCGGTACTGGCCGCGAGTTACCTTCCAGATAGACAGATTGCCATAATCAACTCCAAGACCGCCTCCGTCGGCTACGGGCTAGTGGTACTGGAAGCAAACGACCTGGCCATGAGAGGAGCTTCGTTTGAGGAGGTATCGACGGAAGCGCAAGCCATGATCGACCGGTTGGTGACTTTGTTTGCCGTCGATACATTGGACTACCTCTACCGCAACGGCCGGATAGGCCGGGCCAGCCACTTCTGGGGCTCGCTCCTGAAGTTCAAACCTATCCTCTACCTGGACAATGAGGGGTACGTTGCCGGAAAGTCGCGCGTGCGGGGCGAGGCTAACGTCATCCCGACCCTCATCGAAAGCGCGGGAGAAAGGGTACCCTTCGGCAGCCGTGTCAAGATAGGCATTTGCCACGGGAATGTGCCGGACCGTGCCGCCAAACTCCTTGACGCGGCGCGGGGAAAGTGGCAGGTCGAAAGGGTCGTCGAGACAGAAATCGGCAGCGTCATAGGGATTCACAACGGTCCCGGTACCCTGGCGTTGATAGTCCTGCCAGTCTAAGCTGGGCAAAGGCTGCGAGCCGACCAGTTCGTGGTCGGAAGAGACTACCCGCCCTACCTCGGCAGGTCGGAAAAGGCTGTCGAGGTAAGGCGGGCTCTCAATCGCTCCGAGCAGGACTGGGAGAAGGTGTTCGCTGGCAATGCGTGGAAGGTGTTCAAGGTCTAGCCGAAGAACAAGGCTCAGAAAAGGTATGGGAAACCGGACTCAGGCAGCTAGACAACTAGCTGCCTAACACTTGCCGCGTTTCTCTGAGGGAATTGAGCCAAAGATATCGAAGGATGCCTGGGCACTGGGAAGAATGCTAAGGAAAACAGGCATTAGCCGTCTCACGATAAGCAAAGGTGGGCTGAAACATGGATGATGTCCAATTCGTGAACTCCAACATAAGGAAGGGGCTGTTCTTCAAGTCGGGCGACACCGTCATGGTCTGCGGACAGGGCGGCGACGGGGAATACTTCATGGAAAAGCACAGGCGCGGTTCACTTGTGAACCAAGAGGAGTTCTATGATGTAGAGTCCTTTATCGCTGCCATGAAGGAAATAGCTCCGATATCCGACTGGCAGGTAGGCAAGCCGGATTAGTACCTCTGGGTGCGATACCAGGTACGTCTGCTTCCCAATAGTAATAAGTAGGCTGGGCAGGGTCACGAGCGAATTCGGCCCTGCCTTGTGCTTGTTAGCGTGCCTATGCCAAGCATTCCTGCCTTGCTTGGTGCCGTACCCTATGCTAAGCATCCCTGCCTGTAGGGTGCACACCTCTCCTATGCTTGACAGCTATGCCATACGCATGTCGGACCTGCCCTGTGCTTGGCTTGGCACTTCCCTACGCTTCACGACCGTCCCAATGCTTGGCGGCGGCCAGCTCTGCTGTTAGCTTGGCCCGTCTTCCCTATGCTTCGAAGCCCTAACCCATGCTTGGCGACGACCGGGCCTGCCATGTGCTTGGCCCCTCTTCCCTACGCCTCACGGCCCTGCCAACGCTTGGCGACCCAGCCCGGGGCTAAACGCCACAAAACCGAACACTGTCGGCTTGATGAGGCGCAGGCACGTGCGGCTTTCCTGCGGGAACGCATCAAAAGGAGGCGGAGTCAGCCGTCTACGGGGATCCCGAAAGAAAGTCTTGGCGCGGACGCCTTGTTTTGATGCGGGTTCACGGTGATGAGGCGCACTGGAGAGCGGCATCGGGATGGTGAGGATCACGGTAGAGCGCTTGCTGATTGATGAGGCGCAAAAGAAAGCGCCCCACTCAGAAACCGGGGTGGGAGGTTATCCGGAACCGGGAGTATGCTTCAAATCGTTGCATAGTTACCGCTCGAACGCCTCAATTTGTGGCGCCTGGATGCTCTTGGCGCCCCATTTGCGGACGATGCTCGCCGGCACTACTTACCTGCGGCACTGGCCCGGGATGCTTGCCAGGGACATTTGGCGGTTACGCTTTCCCGAGACGATTGCTCGTGACGATTGCCGGCGGCACTTGCAATACTCGCCCATGACTTTGCTGACAGCCCTTGCGCGTGCACCTATCGGGCTATTCCCCCCTCCCGTTCTCCCGTGCATCAACACCCGCATCACAGGAGGACCGTATGGGAGGCCCATCTGAGAAGACCATCTTAGAGGACCATTGAGAGGACCGTCTGGACGGACTATCTAAGAGGACCATCTGGGAGGATCATCTGAGAATCTGGGAGGACTATTCAAATGCCGATCATCGTTCGACTTGATAGAGTAATGGCGGACCGCAAGATATCCCTGACCGAGCTTGCCAGCAGGGTTGACCTCACCATCGCGAATCTTCTATACCAAACACTGGAAAGGCAAGAGCCATCAGATTTTCCACCCTCGAAGCTCTATGCAGGGAGTTGTCGTGTCAACCCATCTTTGTCTATTGCCCCAAGTGCAGGCGATACCGCCTCCATAGAAAGCTGGATGAGTCGGACGCGACGGCGCCTACCTTGGAGGATAATCAGCCGAAGAAAGACAGCGACTCAACGGAGAGTAACAACTGAATCCATCACCAAGCCGTCGATGACTAGAGCCCCCAAACCGCTCCGTCCATCAAACAAACCGGAAGGATTCCTCCCATCCACGCTAAAAGTATAAAAGCACAAATGAAAAGATAATTCGATAATCGCGCACAGAGGAGGTTCTCCATGGCAAAGAGATTGACCCGCGCCGAAGTCCCCGTTGAGGAGACATGGAATCTGGATGACCTTTTCCCGTCGAAGGAGGCCTGGGAGCAGGCTCTCAAAGAGTTGGAACGCGACCTTGTGACAGTCACCCAGTATAAGGGGCGTATCGCGGAGGGGCCGGGAATCCTCCTGGCGGCGTGTCTCGCGCAGGAAGCCCTATACCAGCGGTTCCTGGTCGTGGCCAACTACGCCAGCCTGCACCTGTCCGCCGACGGCACCGACCCGACCAACCAGGAGATGGCCGGTAGAGCCGGAGACCTAAACTCCAAGCTAGAAGCCGCCGTCAGCTTTGTGCGTTCCGAGCTCCTGGCCCTCCCTGACGGCACTCTGGAAAGGTACTTCGCTGAAGAACCGGAACTGGGCAAGTTCCGCCGCACCCTCGAAAGGACTATGGAGGAAAAGCCCCACGTGTTGTCGCCGGAGACCGAGGTAGCCTTGGCGTCTCTTGGGGAAGTCTTCGAGTCTCCATATACCGTGTACCAGCGGGCGAAGCTCACGGATATGACCTTCGCGCCCATCAAAGATGAGCAGGGCAACGAGCTTCCCATGTCCTTCGCTGGCTACGAGGGAAAGTATGAGAAATCGGAGAACGTGGCCATCCGCAGAGCGGCATATGCCTCGTTTGCCGATGGGCTAGAGGCGTATCAGAATACGCTGGGCGCCACATTCGCTACCGAGGTAAAGAAGAACGTGGTAATCTCGCGTTTGCGCCGTTATCCATCGGCCACACATATGCAGCTCCACTCTCAAGAGATCCCGATCGAAGTGTACAACAACATCCTGGACGTCATCTTCACACAGCTGGCCCCGCATATGCGAAGGTACGCCGAACTGCGCAAACGGGTCCTGGGTCTGGACAAGATGCTCTACTGCGACATCGAAGCTCCCCTCGACCCCGAGTACAACCCGAAGATGACCTACCAAGAGGCTCAGAAACTCATAGTCGACGCGCTCCGCGTTCTCGGACCGGAGTACACGGAAATCATGGAGGCGGCCTTCCGCGACCGGTGGATCGACTGGTGCGACAACATTGGCAAGTCCACGGGGGCTTTCTGCTCTGCTGCCTACGGAGTCCATCCATACATACTCACGACGTGGCCGGACAACATGAGAGGCGCTTTTACCCTGGCCCACGAGTTGGGGCACGCGGGCCACTTCGAGCTAAGCTCGAGAAACAATCGGCTTGCGGACGCGATGCTCGTATCAACTTTCTTCGTGGAGGCCCCCTCCACTATGAACGAGCTGCTCCTGGCCGATTACATCCTTGCCCGCCACACTGAGACCCGGATGCGGCGGTGGGTAATCATGGGCCTCCTGCAGACCTACCACCACAACTTCGTGAGGCACCTTCTCGAAGGCGAGCTGCAGCGAAGGATCTACGCGCTGGCTGAAGAAGGCCAGACCATCACCGCCAAGACCCTGTCTACGGTGAAAGGCCAGATCCTCTCGGATTTCTGGGGCGACACAGTGGAGATAGACGACGGAGCCAGGCTGACCTGGATGCGGCAGCCTCACTACTACATGGGATTGTACCCGTACACCTACGCGGCGGGCCTAACCATCTCGACGGCCGTGGCCCAGGACATCAAGACTCAGGGACAGCCCGCGGTGGAGCGCTGGCTCGAAGTCCTGAAAGCCGGAGGGATTAAGAAACCCCTGGAATTGGCACAGATGGCGGGAGTGGATATGTCCAAACCCGATCCTATCAGAAAGGCCGTTGCCTACGTGGGATCCCTCGTGGACGAAGTGGAAAAGACGTTTTAGTTGTAAGGCTTGTTGAGATTCCAACAGCGATCAAACAGTTTCAAAATGAGTGGCTCCGCGACGATGCGGAGCCCTCTCCTATTATCCTAATCCTCTAATCCCCTATTCTCCTGCCAACCAACTTGTCTCTCTGCCGTCAGGACTTGAACATACGGTCTTAACTTAACGGGTCAAGACCCCGTGGACTTTACATAACCTGGGGGGCTCACCAGGTCGGGCGGTGCGTACCGGGTGATTCGTTCTTCGATCTGTGGTTCTCCGCCCACAGGAAATCTGCCTGCTCAGCCTTATCGAGCTTGACCTGAAGCTTGCTCGCGTCTCTAGACAGCGTCCAGCCCCGCATTCCTGCCCTCCTCAACTCAGGCAGGCCGAACCGCCTGAATCCCTCGACGGTTCCTTGATACATCACAAAGGCAACGCGCGCCACGGTCATCCCTTCCCCGGATGGGTTAGCGGCCCAGTTCCCATAGCGTAGCCCTAGTGTCGTATCCCGGCGTCGTTGACCACCTGAGCGACACTAGAGACGCCTTGGATATGCAGGCAGCCTGGATACCCAAGCAGCCTGGATACCCAAGTAGCCTGGATA
>Ga0134099_1004087_pt1 | contig 10166 bp, 8 predicted proteins | sample 10_taG_2_FD_105482 | JGI IMG/M metagenome (GOLD analysis project Ga0134099, IMG submission 105482) | Switchgrass degrading microbial communities from high solid loading bioreactors in New Hampshire, USA - 10_41_5_180_A2 metaG | ecosystem: Engineered > Bioreactor > Semi-continuous > Anaerobic >...
AAAGAAAAACAGATTCTTCGGGCAAAAAACAGTCTGATTAAGAGTTTTGGTTGGATTGTAATACCGCTGCCGGTTTTTATATACTATCAAAAAAATTTGGTCAAAAAAACTGCTTAGAAATTACCATCATAAAAAACATTGCTTAAGGCAACATAATAATGGTGCGTTAAAAAAATAAGGAGGTATGCTCATGGCTCGTCGTCGTAGTGTCATGTCTGAGGACCTTAAGTATGAGTTGGCTAAGGAACTTGGTGTGGCTGATACGGTGGCGACAAAAGGATGGGGAGAAGTTTCATCCAGAAATTGCGGTAATCTGGTGAGACTTGCCATTGAAAAAGCGGAAAAGGCCCTTGCCGCTCAAAATGGCAACCCACAGAAGTAGCAGTACTCCTGAAGACGCACAAAAAACCAGGGTAATTCTTTTAACCCTGGTTTTTACCTTTTCTTTTAACCCTTACCCACCCCGTAAGTATAGATTGGCTTTTGGCAATATCCTCAGTGTGGGCCAGGTATATGTGAAGCATAATTGTCATGATAAAATAGATAGAGATGAAATATTTGGTAGTTCGAAGCTGCTGCGGCAAAATCAGCTTTGACATGATAGATAGCACAGTGCTTTTTGATACAAAGGCTGGGTTTAACAGCATTATACCAGCAAACGTTTGATAAAAGATGCCGATTAACCAAGACAGTATAGTGATTTTCTGCTCAATATTGTATTTAGTTCTCAAGGGCGGCGGATTTTGTCTTAAAAAAAGATAGTATTTGGCAAGCTCAGGAAAAGTCTTAAAATCTTTAAGTTTTATGGAAAAGTTGATATAGTCGCCAGATACAAAAGCATATCCCAGGCGATACAGCACGATGCTAAAGGCCACAAATCCCGCGGATATATGCACAAACCTTATGGTCCTCATGGGGAAAAGGGCGTAAGCAAAGCTTATCATCAGACCGCTGATTATTGTAAGAGACAGACTCGCCACGAGTACCCAGTGGAAAACCCTAATTGGTAGCGGATATAAAAGTATATTTACATATGAAGCTGAAGTGCTTTGTACAGTTTTCAAAGGTTCAGGCTGTGTCCGCTTTAGTTCCTCAGAGGATTTCAATGTAATTCTCCCGCCCTTTCATGTCAATCATATGTATGGCACAGGCAAGACACGGGTCAAAACTTCTGGCTACTCGTCCAACTTCTATGGGTTGGTCAAAATCTTCTATAGGTGTGCCTACCAGAGCCTCTTCTACGGGTCCTCGTATGCCCCGGTCATCTCGCGGTGAACAATTCCACGCAGATGGAGTAATTATCTGATAGTGAGTTATCCTGCCGGCTCTCAACCTCATCCAATGCCCCAGGCCCCCTCGCATAGCTTCCACCATTCCGATTCCCTCTGCATCTTGTGGTATGTCATATGGAGTAAATACCGGTTTTCCTATTTCCACGTCCCCGCACCATTCTTCCATCATTTGTGCTACTATTTTGGCCTCAATTACACGGGCGGCGATCCGGTCCATGGTGCTGTAGCCGCCATCGTAATAGCCGCTTAAGATAAGCCTTGCCAAGGGACCACTTTCCACCGAATGGCCTTTGTACCTAGGGGCCTTTACCCAGGAATATGCCTCCTTTTTGTTGGTATCAGGCTGAGTTTCCCCTTTTTGGGGCTCAAGAGGTGGAGAATTTTTGTACCAGGAATACTTTACATGCTCAGTGATTGAATTGGCATCTAACTTTTTCTGTTTGCTGCCGATTATGACCCCTGGCTTAAAGTAAAAAGCATCCTTTTTATCCGGATGCGGAAACATACCGAACGCCATTAAATTTTCGTGACCGATGCCTATCTTATAATAATCTTCGTAAGCTGTGGCGACTTTTTCCAGATCCGCCATCATCTTATTTTCAATAAAGTTACGCACTCGGGAAAGCATTGACAAAAACATGCGTATATTGTCACCGGTTGGAGTAACGGTAGCGCCACCTGCCAAAATGCCGTGATTGTGGGGGATTTTACCGCCGAATATGGTGACCATGTCGTGAGCAGTTCGAGATATATGTATGCTTTCCAAATAATTTTCATAAATCTTTTCGCTTTCAGCTTTTGACAGCCGATAGTCTACTTCATATCGCGGCGTAAAAGGGGGTCTATCGGGCCCTCGCACAAAATCCGGTATTGTTAAAAAGTAAAAGTGTCTAATGTGGTTTTGAAGCAAATCTGCTCCAAAAATCAAATTTCTAATAATGATGCCGTTTCGGGGAGGTTTTATCTTAAAAGCGTCTTCCAGGGCAAGACTTGCTGCCATACTATGAGCTGTAGAACATATACCGCATATGCGCTCCGTCAAATAAACAGCGTCCCTTGGATCCCTGCCCTGCAAAATCTTTTCAATTCCCCTGAAGAATATTCCGCTGGAATATGCATCAATGACCTGGCCATTTTCTATATTTACATCTATTCGCCAAAATCCATTTAGCCTAGTTATTGGGCTGATGATTTTAGTAGGCAAAGAATCACCTCCTGAGCTTCTTGGCGACTAATTTTTTCGGCTTTTTGACCTTTGGCCCGGGTGCCAGTTCCTCGGCTATTTCCTCACTATTTTTAGAGTTCTTTTCTTCAATGGGCTTTGCTGTTGGATTTTCATCGGTCATCAATGCAGATTTATCCGCATCCTGCAGGTCTTCATCAAAACTTTCAAATTCATTTAGCTTCTCCTCCACAATATTTCCCAATGCTTTGCCTACATCTTTAGTTTCACTTGATTCTACAAGATGCTTGTAAATACGGCCTTTACTGGCACTAACTATAGCATGAGTTCCAATTGCAAAAGCTGCAGTGCCTACGGCTGCCTTGCCGATTAATGATGCGTTGGCATTTATCTTTGGCAATTTTACATCAGGCAAATGGGCAAAAAACGGTGACATCCGATCGGGAAACTCAGGGCTGGCACAGCCAATGCAGGGGGTATTGGCCCCTATTGGCCAGTTTATATGCATGCTGTTCCACTTCCTGGTAGGGCAGTCGGAGTAAGTAACAGGGCCTTTACAGCCTATTTGAAATAGGCATCCGTCATCCCCTGGATATTTTGCAAAAATGCCATTTTCAAAGTGCTGCCGTCTGGGACAAAATTCATGGATAGTATGCTCGTAAAACATGCGAGGCCTTCCCATGGCATCGAGGTTCGGAACACCATATAAAATTACATGGGATAAAGTTCCCACAAACCAGTCCGGGTGCGCGGGACACCCCGGCACATTTATGACCTGGATTCCCTTTAGCACCTTATGCACCGGCACAGACCCGGAAGGATTAGGATCTGCAGCATAGGGGCCGGCAAAAGACGCACAAGATCCTATAGCAATGACATGCTTTGCACGCTCACCCAAAAACTTTACCGCTTCCAAATTCGTAAGTGGTGTGCCGTCCTGGTAATATCCAATATTTCCATAAAAACCATTTTCTCTGGTGGGAACGGTGCCCTCTGCCACCAGTATGTACTTTCCCGCTTCTCGAGTTGCCACATCATAAAGATGCTTTAATGCAAGCTCACCTTCGGCCGCCATTAAAGTGTTCTGATATTCCAACCTTATTGTATCTTTTAGGAGTTGCTCCACATCAGGGTTTAAAGTGTTGGCAAAGGAGAGAAAGTCACCGGTGCAGGTCATCATTTCAAGCCATATAACCGTTACCTTTTCTCCTCTTTCATCTAAAGCCTCTACGACTTTTGGCAGCAAAACTCCTGATAAGGTAAGGGCCGCTGAAGAAAGGCACAATTTTATAAATTCCCGTCGCGTTATCATGGAATTCTCCTTCTACAAAATCTGATCGCAGCAGCGTAAATAGCAAATATTTTATGCCTGCATAGATAGGTAATTAAGTTATTAATAGAATTTACTATCTACGATAGATTTATTCCAGTATATAGGCTTACCGTAACCTGTTGCCTGTGGCCTGAATATACTATATATACGTTTTGATATTAATTGGTGTAGGTGATAGATTTGAATTTACCTCAATATGCTTTTGGAAGTCGTCACCTAAAAAAACAAAAGCCTCTCATTAAAGGGACCGATGTTCGCCATCTGCAGCAGGCCTTAAAACACTTGGGCTTTTTCCGAGCTCGAGTTGACGGCATATTTGGGTATAAGACTTATGAGGCGGTTAGGGAATTTCAAAGGTATTTTAACCTACGACAAAGCGGGACAGTTGCTGATGATGAGCTGGGTATATTAAAAGAATTTATCCAGGTCGGCATCAACAAGTGGTATACTCCTTGGCGCGACTTTGCCTATTCCAGCTATTTGCCCGTTTCAATTTCTGCGGAGCTGGGAATTATAAAAACCTGGAATATTCCCGAAATTGTTGCTTTAAACTCCACATCTGATAGATTAATAGCAACTACAAAAAAACAAATCCTCGCAATTAGTTTAATATCAGGAGAGGTACTTTGGAAAAATGCGAGGATATTTCCGGAAGCACCGCCTGTTATCTCTGAAGGGCAGCTATTGGTACCAATGCAAAGTATTGAAGTGCTTGACTTGTATTCCGGCAAAGGCATATGCAGCATAGATCAAGATGTGTTTACAACATCTGTGGCAGCAAGTGGCGGTAAGATATATGCGTCTTCGGGAGGAGCCATTTACGCCTTTGACCGAAAGGGCAATGTATTGTGGAAGTACAGAACCGATGGGGCTTTTTGCACTTCACCTGCATTGGGTTATGATCTGATATATTTTGCGTCATATGACAGGAATATCTATTGCCTTGATGACAAGGGAGAGCTGTATTGGAAAACCAAAATTTCAGATATAGTTAAACTGCCTCTTACCCTCTGGGACGGCAAGATCTTTGCAGTATTACAGGATTCCTGGATCTTGGCTATAAATCCCCTACTTGGGCAAATCATATGGCAAAAAAAGCTTTCCGATGAAGAGTATATGATGCCGGCTTTTCATCAGGATTTTATGATCCTGGTAAATTACAAGGGCCAGATTACGGCATTAAGTTTCCAAAGTGCCAACATAAAATGGGTAGCAGAATTGCCGGCTGCTCCGACAACTTCTCCAATTGCATTAAAAGACACATTTTTTATAGGTACTGAAGAAGGACTCGTTGCATATGATCTAAAAACTTTAGAAAACAAGCTGTATCTAGCAGGTGAAAAAATAACGGCAGTTATGCCGACAGCTTTGAGCACATTTGTGGCAACGGATAAAAAATTGGCAAAACTCGTACCGAAATAAAAGAAAATCTTAAGCCTTTTTATTGTTTTAAAAAGCCAGATATGATATTATTTTTTCAAAACTGTTTATGTATACTGGAGAGGAGTATAAACAGTGAATAATGGCAATAAACCCATCGGTCTTTTTGATTCAGGAATTGGAGGCCTGACCGTTGCCAGGGAAATTATGAAGTTGCTACCCAACGAAAATATAGTTTATTTCGGAGACACTGCGCGAGTGCCCTATGGCTCCAAATCACCGGAAGTTATTACGCAATATACCCTGGAAGCTGTAAATTTTTTGCTAAGTCAGGATGTTAAGCTTATTGTCTTAGCATGCAATACCGTCACTGCTACATGCCTTGAAAAACTTTCTGCATCATTATCCGTGCCGGTTATTGGAGTTATAGAGCCGGGAGCCAGAGCTGCAGTAAATGCCACCAAAAACAATAGGGTCGGGGTAATTGGAACGGAACGCACGGTGCAAAGCCGCGCCTATGAAACCGCAATTAGTGCTTTAAATGATAAAATCAGTGTACATTCAAAGGCTTGTCCATTATTTGTCTCATTAGTTGAGGAAGGATGGCTGGAAAATGAAGCCGCCTATCATACTGCCAAAATTTACTTAGAGCCTCTAAAAGAGCAGGGAATAGATGCATTAGTGTTAGGATGCACTCATTTTCCCCATTTAAAAACTGTAATAGGAAAGGTTATGGGCGAAGGTGTTGAGCTGGTAGACCCTGCTGAAGAGACAGCTAAGGAAGTTTTCCAGATTTTAAATGAGAAAAACCTACTTAGGCAGGAAGAAACACCAGCAACTTATCGATATTTTGTAAGCAGCAATCCGGAAAAATTTGCTCGAGTAGGAGCGAGTTTCTTAAACAGACCTATTGAACCCATAAGCGTAATTGACCCTCAGCAATTTAAAGATAAGGTTTGATTTGCCAAAAAGGCATCAGCATAGAACAAATACGGAAGAAAGTATATTTTAAGATACATAAGATCACAAAAAACATTTGACAAGGATAGGTCTACCGTGGTATATTAATAAAAATTAAAAATCGAACCAATGCAAGACCTTTAAATCTGGTCCAGCGAGGCCGGCAAGGTTAAGCGCATTTACGTTTACCAGGGATACAAATGCCTTTTTCCGCCTCGGAAAAGGCTTTTTTTGTAAAATAATATAGTCTATTTATATCTCTATGCGTTGAAATTTCCCTTTACACCAAAACCCTGCCCCTCGTGGGCAGGGTTTTTTTACTGAAATTTTAAGACTGAAGGGAGGAGCTTTATGCTCAGCCAAAAACACCTTTTGGGCCTTGAGAATCTACAAAAATCCGACATCGAACTTCTTTTGGAAACAGCAGAATCCTTTAAAGAGATAATAGATAGAGATGTAAAAAAAGTTCCCACACTCCGTGGAAAGGCCATAGTAAATCTGTTTTATGAACCAAGCACCAGGACCCGCACCTCCTTTGAACTGGCAGGCAAATACCTAAGTGCCGATACTATCAACTTTACATCTTCTGCAAGCAGTGTGCGAAAAGGTGAAACCTTAAAGGATACCGCCAAAACTATAGAAATGATGGGCGTAGATGCGGTAATAATAAGGCACAGCAGTTCAGGAGCGGCAAGCTACTTATCCCGACATGTTACAGCATCGGTAATAAACGCCGGTGACGGCACCCATGAACATCCTACTCAAGCCCTTTTGGACATGTTTACGGTAAAGGAAAAAAAGGGAACTCTTTCAGGCCTAAAAGTGGCTATTTTTGGAGACATTCTCCACAGCCGCGTGGCCAGGTCTAATATTTTCGGCTTTACAAAGATGGGTTCCGAAGTTTTTGTGGCAGGTCCCAGCACATTGATGCCTCCTGACATAGAACAGATGGGGGCAAAGCCCGTAAAAACCATTGAGGAAGCTGTAAGGGATGCGGATGTGGTAATAGCCCTTCGAATACAGCTGGAGCGCCAGCAAAAAGGCCTTTTTCCCACAATCCGTGAATATTCCAAGTTTTTCGGATTAAATAAAGACAAGCTGGCTTTGGCCAAATCAGATGCTATTTTGCTGCATCCTGGGCCGGTTAACCGTGGAATTGAACTGACATCAGAAGTAATAGATGGCAGCCAGTCTGTCATAAACCAGCAGGTTAAAAACGGCGTTGCCGTGAGAATGGCCGTATTATATCACCTGATAGGAGGCAGCCGAGAATGAAAAAACTTTTAAAGGGAGCAAAAGTTTTAGACCCAAGTCAAAATTTAGATGGCATGAGGGATATACTCGTAGTTGACGGGCGCATAGCTGAAATTAAAGAAAACATTGAAATAAGCGGCGCAGAAGTTATCGACCTTTCAAATTATATAATCACCCCTGGCTTAATAGATATCCACGCCCATTTCAGGGAGCCCGGGTATGAATATAAGGAAGATATAGAGTCAGGCAGCATGAGTGCAGCCGCCGGAGGTTTTACAGCGGTGGCATGTATGCCAAATACTAAGCCTCCCATCGACAATAGCGCCCTTATTGAATACGTCAAATTCAGAGCTTCCCAGGTGGGGAAAGCCAAAGTACTCCCAATAGGGTGTGTGACAAAGGGCCAAGAAGGCAAGGAAATCACCGAAATGGGAGACATGGCCCGGGCAGGAGCGGTGGCCTTTTCCGATGATGGGAAGCCAGTGGCAAGCAGCTCTTTGATGCGAAAGGCCATGGTCTATGCTGCCATGTTTGATAAAGTTGTCATCGACCATTGTGAAGACCCGTCTCTTTTTGAAGGAGGCCAGATGAATGAAGGCCGCGTGTCTACGTTGCTGGGCCTTGCGGGCATACCTGCTGCCAGCGAAGAGATAATGGTAGCCAGGGACATTTTACTGGCTAAGGCAATGAAGGTTCCCATTCACATAGCTCACATAAGCACAAAAGGTTCAGTAGAACTGATAAGAAAGGCAAAAAGCGAAGGCGTCAGAGTGACCTGTGAGGTTACGCCTCATCATTTAACCTTAACCGAGGAAGCAGTGATTGGCTATGATACAAATGCCAAAGTCAATCCTCCCCTTCGGACTCAAGAAGATGTAGATGCGCTGCTTGAAGGTTTAAAAGACGGCACCATTGATGCAATAGCAACTGATCACGCGCCACACCACATTGATGAAAAGGATTTGGAATTTGACCAAGCTGCTTTTGGCCTGGTGGGGCTGGAAACTGCTCTGGGTGTCATATTGACAAATGTGGTAGGGAAAAATGGCATTTCTCTAAATACGGCAATCCAAAAAATGACCATAGGTCCCGCTAAGGTTTTAGGCCTTGAAATGGGAACCCTAAAGGTTGGAGCTTCAGCAGATATAACGGTGATAGATATCAATAGGGAATGGATAGTTGATAAAGACAGGTTTTTTTCAAAAGGCAGAAACACTCCCTTCCATGGGCTTAAATTAAAAGGCAAGGCGGTTATGACCATCGTCGATGGCAATGTAACGTATTCCGAAATTGAATAAATATGCATAAAATATATTGAATAACCTGGAATATAGTGATAAAATATACAAAACAATGAATAAATATACTATCAGTTTATGCCCTTTGAGGAAGGAGATTTTTATGCCTAAAGATAAGAGCATTAGAAAAATTATGGTTATCGGTTCAGGGCCAATTGTAATTGGCCAGGCGGCAGAGTTTGACTATGCCGGTACTCAAGCCTGTCTATCTCTCAGAGAAGAGGGTTATGAGGTAATTCTAATAAACAGCAATCCGGCCACTATAATGACTGATTCACATGTAGCCGATAAGGTATATATAGAGCCCCTCACACTGGAGTTTGCAGCAAAGATCCTGCGGCAAGAAAAACCCGATGGGCTTTTGCCAACATTGGGAGGTCAGGTAGGCCTTAACCTTGCGGTTGAGCTGGCTGAAAAAGGCATCTTGCACAGAGAAGGTGTAAAACTTTTGGGGACACCTCTCACTGCCATAAAAAAGGCAGAAGATCGGGAACTCTTTAAAAATCTTATGGAGGAAATAAATGAACCGGTCCCTGAAAGCCGCATAGTTCACAGCCTTGAAGAAGCCAGGGCCTTTGCTAAAGAAGCAGGGCTGCCTTTAATCGTTCGGCCTGCCTACACATTAGGCGGTACTGGCGGAGGGGTGGCTACTACTGAAGAAGAATTAATGGAGATAACCTACAATGGTTTAAGACTCAGCCGTATCCATCAGGTTCTACTGGAAAAGAGCCTGCTTGGCATGAAGGAAATCGAATTTGAAATTATTCGGGACCGAAAAGACCAATGTATATGCGTATGTGACATGGAAAACATTGATCCGGTAGGAATTCATACAGGTGACAGTGTAGTTGTAGCCCCAACTCAAACACTAACTAGAGAGGAATACGAAAAACTAAAAATGGCTTCCTTTAAAATCATTCGCGCCCTTGGCATAGAAGGTGGCTGCAATGTGCAGTTTGCCCTAGATCCTTCAACAGGCAACTACTATGTCATTGAAGTAAACCCACGGGTGAGCCGTTCCAGTGCTTTGGCTTCCAAGGCTTCGGGCTATCCAATTGCAAAGATTACAGCCAAAATTGCAACGGGCCTGACTCTTGATGAGATAAAAAGTCCCGCAGGAGATCAGGGCAGTGCCTACTATGAACCAGTCTTGGACTATGTAGTTGTAAAAATGCCTCGCTGGCCCTTTGACAAATTTACCGATGCCGACAGAGTGTTAGGCACTCAAATGAAGGCTACCGGAGAAGTCATGGCTCTAGATAAAAACATCGAGGGAGCCCTTATGAAGGCAGCCAGGTCTTTGGAACAGGGTCTAGTAGGTTTTCAGCTAAAAGGCCTAAAAAATGCAGATATCGATACTATTAAATCAAAGATATCAAAGGCCACAGATGAGAGGCTGTTTGCCATAGCCGAAGGCCTGCGCCGGGGCTTGGGTCTTGATGAGTTATATGAGTTGAGCAAAATAG
>Ga0134099_1004096_pt1 | contig 10148 bp, 6 predicted proteins | sample 10_taG_2_FD_105482 | JGI IMG/M metagenome (GOLD analysis project Ga0134099, IMG submission 105482) | Switchgrass degrading microbial communities from high solid loading bioreactors in New Hampshire, USA - 10_41_5_180_A2 metaG | ecosystem: Engineered > Bioreactor > Semi-continuous > Anaerobic >...
ATGGTGCGGTTGCCACAGAGCGTTTAATAAATTTAAAATCACTCTGCGGGTCAGGCAGGGTGATTTTTTTAATGCTGATATATCAACACTTTTATGATGTTTTACTTTTGTATCTAATGTTTCCTCAATCCATAGGGTGCCGTCGAGTAAAGGCGTGAACTAAGATAAACAATTTTACTTCCTGCTTCCGTTGCATAAAACCTGACAAAAGCAGTATCCCCTTCTTGTACCGCAGTCGTATTGTTGTCCAATTTAGTAAAGCGATCTTCCACTTCGTATAATGTGCCGGTTGATCTATCCTGTGAAAGCCATGCTGCCGCATCTGCCTCAGCCTCCGGCGGCAAATAGAGCCAAAAGTCATGACCTCCATCCACACTCTCCCAGTCACCGGTAGTTGGTTTGGGTTTCTTGGTGAATGCTTCATAAAAGTAAGGAGCCTTCTCCGCTACATTCTCATGTTTGACATATGTATAGTAGGAGTAAAGATCCCAGCAGATATCATTTGCATATCTTCCCCTGTAAGAAGGAGATATATAATTATATGTGTCTCTTATAGTTCCATCCGGAGAAATAGCATACGCAACCGGTATCCAGGGAGTATCATAGCCGAGCATGTACCGCCAAAAATAGTCGGCTGCCGCTAAAATCCTATCATTCAGAAACTCATAAGGACCTACGGCGTCATCAGCCGTGGATACGGTTCCTGTCACCGGGTCCACTTTTGTTCCCTGGGCAAGAAGCATACGGCTTATCATTACAGCGTTCTGTAAATCGCAACCAGCATGTGCCTGATCTCTACCCATTTCTATAAGCTGGACTTGTCCCTGTACAGGTATTCCCTCGCCAACTTTTATTCCCGGAACTTGTATTTCGTCTACCCATCTGAACAATTGCTTAACTGAACCATTGAATCCTTGATCATTAGCTGTACTATTAACGGTAAACCATTCCACAGCCTCGTTATATCTGTCTCTGTTACCGGTAAAGATATATCCTGCCATGGCTCCCAGCAGTGGAAAAGTATGCTGGTTCATGAAATGGTTTTGATCATGTTGAAAAGTTTCAATCACCGGAATTATAAGGTTGTTGGTAAAATCTACCGTATCCTTGTCTGTCCACTTTAGGGAGTCTGTTTGACAGCTTGTATACCTTAAAATTTCTGCTGCCATTACCATTCGGTAAAGAGGTATTCCTGTGTGAATATGCGCATCTGAATAATACGCATATTGTGCCGGATCCATCTGGGACCAAATACGTATAATATGCATTGCATTAGCACGATAGACCTCATTTCCCGTTATGTAATACATTAACGCCTGCGTAAAGGCTTTCAAGGCGTCGGAAATAAATTTAGATTGAATGCCCTTGCTGTTAAAAGCCCTGCTGGCAGGCTGCGTCGGATCAGCGCTACTCTGATTACTGGACGAAACATTTGTTGCAGCGGCGTAAGATTGGCACATCACATTAAAATAAGTATTCCAGGGTTCTGCTTGTGCCCTTACCTTTGTTCTCAAATTTTCAAGGATATCCTTGGTAAGCCCTACGCCTGGATGTTTAAATCCGCTTGAATCGATTACTTCTTCAATCGTTGGCTGATAATCGGTAAAAATTGACGTCGTTTCTGCTTTAACGGGAAGCGGCATTAAAGCTAAAGATGTTTGTACTATCATCGCTGCTGATACTACAAATGATATGAGTTTTTTCCCTATTTTCCTCATAAAAATACCCCCTCCCAAATGCTGGTAGTGTTAATCTATATACTTAAATAGTTTCACCTTTTGTCAGGTTAATCTAAATAGATAATAGATTCTAAAAACTTTATTTATCAAGGGTTTCAAAGTTTTTTCAAAATAAAAAACAATGACCCCCCTACTTAAAAACAACATCCTCAGCATATTTACCTATGCTTATATTGCCTTCTTGCTCATTATTAATCTTTTTCCCATTAATCCGAAGATTTTCGAAGGTAACTCCCTTTACTATACGTTCACTGTCATAGCCTTCTATGAGCGAAGGATATTCACCGGTTCCATTATATGAGACATTCTTAAAAACAATATTCTCAATCCTGTTTCCAGGAGCAGGATTATAATCGGGATTTTTCACCACACGAAGGTCTATAAGTCGTCCATCTTCAAATTGCTCTACCCTGATATTTTCATATCTGACATTTCTGATTGTATTTTTGTCTCCTGCATTAATGGCCATGCACCCCTTATAATTGTACTGAGGCTCATGATGCTCAAGTATATCTATGTTCTCAAAACTGATGTTTTCAATTACATTTCCTTCATTATAGTAGTCACCGTGAGTCCCAATCAGCATCGGATGTGCAACATCAGCCCAAAGTACAGAATTCCTCACCTTTATATTCCTGCTGTCGCCGTTAAATTCCCATCTTCTTCCATATATAGCTATACAGTCATCAGAGTTTCTCATAAATACATCTTCTATATAAATGTTTGAACTGGACATGCAATCAATCCCATCAGACCACCCTGTACATGAAAACGCCTTAAAATCCTTTATTGTAATATTTTCGGACTGACCTATGAAAATGCTGTAGTGAGGCGGGTCAATCAATGTAATCCCTTCAATGTGTATATTTTTTGAAAAAATAATTCTAAAGCCTCTAAAGGAAGAAAAACGTTCATAATTCATAAGGTAAATTACACCTTTTCCCCGGATTGTAACATCCTGGACGCTGTTGCACACCATGGAACCCACAACTACAGCTCCACCTGCAATATATACGGTCTTCCCAGACGGAATGTTCAGCACCAGTTCTTCTATATAATGTAGTCCCGGAGCAAAGTACATAACATCAGGCACCCTGCCTGTAATGGGATTTATGGTTGAGATAGCCCGTAACAACTCCTGTGGCCTGTGGATTCCCGGTTTCAGGTATAAAACATTTGCTGCTTCCGGATGAGGTACATTTTCCTCTAAAGCTCCTGCAAAGATGTGAAGGTTATGGAAGCGGTCGCCGTTTACTTCCAGTGATATTTTTCTTGGTTTATCAAGGATGAAAGTAATTTTATTCCCATCCTGCTTATATTGAATCTCATAATATAAAGGACGGATTACAACGCTATCAACATTGCCTGCATTTTTTGTCACTTCAACCTCTACAGTTCCCGAAAAGTCAAAATACACCATAGATGCTTCCCGAACATTATGCATATCAACTTTGACTTTATACGGAAACAAATCTTTCCATTCACCATTAACCGATCTTACCCTCACAGAAAAATCCGTATTCGCAGCAATTCCCTCAGGGGCGGTATATGTATTTAAGTTGTTAATTCCCGGCATCATTAATACCTCACTAATTTTTTATTTTAATCAATATTGCAGAAAAAGCGGCTGATTCTGTGATAGTTATATACCGCTTTTCCTGCTCTGTACTATAAACCGTGTTTCTTATTTCTTGTTTGCAAGGAATTCATTAATCTGTTTCTTAAGTTCTTCCTTAATCTTATCCACACCTGCTGCAACCAATTCACTGTTGAATTCCTTCAATTTCTCTTCAGGATTTTCAAATAGACCGCACTGCAATGGCCTTATATATTTGTCAATAAGCGGAGCACATTTTGCTATTTCTGTTTCTACAGGCTGTTGATTAAATGTGAAACCTGCAAGTACTGTTTCGGTAAATGTGTCTTCTTTTAATTGATAAAGGTATAATTCCCTTATCTTGTCAGGCAAACCTGCCGGTATTCTCTGATAAACCGGGCTCCAGCCCAATTGATAGCCAGGCCAAGCATAGTTGGTATACGGATCTACGCCCTCTTTGACCTTCCATTCATTATCCCCAACAGCAGTCCAATGTGTTCCTTCGATGCCATAGACGAACAAATCGTTATTTTCCTGGCTGCCATATACCCAATCAAGGAATTGCATTGTCCTGTCAACTTGTTTTGAAGTTATGGGTACGCATAAGAAATTCCATGCCTTATAATCTGTCGCCTGTCCACCTGGTGTCATGTTCTGGCTGTTCTTGTAAATGGGCCAGAATTCCAATTCAGCATCAGGATACTTTGTTTTGAGTTGAGCATTAGTATTTTCAAATCCGCTTATAACTCCATACCATGCAGCAGCATCCTTTCCGGTTTCTCCTCCTGCTAGAACATCCGGGGGAAGGAATTTACCAAATTTTCTGCAATTATTAAAGTAATTAAGCACATACTCTTTCCCGTATCCGGATGGAAAACCTGCATAATTTTCGTCAGGATCCCCGTACGCAGCTATACCAGCAACCGATTTCCCATCTGCAGAAATTGCAACATCTATATACTCAAGAAAAGTAAATACTCTGCCTTTTAATTGCCTTTCGCTAGGTTCCAGGAATAATTTAAAGAAACCTTGTGTGCCATAAGGTCCATAAGGAACATAATCAGGTTCATTTTCTGCTATTACTGTAAGGAAATTATACAAATCGTCATAACTTTTTATTGGTTGCAGACCATATTTATCCAGCAAATCTTTTCTGTAGTATACGCCTTCCATATCCATAAAGGTATTGGTTATCGGTATTGCATACATTTTACCAAAGAACTTGTTGCTGTTAATAAAATCACTTGAAAAAGCTTTCTTAAGACCCGGGTATTGATCATTATTGAAGTACTTCTCTACATCTTGATACGCTCCCTGGCTGGCCAGTCTCTCAAGATTCATCCAAGGTGCATCAAATACAAGATCCATTTCTTCCTGCGCAGCTACCCACATCGGAAGCTTTTGCCTGTAGTCGGCAGGCGGTGTCCAGGTAATGTTCAGCTTAATATTTAGTGTATTTTTTGTCCTGTTTTCAAACTCTTTTATTACTGGTTCTACGCTCCGGTAATGCTGGCCTTCTGTACCAAACAAGAAAATCTTAAGCGTAGTTTCTTTCGGGACATTCTGAGTCACAGGCTCTTTGGTACTATCATTTGAAGTTTCATCCTCAGAAGGGCTCTTTGAGCCTGTACATGCAGAAAATGCAGTAACCAACAGAGCAATTGCAAGAAAAAGCACTAAGGTTTTTACAATTTTTTTCATAGATATAATACCTCCTTGTTTTGTTATTGTTTTATTCTAAAACCGGCATAAACCGGTACTAGCCTTTAATGGAACCCACAGTGAGGCCTTTTACAAAGTACTTTTGCACAAAAGGATAAGCAAAAATGATTGGCCCGATTGTCACTACTGCTGTAGCCATCCTCCCGCTAAATGCCGGGGGTATATATTCAAGCTGGATCGCAAGAGTCTGTTGCAATTTGCCTAATTCCTTCATAAAATCTATTTCTCTCAAGACATTCATAATTAAGTATTGCAAAGATATAAGTTTATTATCGGTTATATAAAGAACGCAGGTAAACCATTCATTCCAATAACCAAGAGCATAAAATAGCCCAATCGTGGCAAGTGCAGGTTTTGATAACGGTAAAACAATTTTGAATAAAATATACACATCATTAGCTCCGTCAATTTTGGCAGATTCTGAGAGTGATTCCGGTATGGTTTTAAAAAAATTCCTCATCAAAAACATGTTATAAGGGTTGATCAGTCCAGGAATTATATATACCCAAAGAGTATTTTTAAGATTTAGATATTTTGATATCAATAAATATGAAGGTACAAGACCACCGCTAAATAACATGGTAAAATAAACAAAAAACGCAATTTTATTTCTCGGTTTAAAGCTGTTAACAGACAGAGCATATGCCATGGCACATGTGAACACAAGGCTGCAAAAAGTTCCAAGTATAGTAACGATAATGGTCACTTTATAAGCATCAAATATACTATCATCCATAAATATTAACCTATAAGCCAGTAAGGAGGTCTTCCTTGGAAAAAGGCTATATCCATACTTTATCAAGGTAGTTTCATCCGTAAACGAGCCTGCTATAATCAGGGCAAAAGGAATAAGACATAATGCTGAAAATACAATTATAAATATATATCCACTAACATTTATTATAATATCCTCACGTGTTTTTTTAAGCATAATAGTTCCTCCACGTTTTAGAAAATTGCTGAATCCGGTTCTACTTTCTTTGCTAAAAGGTTTGATAGATTTACTAATATGAAGCCTACCAGGGACTGATATAGACCTACTGCAGCACTCATACTCACATTACTCATCTGTCTTAACTGTCTGTATACATATGTATCAATTACATCAGTTGTTGGATAAAGAAAAGAGTTATCACCTACTAGGGCATAAATCATCCCTAAATCTCCATGGAATATACCACCTATTGAAAGAATAGTTAAAAGCACTGCCGTAGATCGAAGCTGTGGGAGTGTTATTTTCATTATACATTGGATACGACTGGCGCCGTCAATTTTTGCCGCTTCGTATATTTCCTGGTCTATACCTGCTATTGCAGCAAGATATACAATTGATCCAAATCCTGCCCCTTTCCATATTTTCATACATACAAGTATGATTGGCCATATTCCGGGAGTCTGGTAAAAATTAACAGGATCAATATTAAGGGGCTTTAATATTTGCTGATTTATAACTCCGACATTATATGTAAATAAAGCAAAAGTAAACATTGAAACCAGTGGCCACGAAATAAAATGCGGAAGAATTACAATAGATTGTGTAACTTTTTTAAAGATTTTCCCACTTATCTCTGATAAAACAAGAGCAATCAATACCGAAAAAATTAAACCGGTAAAAATAAACAGAATATTAAGATAAATAGTATTAAAAGTAACCTGCCAGCAATCAAGCGATGTAAAGAAAAATTCAAAATTTTTTAGACCTACAAACTTACTCCCAAAAAATCCCTTTACAAAACTATAATCTTGGAAAGCAATAATAACTCCAATCATCGGTAAATATTTGAATATAACAAAATATACTATTCCAGGAAGGACCAGTAAGTAAAGAAATATATTTTTTCTTATGTTGCTAAAATCAAAAATGTTTTTCGTTTTTTTATCCTTTCTCGTTTTATTTATTTTTATGTCTGTTATTTTATTTGAGTTAGATTGTAAAGACAGCATTGTTAAACTTATCTCCTTTTTAGAAATATTTGTGAATTATTTTTATTTTATGCCTTAATTTTAGATGTGAATTTGTTTTCCTTCAAGTACTATAATTGACCAGTATTACTTGTTGTTGCATATTAAACCGGTGTAATAATCATCACTGAAAAATTGTAGTGTTTTTTAAACCTCTCACTGTAAATCCCGTGTATTGTTTAATTTGCTTTTCCAAGAAGTGAGAAAGCACCTCTTGTCTTTTTGCTTATCAAATATATATAATATAATTATAACGGTTCTAAACAATAATGATACTAATTTACTAATATAACAATAATAATGCAATATTATATCCTTATATCGAATTGATACTTTGAAACGAGAGGTAACTTATCTATGAACATAAGTAAAATTACCACAAATAAAATCAAGAATTTCTACAGGAGAAACACATTACTGATTAAGATACTTCTATCATACTTTATGCTAGGAGTTATTATTTTACTTACTTTTTCTTATATATTAAATCTTACTTTTTCAAAAAAGGCCCTGGAAGAAGTAAACAGGAATTCTGAAAATATGATATACCAGTCCTATTATACCGCTGACATTTTGCTTTCGAACATTTATTATAACTTCTACCAATTAGCAATGAATAATGCCGATGAAGATATAACAAGAGCTTTATATTCCATGGACAAATTGGATCAATTTGCTATAAATAATGTAATAACCAAATTAAACCAATGGTTAATTGCAAATCCACTTATTCGTTCAATTTATATTTACAACTTTAAAGCCAATAGAGTAATATATAAAATACCTTTTGGAGCAAGTTCGTACCAGACAATAGATGAATTTTTTGATAAGGATATCATAAATATGCTCAGACAGGAAAAAATATGCAAAAATGGTATATTTTTTGCAAGAAACGTCAACTATACTCTAAACAAGTACACTATTAATGAAATGAATATTAGTGAGAATTTAATTACTTTAATTTTTGCTTACAAATCTAATGACGATAAAACTACTGAATCTGCTTTGGTGGTTAACTTAAACCAGAGTATTTTTCAACAGATGGTTACAAATGGGAAGGTCGGAGATCTGCATCAGGTATTTATGATTTATCAGAATGGAGATGTTTTAACCCATCCCGATATCTCTATGCTAAACCAGAACCTTAGTAATGAAAGCTATATAAAAAAGATTTTACAATCAAAAGAAAAAACAGGTTATTTCACAGGTAAAGTCAACGGAAAAGATTCGGTTATTACTTTCGTAAAAGCAAACCGTCTGGGCTGGATACTTGTAGGTATTGGAGAATATAGCAAATTTTCAGTCGCAGCTAAAGAAATGCAAAAAATCATATCGGTGTTAACCATTATTTTCGTTTTGATGGGATTAATTGTCGCAGCATTTTTTGCTTCAAGCATATATACTCCTTTCCATAAATTACTAAAAGATATACAAAAAAGTTATTCAAAGCAAAAGAAAAACCAGGATCTTGATGTTTACGATTATCTAAAATATACATTTGATGAGCTACTGCAAGATGTTAATAAATACAGACTGGATTCTTACCAATTATTGAATGAAAAGAAGAAAATTATCTTACAGAAAATTATTAATGGTGAAATGCAATGCAATGAAGATAATATAAATTATATTGAAGAATGTGACATAATATTTGATAGTTCATTTTTTATTGTTGTAGTATTAAAAATAGACCAATTTGCGCAAATGATTACTAAATACTGGTCAAACAATGAAACAAAATTTAAATTTACGGTATTGAATATTGCATGCGAAATGTTAGGATGTGAATTTAAAGTAGAAGGAATAGATAATGGCACAGATTACATAAGTATTATAATTAATGTAAAAGATGATAACATAGAATGGGTTGATTTGATAGCCAATAGACTTAAGGATATACAGAGAGATATAGAAAAATATATTAAATGTACAGTAACAGCAAGTATCGGAAATGTCGTAGAAGGTATTGACAATATAAACCGTTCGTTTAAGAATGCAATGGAAGCCTCTAATTACAGAATTGTATATGGTAAAAGCTCAATTATCAAATATAATGATATTGCAGGGAGAAAAGCAGAGCAGCATGAATATCCATACGATATAGAAAAACAAATACTGGATGCTCTAAAAAAGTTTAATAAGAATAAATTGGAAATAGGATTTAATGATTTTTTTGATACAATTGCTACATTCAATGTAGATGAAATATTGATGTCGATAGCTCAGCTTTTAATGGTTATTGCCAAAACATTAACTGTAATGGAAATTGATGAGGAAAATAACAGATATAGTTTTAAAGTGTTATATTCAGAAATTAATACCTATGAAACGTTATGTGAAATGAGAGAATACCTGCTTTCACTATGTTATAATGCTATTGAACTTATATCCAGTGAATCTGAAACTAACAAAAGAATTAAAGTTGTAAATGAAATAAAAAATTATATTGAACAGCATTATAACGACCCAAACCTTTCGACATGTGTCATTTCAGAACATGTAAAATTATCCCAGAATTATGTTAGATCTATTTTTAAAGAAATAATCGGTATTTCTATATCCGACTATATAACACAGTATAGGATGTTACATGCCCAGCAAATGATAAAAGAAACTAACTATTCTATTAAAAAAATTGCAGAGCTATTAGGATTTTCAAATTATAAATACTTTTATGTGATATTCAAAAAGTATTTTGGAAAAACTCCTGATAGCTACAGAAAAGAAGTAAAAGTATAAATAATACAAAGTATAAATACAGAGTTTTTAACCTGTACCAACCCATTACATTAAGCGTACAATAATATAATCACCCCAATTTTGTTAACAGGTTTGATTTTTCAACATTGTATGTTAATCAACAAGTATTTTAAATACAACAGGTTTATCGCTATGCACATTTTTAGTGTTAATTAACAGTGCATCTTCTGTGCGATCCCAGGCTGGCTTTTCATCAAATCCCAGTACAGAGACATCCTTAATAATGCCGTGAAAATGCGGAAGTTTTGTAAGCGTCAAACACAACCTCACATAGAACTATAGATGCAAATGAAGTACAATCACTTTGAAAAAGTTTAAAAAGTAGATAAAGTAGTAAAACTTTTTCAACTTATTAAACCAGAAACGGA
>Ga0134099_1004097_pt1 | contig 10146 bp, 8 predicted proteins | sample 10_taG_2_FD_105482 | JGI IMG/M metagenome (GOLD analysis project Ga0134099, IMG submission 105482) | Switchgrass degrading microbial communities from high solid loading bioreactors in New Hampshire, USA - 10_41_5_180_A2 metaG | ecosystem: Engineered > Bioreactor > Semi-continuous > Anaerobic >...
CCACTGCATTGGACTCGGACAGCGCAAGCATAAGCAATGAATTGATTAAACTATTAAGGCTTACGTTCTCACGCTCGGCCCTTTCGGCCAGCATGCGGTGCAGAAATTTTGGAATTCGAAGGATAAAACGGCCGCTGTACTCTTCTTCCGCTTCTTCTGCAGTCTCAGGTATAGGCAGCCCCTCATTTAGCCAGCGTGCAAAGGATTCCCGTTTTATCTCGTTCAGCAGCGCCAAGGCCTCATCAAAAGTTTCGCCATACGCATTCATCGATGCCCGACCCAGGGCAGGAATGGTTATGATAAATCCACCCCCTTCCTCTTGAGAAACTTGCGTGACTTCAAGGGGGTTATTTAACTTCATATAATATTCTAAATCCTTTTTCAAACCTATCACCTCAATATGTCTCATTTGTCCTTCTTCATCTCTTCTATTTCCTGGATGTATTTCAACGCCTTACAGATATTTCTTAAATACCAATGTTTAACTTTATTATTATGCCGTACGATGACCAAGTCTCCACTGGGATGAAAATCCCTTGAAAAGTAGCCAGGGAACTGCAAAGCAGGTCCGGGCTATATTCACCCTTTTTAACGGATTACAGGCTGCGGGTCCGTCCTAATTCAGCGCTCCGTCAAATTGTTCGCCATGAAAGCGCGCTACTTCCTTGTTACGCTATGTGCGTTACGCAGTATGAGTAATGATTATATGCAAATGAGGATTATGCAACTAGTGAAAAATTTAAGAAGTGCAAAATATGATGAAGATGGCCAAAATTCTCTATACCGATAAGAAATTGATTTGCTACGTTACTGGTAAATTACAAAACATCGTATTATATTTTGACTTTCAGTATATTCAAGAACCCTTTTGTTGCTTTTCAAGTGTTGCTTTTCAAGGGATTCAACGAAATATTCAAGATTCAAGATCAAACCCTCGAGGATTAACTCGAGGGTTTGAATGGTTTTAAATGGTATAATTCTGTTAAGAATCAGCGTCAACATGATTTATTGACGATAAAGTATGGTCGTTATGTAAATATAATTCCAATACAATCAAGCTGTATATCCACCGTCAACAATAAGATTTGTGCCTGTAATCCATCGCGAGGCATCGGAAAGCAAGAATATAGCAGCATTTGCAATATCTTGCGGCTCACCTATGCCAAGTGGATGTCGTTTTATCAATTCCTGTTTTGTTTCCTCAGGTATTTTATTCAAAAAAGCGTTTGACATTTCAGTTTTGCATATTCCAGGAGAAATTGCATTTACTCGCACTTTATTCGGGGCAAGCTCCAAGGCAAGAGTTTTTGTTCCATTTATCACTGCAGCTTTGCTTGTGCTATAAGCAAGTTTGCCTGCTTGGCCACTAATACCCGCAACAGAGGCGATAAAAACCAGACTACCTCCTTGTTCTGAGAAATTTTTCTTCTTTACCACTTCCTTCGCAAGTTGAAAGCCCGCTGTGACATTAATTGCAAAAATATTTTCGAAATGCGATGGCTTTAACATTTTTAGAGGAAGAACTATTTCAATTCCCGCTGCATGCAGCAATCCGTCAATCTTGCCAATTTTTTTAACTATATTTGTTACGAACCCTTCAAGTTCCTCATACTGCGTTAAATCTTGTTGTGCTACCATGTGCTTGTCAGGAAAATACATTTTTTCTAATGTTTCATGTAACCTTTTTTCATCACGTCCCACTAGCGCAACTGAGGCACCATATTTACTAAATTCTATTGCGCAACTTCTTCCTATTCCAGAAGAAGCTCCAGTTACAATTATATTTTTGCTAGAAAGACCGAAAATGCCTTTGATATTTCCCATCTTTACACCTCAATAATCGGGCTAATATGAACTTTATTGGTTTCAAGAATTGCTGTTCCCCATGAAAGCCCAACTCCGAATCCTGAGATTAATATCTTGTTATGTTTCTCTTGAAGCGGGCCAGCTATTTCCGATACCATCGTTAGTGGAATTGACACAGAACTCGTGTTACCGTATCTATCAAGCGAATGTGGGACTTTTTCCAGAGGAATACTAAGCTTCTTTGCTATATGATTAGTTATAAAATGTTTTTTGGAACATCCCGAATTGAAAAATCAAATACAGCACTCCCATCCATAACACCATGCTCTTCCGTCCTTATGCTACCATCTTCATATTGTTTTTCGATCAAAGATTCAAAGGTGGTAGGCTTGCGATAACCGCCTGCTGGAATCATGATATAGTGGCTTCTGGATCCATCAGACCGTAAACAAAAAAAAGACGACAATTTTTTTCCTGTTTTTTCGACAAGACAAGCCGAACCTGCATCACCAAAAAGAAGGCCTGTTTTTTTATCTTTCATTGAATAAACTTTTGTTCTTGTTTCTCCATTCAATAATAAAACCCTCCGAATATTTGGGTGAAGGGCAAGGTTGAAAGCCAAATTTAAGCCATAGACAAATCCCGAGCAACCCAAACTAACGTCAAAGGCAGCACAGGCTTGCTCAAGGCCTAATCTATCCTGTAATATAATTCCTGTTGCAGGCATTCTGTAATCGGGAGTTTGTGAAACAAAAATCAATACATCAATAGTACTCCGATCAACTGCCATTTCTTCAAGTAAATTGTCAGCAGCCGAAAAACAGAGGTCGGAGGAACAAACATCTTTAGAAGCGATCCTCCTTTTCTCTATTCCCGTTTTTCTAATTATATTCTCAATCTCAGTTTCAGAGAAATATGGGTTATCTTTTCTATTATCAAAAACCATCTTAGGTACTGAAACAGCAAGTCCTTTAATTTCAACATTAGAATAAGTAAATTTTGCCATATTTTAAGCCTCCAATTAGCATATACTTAAGAATTGTTCTTATTGATATATTGAAAAATATCGGCAATAGTTTGAAACTCACGAAAAACATCATGAGATATAACAACATTATATTCTTCATCAATAAACGCTATTACAGATAAATAGGCTAATGAATCCCATTGTTGAAAAGCACGAAATTCATCTTCCATTTTAATAGGTTGTTCCAGTTCCAGCAGTTCCTGAAGCTTGAGAAGAAATTCCGACTCCTTTACCACCTTGCCCATTTCATACACCTCCATAAATTCCTATATAGAAATTATTCTTGCAGGAATGCCGAACACAGTTGTGTGTGGTTTTACATTTTTTATAACAACGCTTCCAGCCCCAACAGTTGCATATTTGCCAACTTTGACTTTTGGCAGTATTGTAACATTTGAGCCGAGAAATACACCTTCCTCCAACACAACTCCGCCTGTGACATCGCAATGCGGACTAATAGTTGACCATTCCCCTACAATTGCATCGTGACCAACATTACTTGTATTATTAATTGCTACAAAATCTTCTATTACAAGGTCGCAAGTCAAAACAACATTGGCACAAAGAATAATTCCAGTCCCTAGTTTAACATTTTGCCCCATCGTTACAGATGGATGAATTATATTTGTGAACATTCCACCTTTATCAATGATAACCTCGCATACTTTTCGTTTTATTTGCGGATCTCCTATTGCACAAATGAACAAATCGTCATCGCTTACTTTGTGATCTTCAACGCTCGATAAAACCTTAACACCATGAATACTTTCCCCAGGCACTCTCCCATCATCCAAAAAACCACCTATAACCCATTCTTTCTTAAAGGGGGCACTCTGTATAGCCCATCCTAAGACTTCTCTACCAAATCCGCCAGCTCCAATTATATATAGTTTTTTCATAATGGGTCTCCTTGCTTTGCCTTATGATGTATAAATATTTAAAAATATATTTAATAAAGTTAAATTTAACTAATAAAATATCTTTAATATATTAAATATATCTTAAGATTTGTCAAAAATACATTTCCATAGCACCTAATTCTTTGCTCTCTAATATAGATATTTATTAAATCTATCGAATAGATCATTTAAAACAGCAAATATACTCACCTCTAAGGCCACGTCGGCAACGACCTTGCCGTGACCGCTTGCGCCAATAATCAAAAGCCCCTTTTTGTATTATAATTTATTTTCATGTAATTGACCTGCCTGTTGGCTTCCCCTAAACGGCTCCATCGTCGCTCTGCCCTCTTGGTTAATTCCCTCTCTTTTTAAAACCTTCATGATGGTCAAAAAAATTATCTTCACGTCCAGAAAAAAGCTGAGGTTGTCGACGTATTCGACATCGTAGTTAAATTTCTCTTCCCAACTTATGGCGTTACGGCCGTTTACTTGAGCCCAACCTGTGAGCCCCGGCCTTACTTCGTGACGTCGCCTTTGATGTGCATTATATAGGGGAAGATATTCTATCAGCAACGGCCTGGGCCCCACAATTGACATATCTCCTTTTAAGATGTTAAAAAGTTCAGGCAATTCATCCAAAGACGACGCCCGCAGGAACTTGCCGAAATCTGTCAGCCTCATTTCGTCGGGCAGCAATTCTCCCTTTTCGTCTCTTTCGTCAGTCATGGTACGAAACTTATACAGGGTAAATATCTTTTCGTTCATGCCCGGCCTTTGCTGTTTGAATATAACAGGACTTCCAAGCTTTATCATAACGAGCAAAGCGATGAGTAACAAAATCGGACTTAATATGATAATGGCCCCTAGCGAGAGCACAAAATCAAGGGGTCGTTTGAAATACCGCCTGTAGGGGCCTCTTTTTTCTTTTTGTGGCTTTAATTCCTCCTCACCCGGCATCTCATCTCCAAACCCCTTTAATTATTTCACATACCCTGTTTAGGTCGTTATCCGTCATTTTCGTGTCGCTCGGCAAACATAAGCCGTGTTCGAAGATCTTTTGGGATACGCCGCTTCCCAAAAAGTCATAATTCCTGTAAAAGGGCTGCATATGCATGGGCTTCCATATGGGCCTCGATTCGATGTTTTCCCGCTCCAAGGCCTCAATAATGTCTAAAGGCTTGACTTTGCCCGACAAGGTGATGCAGCTCAGCCAAAAGTTGGGTTCGTTCCAATCGTTTACGGGCATCATTTCCAGTCCTTCAAGGTGGCTCAAGTTTTCTTTGTAAAATTCAAAGATGTGCTTTTTTTGGATTAACCTTCGGTCCAAAACCTTTAGCTGACCACGGCCGATGCCTGCTAATACGTTACTCATCCTGTAGTTATAGCCAAGTTCGCTGTGTTCGTAGTGTCGTGCCTTGTCCCTGGCTTGCGTCGACCAAAATCTGACTTTGGCTATCCTTTCTTCGTCGCTTGAGACGAGCATCCCTCCGCCCGACGTTGTGATGATCTTGTTGCCGTTGAAGGAAAACACGCCGTATTTGCCAAAGGTGCCCGTGTATTTGCCCTTGTACTTCGTGCCCAGGCTTTCGGCGGCGTCTTCTATTAATGTGACGTTATGGTCCTGACATATCCTCATGATCGGGTCTAAGTCTGCGGACAAGCCGTAAAGGTGAGTCAGTATGACCGCCTTTGGATTGGGGTATTTCTTGAAGGCGCCCTCCAGGGCCTGGGGGTCCATGTTCCAGGTCTTAAAGTCGCTATCAATGAACACGGGGGTCGCGTTTTGATACACGATTGGGTTGGCCGTGGCCGAAAAGGTGAGGGACTGGCAAAAAACTAGGTCGTCTTTTTCCACTCCCGCGGCCTTCAGCGCCATGTGAATGGCGGCAGTCCCTGAAGAAAGCGCCGCGGCGTGCTTTGCGCCGACCCAGGCGGCAAGCTCTTTCTCGAAGGCGTCCACGTTTGGCCCCAGGGGGGCGATCCAGTTGGTATCAAAGGCTTCTTTCACGTATTGCAATTCGTAGCCTTCACCGCTCATGTGGGGCGACGAAAGCCATATCTTTTTCGGCAAATTTATCCCTCGCTTTTATGTTTGATAATTTGTCCTATCTGGTTTAACATCCTATATTTTAGCATATCGCAATGCTCGCCGGAAATGTAGGATTCACAGCGCACTACCAACACGGGCTGCGTGTTTGAGGCGCGCACCAAGACCCAACCTTCGTTCAAGTGAGCTCGAACGCCGTCGATGGTTATGACCTCCTGCACGTCGGGCCAGGCGGATATGGCCTCTCGAACTTGGCTAACTACGCCTTCCTTTTCGTTGTCAGGACAGGCTATACGAATTTCGGGGGTCGCAAAGGTCGCAGGAAGATCAGCAAATAATCTCGAAAAGGTGACGCTTGGGTCGCCAAGTTTTGCATAGGCAAAGCATTCAACGAGCCTACAGGCGGCGTATATGGCGTCATCATAGCCGAAGTAACGGTCTGCAAAGAACATGTGTCCGCTCATCTCCCCGGCAAGGAGCGCACCGCTTTCTTTCATCTTCGCCTTTATGAGGGAATGGCCTGTCTTCCACATCAAGGGTTTCCCTCCGGCCCTTTCTATGGCCTCAAACACTGCCTTGGAGCATTTGACCTCTCCTATGATGACAGCACCCGGGTTTTGCTCGATTATCTTTTTTGCGTAAAGGTAAAGCAATTTATCACCTCGAACAACGTTGCCCTTTTCGTCGACTACGCCTATCCTGTCGCCGTCGCCGTCGAAGGCAATGCCGAAATCTGCCTTCCTGCCTACGACTTCATTCTTTAGGTCCTTCAAGGTATCTTCGACTGTGGGATCAGGGTGGTGGTTGGGAAAGCTGCCATCAGGCTCTATATACAATCCAAGGACTTCGCAGCCCAGCGATTCGAGCACATCTTTCGCGATAGGCCCGGCTGTGCCGTTTCCTCCGTCGATGACGACCTTTGGCGCCGACCGTGCTATTACCTTCCCATCTGTACGCGACAGAAGTTCCTTTTTATATGACGTTATGATGTCTTCTTCTGATATTTCAGGCGCCAGTCCCGGAGCGGCCTTTTCGTATCGCAGGGCAAGCTCGCCAAGTTTTTTAAGTTCCTCGCCATAAAGGGTGTCGCTTCCCAGACATATCTTAAAGCCGTCGTATTCCGGCGGGTTATGGCTTCCCGTCACGGCTATGCCGCCGGCCACATTTAAGGCATAAGTTGCGTAATATACGATAGGGGTGGTCACCATGCCCAAGTACAAAGGATGAAGCCCTCCGTCCGAAAGGCCATGGCATAAAGCTTTTGCCAGGCTAAATGAGGCCATGCGGCAGTCGTGGCCCACGGCCACAGTGGCTTTGTCGTCTATACAGTGACATTTTAATCTTGCGTAATCCGCGTAGGCCCTGCCGAGGTAGTAAGAAAGCTTTGGGGTTAGCTCCTCACCTACAATCCCCCTGATATCGTATTCCCTTATTACTGCAGATAGCACTTGGGATAGGTCTTTAGCCATCAGCGTCACTCCGTCCTTTTGTAGTCGTCTTCTATCCTAATTATGTCGTCCTCACCGACGTATTCGCCATTTTGGACCTCGATTATTTCGAGTGGGATCTTGCCGGGGTTTACCAGGCGATGGGGTGTGCTTTTGGGTATAAAGGTACTTTCTCCTTCGTGTACGTAAATTTCTCTGCCGCCAACGACAGCCAAGGCTGTGCCCCGCACCACTACCCAGTGCTCGGTCCTGTGATGGTGATACTGCAGGCTGAGCCTGGAGCCCGGATTTATGACGATGTGTTTTATCTTAAACCTGTCTCCCTGGTGCAGTATCTGATACGTCCCCCAGGGCCGTGCGTTTATTGGTGCCTCGGTGGCCTCGCGGCGGCCTTGGTCTTTCAGGTAATTTACGACGTCACGGACGGCCTGAGAAGAGCCTCTTTTTGCGACGAGCAAGGCATCCGGGGTATCCGCTATGACCAAGTCATTTACGTCAAGGCCTACGACCAGTCGGCCGTTCGCGTATATCAAGTTGTTTTTGCCGCCTACGGTGTGAACGTCTCCTTTTTTGACGTTTCCGCCTTCATCTTTTTCCATGGTCTCATACAAGGCGTCCCAGGAGCCAATATCAGACCAGCCGCAATCTAAGGGCACTACTACAACGTCTTTTTCCTTTTCCATGACGGCGTAGTCTATGGAAATTGAAGGCAGGTCTTCAAAGCTTGAAATTAAGCTATCGTAACCTTCAGAGGCAGGCTCGCCTATTTGGGGGATGTCGTTTTTTAAGGCTTCTATCATCCTTTTTGCCTTAAACAGAAAAAACCCACCGTTCCAGAGGTAATTTCCTCTTTCAAGGTATGTTTTAGCTTTTTCCTCGTCGGGCTTTTCGACGAACCTTGAAACGATCTTATAAGGTAGTCCCTTGGACCTTTCTTCGTCTATCTCTATGTAGCCAAAGCCCGTATCGGCCCTGGTGGGCTTAACGCCAAATACAACTATATGACCCTCGCTGGCTGCCTGGCGTCCTAAATTTATGGCCTCTTTAAAGGCCTCGTCGTCTTTTACTATGTGGTCGCTCGGAGATACGAAGATCAGGTCTTCAGGGTCTGCGCCACTTTTTAGCAAATATGCCAGCCCAAGGGCAATTGCAGGGCAGGTATTTTTTGCCATTGGTTCTCGTATTATGGGATCGTGGTCGAACTTTGCGACCGTCTTCATCTGATGGCGTAAAAGTGCGCTGCACTGGTCAGAAGCGACGATATAAAGGTTGGAAGGCTGTGCTATCTTTGTCATCCTTCTTACCGTTTGCTGAAACAGGCTTTCTTCGGCTGCCAGGGACAAAAACTGCTTGGGCAGCTCCTCCCGCGACCAGGGCCACAGGCGGGTGCCGCTTCCGCCGGCAAGGATCAATATATAAAGATTATTCATTTGTTGTGACCACCTCCAAAGCTAGTAAGCGCCCTTGCCAAAAACGGCCACCGGAACGGTGCGGGCAAGGATGTAAAGATCAAGCCACACGGACCAGTTGCGGACGTAGTACGCGTCCAATGCGACGCGCTCTTCAAAAGAGACATCGTTGCGTCCCGACACTTGCCACAATCCAGTTATTCCAGGTTTAACTTTAATATAAAGGGAATAGTATTTTCCGTATTTTTCTATCTGATTTTGAAAGATTGGCCTTGGGCCTACTACGCTCATCTCTCCTTTGATGACGTTAAAGATCTGAGGCAGTTCGTCAAGGCTTGTCTTTCTTAAGAACTTGCCGACACGGGTCACTCGTGGGTCGTCTCGTAATTTTTGGTATCTGTCCCATTCTTCCTTAAGCTCCGGATGCCTTGCTAAATATTCTTTTAAAACGACATCGGCATTTTCGACCATGGTCCTGAACTTCCATGCTTTGAAGGGCTTGCCGTCTTTACCGTATCTCGTTTGCCTGTAAAACACGGGGCCCTTTGAATCGAGCTTTATAAACAGTGCTATAAAAGGTATAAGAAGTGCCGAAACCACAAGGGCAACTGCCGCTATGATCGCATCCATAATGGCCTTGGCAATTTTTGGGCCTAATCGCAAAAGCTGCTGGCGCACCTCTAAGCCCAATATGCCACCAAAGTCCCTCGGCAAGACGCCAAGGCTTGCAAAGCCAAAAAGGTCGGGGATGTAGATGACATGGTGAAAATACGAAGCGTTTTCTTCCCAAATTTGAAGCAACCTTTTCCTGTCTAAACCCGGCATAGCCATTATCGCCCATCTTATATTGCACTGTTTGGCAAGATGGGGGGCAAGCTCTAAGCTTCCCATCACTGTCACGCCTTCAATAGATTTGCCGTGTTTTTCGGTATCATCATCTAAGATCACCACGGGCTTTATGCCCAGTGCTTTCGTATTTTTTAATATCTTAACGATTTCAGCTCCTGTCTTGGCGGCACCCATCACGACAGAAGAAACTCCCCACCAGCTTTTATCGCCAAAAAGATATCGAACAGCTGCTCGCGCTAAGGGCACAAATAAAAGGGCCAGAATCCAAGCGATGAAAAATATGGCACGGGAATAGATGAAACCTACCCTGGAAAGAAATATCCAAACGGAAAGTATGGTAAAAACCAAAGATGTTGCGATGAATGTCCGACGCAGCTCCTCGACGGCCGTAATGCCAACGCCGGGATAAAGCCCTGAGACAAGATATGCCAGTGCAAACAAAAAAATTGCCGGCCACAGCTCGATGTAAGCTCCGGTCACAAGTGCGCTCGGCGGAAGTAGGAATTCAGGAGTCCATTTTCTTAAATAATAGGCTAGCAAAACGGCAAAAAATATCGCCGCAAGGTCGCTTAAGCAGTAAAGCCCGGACATGATCCAGGATTCAGCCAAAGATGTTGTATCGCCTATTTTATAAATATCTATCTCTCTGATATTTACA
>Ga0134099_1004098_pt1 | contig 10143 bp, 14 predicted proteins | sample 10_taG_2_FD_105482 | JGI IMG/M metagenome (GOLD analysis project Ga0134099, IMG submission 105482) | Switchgrass degrading microbial communities from high solid loading bioreactors in New Hampshire, USA - 10_41_5_180_A2 metaG | ecosystem: Engineered > Bioreactor > Semi-continuous > Anaerobic >...
GTCCGTCCTCCGTCTGTTTGTGCCGACCGGAAAGGTACCCCTCTGTCCAAAAACAGCCCGGTGCGGGCATATGAAGTGCGGGGCCATCTGCTCCATGCCGTCCCTGCGCGCCTTATGCGCAGCGCCGTTTGGCCGTCTGCATAAACAGCGCCCAGGCGTACCGCCGCACGCACGCGTCGCAAATATCGATATCGTCATGGACGTAATACTCCTCGCCGGCGTGGATAGGCCCGCCGCACCAGCCGCAGCGCATCACCACGGGCGGCCCAGTCGCTTCCCCGTAAAAGCGGTCATATTTTCTCATGACATCTGACCTCCGGCATATCCCTGCGCTCCGCGAACCCCTGACGCCAGATCATGCCCCTGTACACCGGGCTGTTATTTTTGAGGCTCACGCAGCGCGCCTCCCTCCTCGATCATCCGGTCTATAGCCCTGTCCATGCGGCTCAGCTGCGAAACCGCCATGTCGGCCAGCACCGCGGACGCCACCGCAACGTCGCGGTCCGGCTGGACCCTTAAAGCGTGCGCGAGCATTTCCATCGTCTGCGCCAGAGCGTAAAACCGGCGGCTTTCCTTCAGATAGTCGCTTTTCATACGACAGCCTCCTTTTTCCTGGAAGAGGCCCCGCAGCGCGCGCCGGTCGCCTGAGGACCGTAGAAGACGTCGTAAATATCCTGGTCCTTAATGCCCAGTACCCGGGCGATGCGCAGCGCCACCCTGGGCGACGGGCACCGCACTCCTCCCTCTATGTCCGAATAATACCCCTGGGAAATCTGCGCTGAGCGCGACAGCTGTGTCTGCGTTAAATTTGCGCTCTCCCGAATCCTTGCCAGTGTCACTCTCATGTTCCCCAACCTCCCGTTTAATATCTATTGGCTATATATTAATGCTCTCAGCTATATGTGTCAATATCTCTAAGCTATACTTTACAAATCTATCGCTATCAGCTATAATCAGATTGCGCCGGCAAACATATGTTGCCTGTGCCCATCAATCGGAAAGGAAACTTTCTGCACATGAAAGACGATCTTGCCAAGAGGCTGCGCACGATGCGCAACATGCTGAACCTGACGCAATCCGCCCTGGCTGAGCGCGTGGGCATCACCCAGGCCTACCTCGCCGAGCTGGAGAAGGGCACCAAGCGCCCCTCCCTGGACGTACTGGAAAAGCTCTGCAGCGCGCTGAACTGCTCGGCGGACTACCTGCTGGGCCTTTCGGACAACAAGAGCTACCGTACCATGCGCGAGGAATCGCTGCCCGCCGGCTTAAAGAGCCTCACGCCCGAGATGCTGCGCATCGTGGCCGAGCGCAACATCTCAAGCCGCGAGCTGGAACTGGCCCTGGATTTCGTGCAAAAGGTGAAGGGCGAAAACGCCAATAAATAACGGTCATAGGTTCCTGTCTCCTGTTAATGCGAACTTATGTTCTCATTATATCCATAAGTTGTCCTTTTTTATGGACAGTTTTGTTGTGGGATTGCGGCGGCTGCCCCCCCTTAGAAAGGCCATGTATGTATCATGCAGGGCATCTATGCTGATACTCGGGTGGTTGATGTTCCCGCCTTGGTTCCTGATGCGATTTTCAATGTTTATCAGTGCCGACGTCCGTCGACTTGTGCAGGGCTTTTAGGCAATAAGAAAGCCGGGAAGGCTTCGGTACCCCGGCAATACAGTTCACCACTATATACGATATATAGTTTAAAACCCTAATTCTTTCACATGGTCAGATATTTTCTTCTCCACATAGACCAATTTATATAAATATTCATATGCCTCATCTTCATTAGTCAACTCTTTAATAATAAAATAGCCACCACGCTCTCTTGTTTTGTATATTCTCCATACCCCATTATCTTCATAGCACCCAATGATATATGGTGAGTCTATAAGTTCATCAATTTCTATGGATAAACCAGTACCTTCAAGCGGCTTTTCGATTTCCATTCTTCTTATAAACTCCTGTTTGGTCATTAGCGATACCTCCTCAGTTTTTTAATACTCCTAATTCTATTAATTGCTGTATACTCAACGGTAATGTATACTGCGTTGCTCCACCAGTTAATAAAATCTCACCATCTTTGACCCATGGTGCCGCAATGCCGAACAATCCATATTTTACGTTTATATCTTTGCCAACTCTTTCTTCTGCATCTTTAATAAAGCGATTATACTTTTCGATTAATAGATCCATTTTAACATCGGAGATTCTCTCAAGACCGTTCATATTCAACAGTTTATTCAAACCATCTAAATCACGAGAGGCTATGGCATCAATTACATCAAAGTAATACTCGTCCTGCCGCGAAGTTCCCTGATGCTCCGCCTCCGGGTTTTCTATATCCGGTATAGCCCGTTGATTATTTGTATAGCTGGCACCATCCTCAGGTATATCAGAAAAACTGTTGCCATGTAGTGAACCTACCCGGCTCCAAAGCCTTGGCAGATTCAATTTCCCACGCATAATAGGCTTAATTGAGCTTAGTACAAATCCCAAGTATTTCGGCCAATCATATATAGGTACACCTTTTTTGTCAAATCCTTTAACAAACCTCACATCTGCCGGGCAACGCACATCCGTTCTGTGTTGCCTTCGCCCAAAGCATAATACATTGCCTGCAACAGCCGCACTTTTTGCTCTACCGTCAGGTCGCTTCGCTTCCCGACCTCAAGGGCAGAAGCATAATATTCCTTAGGCGTTGTAGGCATTTTATTGATATGCTTAGCAATCTCATTATCACCCACACCCCTTTCGCTGTCAATCTTATCCATCGGCTTTAGCGTCAGTAGATATTCTTCATCCACATACGCCTGAGCCAACTCTTCATCGCCCACAATCTCCGCCGCCAACTGTGTCAGTTGCTTTATCTCACCCCCCGTTAAGGCCTGTGTGTTAATAACAGTCTTAATGATTTCGACCATAGACCACGCAGTGTCCAGCGACATTTCGCCTCTAAGATAGCTCATGTACGTATCATGCACGGCATCTATGCCGATACCCGGGTGGTTGATGTTCCCGCTTTGGTCCCTGATGCGATTTTCAATGTTTATCAGTGCCGACATCCCGTCTGATATTCTCTTGCGCAGAGAGTATCAGGCATAAAAATACCGGGTACTTAGTTATTCCCGGCACTACTATTTCACTAATACAATCACAATCAATTTTTCTCAAGTTTAATACTTTTCTTCTCGATATGTACTATCATTTTATTTTCTATGGTTATTGTATCATTTTATTCTCTATAGCGATGATTTTTTATATATTCAAGCATTTCTCTCTCGCTGTTTACAACTCGGTATAGAAAATCAAATGCATCACTCTCATTGCTAAATTCCTTAATTATGAAATAACCACCCCGCTCTCTCGTTTCGTATACTTTCCATGCTCCATTTTCCTCATAACAGCCAAAAATATAGGGGGAGTCAATCAATTCTTCTACCTCAATAGTAAATAAAGAATCTTTAAGTGGATTTTCAACTACCATTCTTCTTAAAAATTCTTGCTTGGTCATTGCGATATCTCCTTTTCTCTGTAAATTCCCAATCTAATTAATTGCATTATACTCAATGGAAGCGTATACTGAGGAGCACCGCCATTCAAATAAATTTCGCCTGTTTGTTCATTGATCCACTTTTCCGCAACCCCATATAGCCCGTACGTTGCATCTACGTCACCAACTAGCTCTTTGGCCTTCTGTACAAAATCAAAATAGCTTGCAACTAGACGAGTCATATCAACTTCATTAACACTCTCTATTCCATTACTCTTTAATAATACGTTTAACGTTTCCATGTCGTTGTTTCGGATTGCATCAATAATATTGAAATAGAATTCTATAGATCCTATACGCACCGCCTGATGGCTCGCCTCTACGTTTGGTTTGAATGGAAGCGACATTTCATCATAGGTATACGGTATCCTATTAGCAGGCAGTTCTGTGAAGGTATTACCACCTAAATATCCACTTCTCATGAGAATTATCGGCAAGACTTTCGCAGTTCTTTGAATCGGTTTTGCCTCCTTGAACCCCCAACGCTTTGGCCAATTGTAATCTGGTCTCCCGCTAAGATCAAACCCCATATCGGTTAAAAACTTAACGTCTGCCGGCACGTGCACACCTTTCTGTTGCCTTCGCCCAAAGCATAATACATTGCCTGCAACAGCCGCACTTTTTGCTCTACCGTCAGGTCGCTTCGCTTCCCGACCTCAAGGGCAGAAGCATAAAACTCCTCAGGCGTTGTAGGCATTTTATTGATATACTTAGCAATCTCATTATCCCCCACGCTCCTTTCGCTGTCAATCTTAGCCATCGGCTCTTGCGTCAGTAGATATTCTTCATCCACATACGCCTGAGCCAAGCTCGCATCGCCGACAATCTCTGATAACACTTCTTGCAGCCTTCGCCTCTGCCTTCGTCAGCTGCCCCGTCGCAATTGCCGCCCGGATATCCGCCGCCATAGTTTCCGCAGCTACGCCCAAGTGTGCCGCTTTCGTCGTTCTTTTTGCCGTTTGATAATCGATATACGCTTTCTGTGATGAGTCAACATTAAAGCCGTTGTAGTTTATGTTTCTGCTCTCGGCCCTAAGACGCGTCTCTATACCGATCAATGTGATTGAAGCCAAAAGAAAAAGCCGGGCAATACCCGGCGCAACTTGTTTTGTCATTCAACCAAATTGTTGATGTAGTCTATTATCTGATGCTTTTCGATTATTGTTTTGGTGGGCGCCATATCTTTGAATCTTAATATTGGGATTTTAATCTCTGTTATTCTGTCAACTTCCCAAATAGTAATCGGCTTTTTAAAAGATAAATTATCATATGGTTCAAAGCCGTACTTGTCTGCATCTTCACGATTTTCAGTATACAGATAGATCTTCCCCGGGCCCAGCAATCGCTTGCCGATATCCGACAAAATCTCGAAGGTTTGGCCCTTATAATCCACAAGATGCTTTACTCTGTATGCAAAATCCAAGTCGTCTTCCGATACTTCCCTCTTGTATATTGTCTCGCCGTCATCATTCACTGCTTGCAACCCTGGCTTATGAATCCAGCTATATAAATATATCTTTTCTTTCTGATTATAATCAAGATAATCTATATACATTGGATATAATTGGCCTTTATATAGTGCATATTCCATTTTTATTGTCCCCCTTTTAATATCCACTTATTCTTATAAACATAAGTATTTAAAACACTTCCAGTCTTAGCATCTACAATCTCAAGCAAATCTCCATATCTAAAATTCCTTTCCTTTTGCATATACTCCGGTATAATCACTTTATCCGTACCTAGAAATCCTCTCCCCGTGTATGGATACGAATAACCCGGTACATCTACGGAATAATCAATGCAATTTTCATCTTCAACGATATATCTAATCCGGCCATAAGTCTTTTCGTTAAAAGTGAATGGCGTATAATCAAAATCCAGTCTCATTCCGTAGAATATTTCCGCAAATGTGTTGAGCTTGCTCACATAAGATGCCTGGGCAACAGACTTCCGTACAGTCGCAAAATCACCATTTAGAATACTCTGTATATCCTTCTCGGGGATAACCTTCTGCATAACCGTGCCTTTCTTAGGCTTGCCGATCTTATACAAAATTCTCCTTATAAGCTCTTTTTCTTCTGGCGTAAGAATTCTGTCTGCATCAAGCAAAGCTGCGAATTCGCTAACATCAAGCCCTTCCTCTTGAATAATTTGCTGCAGGCTCTCATCCGTATACGCTTTTACATCATTTAAAGGCTTGGGTGACTTTAGACTATTATCCTTTGCAGCATTATTAATGTCAACATTTGTGTCATGGACAATGTCGCTGCTAAATCTGTTTCCGTCCACATACGCCTGCGCCAAGCTCACATCGCCCACGATCTCTGATAACACTTCCCGCAGTCTCCCAGCCTCTGCCTTCGTCAGCTGCCCCGTCGCAATTGCCGACCGGATATCCGCCGCCATAGTTTCCGCAGCTACGCCCAAGTGTGCCGCTTTCGTCGTCCCTTTTGCCGTGTGATAGTCGATATACGCTTTCTGTGATGATTCAACATTAAAGCCGTTGTAGTTAATGTTTCGGCTCTCGGCTCTAAGACGTGTTTCTATACCGATCAATGTGCTCATGCCTTCAACCAAAGCCTTTTGCACCACATACGGTTGAGCCTGCACATTTTTTTGTATGCGCTCCTGTACCCTCTGCCCTATCTGCTCTGGCGACATCGCCCGCACGCCATAGCTTCCAGGCTCGGGCTGTTCGGATAGTGCTGTCTCGGTGCCCTGCATCTCCGCGCGCGGCGCCTTCATAAACGCCATATCGCCGCCCGCCTGTGCATACGCCATAAGAAGCTCGCCGATGTTGTACTCATTTTTGTGGATAATGCCGTCGGCAAGCTTTCTTGCCAGCTTATGCGCTTCGGTTTTGGGGTCCATTTCCAGCGCCCGGGCTATCAGGTCATCCGCCTTTCTGGCTTCATTAACCCCATGCCCCAGCTGCTCATATTTGACATTCCGCGCTATGGTTGGCCCTAACTCAAACGGCAATACAGTGAGTGCCCCTATAAGGCCCTGATACAGGTTCTCAGGTGTAAACAGCCTGAACTTATTGTTCTCGTCGAACGCGATGTTGCGGATCACCGGCTCCAGTGCTGCCTGAAGAAGCTCCTCCGAAAATTCGCCGCCCATTAGAATCGGCATTTCCACCGCCACGCGCAACACCGCGCTATTGATATTCCGGATGGCTTTTTCGGCTATATTGCCGGTTAGCCCGCCTCCCAGCTTGCGTATGCCGCTGAGCGCGTATTGCAGCGCCGCTTCGGAAACGCCGGTCAAAGTGGAATACGTTTCGGCCTGCTCCTTCGTGTAGCCCTGCTGCAGCGCGTAGTTATATGCGTTGCCCTTGGCGCTGGAGCCTACCATCAAGGCACTTATGCCTTTAGTGACTGCGGCTGGCGCGCCCAGCCCGGCGGACATGGTAGCCAGCGCGAACGCCGGCGCCATATATCCCACCCCACCGGCTACGTCATGCACCATTTGCCCGACGCTTTTGCCGCCCAGCCAATCGGGCAGCTTTGGCCCACGTTCCGCCAAGTCTTCGTATATGGCGTTTGATGCGAACTGTGTCGCTGTGGTGGGCAGCCTTTCGCTGGAAAACAGCTGCCCTATTCCCGAAGCGAATCTTTCAAAGCCAGCAAGAAAGCCATGGAAGTACTGCGCGACGATCCAAACGTTAAAATCCTGTAATATACCCTCGTAGTTATCAGGTACTACAAGATTAAAATCCAAATCTACGACATCGTATTCCGTATTCTTGTATTTACTGATAATCTGATTTCTTAAATAATCCAGCGTATTCCTTGCGGTTGGAATCGCCTGGAATTCAGTCGTACAAGTTTCCTTTGCTTTCAATGCCGGTATGGGCCAGGGGTGTATAGAAGTATATGGCTTTTGGGGGGTAATGCGCAGGACTGTAAAATATTTCTCCAGGTTGTAAATATAATCCCAGCCTATATCCGAATCCTCAAAAATGTTGGCCCTCATGACAAACGAAAAGTGGTCTTTGCCCTTTTCCAGTCCCATATTAACCAGGTCAATCGGGATATTGTCGTTATTTATAATGCCGGAGCAAAAGCCGGAATCGTTCAAAGCATCACGCATATGCTGATTGATTCTTTTGTCAGCAGTAGTAATGATGATTGTTGAACTGTTAAAAGGTCTTCCGGAAGCTCCAAAGGGAGTATTATCAGTCCAGATAGAATAATTGTTAATCTGGTCACCCAAACTGGCGCCTATAAAATGGTAATAGCCTGTGCGGTGTTCGCCGGCTGTAACTGCATTCCGGTAGTTTTTTTCAGGTTTGTTTTCAACTAGCGCCAGATAACTCCTGAAACAAAAATATACTGATGGCGGAGGTGTTTGTCCAATCAGAACGATAGCCTCGTCCGGACGCAACTTATAGTGCAGCCCCGGCTTAATAAAATCTAAATTAGGCGGATAATTGTTTGGGTTGTCAGGATCATAGGCTTTTGGCGGCCTCTGCCCGGGTGACGGCATTTGATTTGGTGCCGGAGGAAGAAGATATGTTGCATAGGGTGCTCCTACAATATTCCCCAAAGCTGTGGGGGATTTCCCTTCACTGACCAGCTTTAGTATATCAATATACTGCAGCTTTCCTTCTTGCACTATAAAGCCATTTTCCTCGAGTCGTTTTATAAAACATTTTATTCTACCGTCTTTTTCATGCATGGGTTTATAAACTTCGTTTGTATTTGAGTATCCTTTATCAATATCATTCAATGTTAATCACTCTTTATTGCATTCTATGTTGTGCATTAAGCGGGGGTGTTTGAGTATACTAACCACTACGCAAGATGGGAAAAATAATAAAAAGTAAAAGGCCAGCCATTCCAAGCTTTTTTGCCTGATAACAGCTGGCCTTTCATACTCCCGCATGAAGAGGGCCGGTCAAATATTTACTTGTTTTCGTAAATCCCTAAGCCCAATTTCCTTTTGCCAGGGCCTTTTCGACCTTAGCAAAACGCGGAGGCGTTTTTCGTATGTGTCAGCGGTACGAGCGCCTGTATATTTCCAGCACGTCCTCGTCGGAAAGCGGCGCCGGGTCCAGTTCGAACAGGCCGCCCATCGTTTCGCGGGCATTGCGCACGTACTTTTCCAACTCGCCGTATTTGATGCCATAGTCCGACATTTTGATGTTGTCCACGCCGCATGCCTGCTGCAGCTCCGCCAGCGCTTCCACGAAATCCATCGGACTCTTGGCTTCCGCCTTGCCCAGCGCCCGCGCCATGTCGATCATGCGCTCGCCGCACACGCCCGACTGCGCGAAATGCGAAAAGTAAGCCCTGCTCACCATGATGAGCGCCGCGCCGTGCTCGATCTCGGGATGGAGCGCGGACAGCGCGTGCGCCAGCGAGTGCTCCGAAATGCAGGAGGAGGTGGACTCCACCATGCCGGCCAGCGTGTTGGCCAGCGCCACGTTTTCGCGAGCCGCGATATCCGAGCCGTCCTTCACCGCCGCCGCGAGGCTTTTGCCTACCAGCGATATGGATTTGAGCGCATAGGCGTCGCTGATGGGGTCGGCCAGCCGGCAAATATACCCCTCGGCGCTGTGGAACAGCGCGTCGAAGCCCTGGCATGCCGTGAGATACGGCGGCACGCTCACCATCAGCAGCGGGTCCACCACCGACAGCACCGGGAACGTTTTGTCGTACCCGAAGCCGATCTTCTCCTCGCCGTTGGTGATCACCATCCAGGGGTCCGCCTCGGTGCCTGTGCCTGCCGTGGTGGTGATCGCCACCACGGGCAGCGGGTCGTTGGGCACGGGCAGGCCCTTGCCGCTGCCGCCGCTTATGTAGTCCCAGAAGCTGCCGGGGTTGCGCGCCATCACCGCGATGGCCTTGGAAGAATCCATCGCGCTGCCGCCGCCCAGCCCGATCACAAAGTCGCAGCCGGTCTCCCGCGCCAGTTGCGCGCCCTCGTGCACGTGCTCGATGATGGGGTTGGGCAGTATACGGTCGAACAGCACGTAGGAAACGCCGCTCATATCGAGCTGGTCCGTGAGCTGCTTTAAGTAGCCGTACTTTTTGACGGATTGGCCCGCGCCGGTCACGATCAGCGCTTTTTTGCCGGGCAGTGCCTGTTTATGCAGTTCGGACAGCGCGCCGCTGCCAAACAATATCCTCGTGGGAATATAGTGGTCAAATCTCATCTTCTGCCTCCTTAATATGGTTGATACGATAATGGTAACACCTTTTAATAAGGGAAAGTCAAGTCTATATTGTTAAATTTTTGGATACAGAATATTAAATTTCTGGATAAGCCGTTCCGTCACTTTAGTTCCATCGCATAAACTAGTCCCCGCTTACCGTATGGATGATGGCATTGATGTGGCCCCGGTGCGGCGGCAGATACATCCCCGCGATCGCCCCCGCTTTATGCATAAGCCGGCTTAGCCCCTTTCTTCCAGTTGAGCAGCCCATAGACCGAGTTCACCAGATACGCCGCCCACATGATCAGCGTCGGCAGCGCCCAGGGCAGCGACGCCGGATCGGCCGCGATGACCAGCGCCCACATCACCGCCGTGATGGCGTTAACCAGTATCCACAGCCACCACTGCTCCGCGTAGCACAGCGCCATCA
>Ga0134099_1004105_pt1 | contig 10130 bp, 2 predicted proteins | sample 10_taG_2_FD_105482 | JGI IMG/M metagenome (GOLD analysis project Ga0134099, IMG submission 105482) | Switchgrass degrading microbial communities from high solid loading bioreactors in New Hampshire, USA - 10_41_5_180_A2 metaG | ecosystem: Engineered > Bioreactor > Semi-continuous > Anaerobic >...
GGCCGGACTGTCATCAAAGGTCATAACCATAGGAGGCGGCACACCGGGTGTAGACAAGAGCCAGCTGATAACGGCGATAAACAATGCCCAGACGCTGTATGACAATGCAGAAGTGGGTACAGAACCAGGCCAGTATCCCCAGGCAGCCAGGGATGCATTAAAAGCAGCCATCGATGCGGCAAAAGCAGTAAGAGACGACTCCAGTGCGACACAGTCCCAGGTAGACAGTGCCGTAACAGCCCTCAACAATGCAGTAAATATCTTCAAAGCTGCGGTGGTGGAGGAAGCAAAACCTGATATCAATGATGACGGGATCATCGATGTAGCCGATCTTGGATTTGTGGCATACTACTACGGCAAGGAATGCACAGGCACCGAATGGCAGATTGCCAAGGCGGCAGATATGAACGGCGACGGTAAGATCGACATTGAAGACCTAGCATATGTTGCAATGATGATTGAAGACTAATATACCACACAAGACCAGAGGAGCATATGCCCCTCTGGTCATACCGGCAAATGATATTTGTTTATGTGTAGGAGGTCAAAATTTATGAAAAAGGGTAACCGAATTTTATCACTGGTTTTCATTATCAGTCTTTGTTTGAGCATGTTTGGCATTAATCCCATTCAGGTAGTTGCTGACGAAAATATAATTGTCTATAGCTTTATGGAGGGAACGATAGACAGTGGATGGACAATACTGAATCCTGATCCTACGGGTTACTCTGTCGTAGAAGGTATGGGCTTACGCTTGCCAACTCAGGATTCAGATATGTACAGTACCGGAACCAGTTGGAAAAACGTATTTGTACGTCCTGTAGAAGGAGACTGGGAAGTAGTTTCAGCGGTATCTTACTCTCAGGTACCATATGCCAACTATCAGCAGAATTCATTATTAGTATGGCAGGACGAGGATAATTATATCAAACTGGGTTATGAGTATAATAACGGCAGCTTATTCTTCCAATTGGGACAAGAAGTGGCTACAAGCTTTACCAGCGTTGCAACAGTAACATATAGTGCGCCGGCGGATGTTCCTTTGAATATTTTCTACAAGATCAAGAAAACAGGCAACAACTATACAGGGTATTACTCATTGGATGGAACTAATTACACGGTTGTAGGATCCACGACGATAACCCTTCAAAATACTCAGATAGGTTTCTATGCAACCAAAAATTCAACAAACGACCCTATAGATACATATGTCAAATACGTAGAAATAAAGAAAATACTTAATACTGACGCAACTTTGAAAGAATTATTGGTAGACGGGGTGCAGGTAGCCGGATTCGATCCTTCCATAACCAGCTATGATATTACTTTGCCTTCAGGAACGACAGCAGTTCCGACAGTAATTGCAATAGCCAATGACAGTAAAGCCACTGTATCAATAGAACCGGCAGAAAGTCTTCCTGGAACGACAAATGTCATCGTGACTGCGGAAGACGGAATAACTCAGAAAGTATATAAAATAAACTTTGAGGTGGAAGTATCTCCTGCGACTGTACTTACTGCAGCCAGCAGCGTACAGCCTGGAGCCACCTTTGCGGTAGGAATCGGGTTAGACAATCTGGAACAGATTGTTCATGCCTATGATATTACCCTGTCCTATGATCCTGATGTATTTGAATATGTAAGCGCAGCAGGTGTAGACGACAATATAGTAATAGTCAGAGAGAATAAAGACACCGTTGGAAAAGTAAGACTATATGCAGCCAATATCGGAGGAGTGTCGGGAGCAAGCACCCCTGTACTTAATGTCAGCTTCAAAGTCAAGGCCGGAGTAGAGAATACTTCAGGAATTATCGCTGTAACTAAAGCAAAACTTGGTATCGGGCCTCAGGGAACGGTGATCCTGGCTACTCTTGACAGTAAGAGTGTGGTAATAGGCGGCAGTGATCCTACAATAGACAAGACAGCTTTGATAATGGCAATAAATAATGCTCAGAGCCTGTACGATGCTGCAGTGGTCGGAACACAGCCCGGTCAGTATCCACAGGCGGCCAAGGATGCATTAAAAGCAGCCATTGACGCAGCAATAGCAGTAAGAGACGACTCCAGCGCGACACAGGCACAGATAAACAATGCCGTTACAGCCCTCAACAATGCAGTAGATATATTTAAAGCAGCGGTTATTGTGGAAGTAACTCCGGACATAAACGGTGACGGAATTATTGATGTAGGTGATGTTGCGTTGGTGGCATACTACTACGGCAAGGAATGCACAGGCGCCGGATGGCAGGAAGCTAAGTTAGTCGATATGAACGGCGACGGTAAGATAGACATAGAAGACCTTGCATATGTGGCATCAAAAGTTGACTGGTAAACCATACAGAAGGTCAGGGAGGGGAATATGCCCCTCCTTGGCCGATAAGTACTGATAAATGATATTTGCTTATAAATGGTTCTTCAATACAGCAGATTACAGCAGGATCCGGATTCACCTCAGGTGAAAACAGTTGATACCATAAAACAATAACTTAAGTCAGAAAATATCGCCAAGATGTATTTTAAATGGTGAATTGGCCGCAACACAATATAACTTTTTTATCCCCGCATATTTTACCGACTGATTCCATTTAGCATATCTTTTAGGTAAAAAGTAAGAGACTTTCCAAAATTATCAGCATTAGCAAAGATTATATACAAACACAAGTGATGTGTAGGAGGTAAAATATTATGAATAAGGGCAACCGAATTTTATCGCTGGTGCTCATCATCAGTCTTTGCCTGTGCATGTTTGAATTTTATCCCATTCAAGTGGCTGCTGACGAACCTGATGAAGAAACACCTATTTATCTGGACACTTCATATTCTTTCGAAGAGAGAGCTGCGGACCTTGTGTCCCGAATGACTCTTGCTGAGAAGGTATCTCAGCTTAATACCAGTGCCCCGGCAATACCTCGCTTGGGTATCAAAGCAAATAACTGGTGGCAGGAAGCCTTGCACGGAGCGGCTTGGGTCCGGGCTGTTTCATTCCCTTCAAGCCTCAGCATGTCCCTGACGTGGGACCCTGACCTTCTTTTTGAAACAGCTTCCATTATCGGAGATGAGTGCCGCGCCTATAACACAACGTCCGGCCGTGCTTTAAGCAATTTCTGTCCGACGATAAACATTCAGAGAGACCCAAGATGGGGCCGCAACGAGGAAGGTTACGGCGAGGACCCGTTCCTTGTGGCAGTTCTCGGAGAACAGTATATTAACGGTATTCAGGGTAACCTTGATACCGAAAACGTTACCAGCCCATCCGGCGAGAAATACCTCAAGACCATTGCCACTCTGAAGCACTATGCAGCCAACAATAGCGAGCAGAACCGCTACACCGGTTCGTCCGACTTGGACGACAGGACGTTGCGGGAATATTATACATACGCTTTCCGCGAAATTACTAAAAAAGCTCAACCGGAATCCGTTATGAGTGCATATAACAGGGTCAATGGCATACCCTGTGCTGCCAATACATACCTCCTCGATACGCTATTGAGGAAGACCTGGGGCTTTAGCGGTTATGTCGTTTCTGACTGCGAAGGCATTTCCTGGATGCGCAATGGCCATAATTGGGTTCCATCAGACCCGCCGGGAATTTATACCCAGAGGGTGACTATGCCTCAGGCCTCGGCATTTGCAATAATGGCCGGTACTGACCTTGCCTGCAACTGGACGCAAAGTGGCAGCTACGGCGGCGATTACAGCAATAACCTTTCAAGAGCGATTGAGGACAAAGTCCTGACCGATAACGGCGTTATAAGCGAAGACGCCCTTGACGTGGCCTTAGTGCGGTTGTTCACAGCCCGCATGAAGACAGGCGAGTTTGACCCCAAAACTTTCGCCTATAGCAATTACACCGTAAGCAGCCATGTCGAGACTGCAGCCAACGTTGCCGCCTCGCTGAAGGCTTCACAGAAAGCCATTGTTTTGCTTAAAAACGATGACAATACGCTTCCCATTAACCTTGATGAAATAAAGTCAATAGCTGTCGTCGGCAAATTTAATGATATCTGTGAGCTTGGTGATACCAACTACGCCGGTTCACCGACAACGAGGGTCAGCTTCAAGAGCGGGCTTACATCAGCTCTTAATGCCAAGGGCTTCGACACCACAAATAATTTGAAATTCTATAACACCGGCTCGTCATCTGTTTCCGGTTATATCTTCAATATCAGACAGTTCTCCATTAACGGCACGACGATACAGGCTACAAGCGCGAGTGTTATGAACAACTGCCGGGCAGAGACCAATAACATAGGCTATATTTACGATGGAGCTTACGCGATATACGAAAACGTTGATCTTGGACAAGGACTTACCTCTTTCACCGCAGACGTAAGCACCAACGGAACAAGCGGTTCGTTTAAGCCTGTTGTGGAAGTGCGTATCGGCGGCCCGACCGGCAAGCTTATTGCCAAGGCAGTCTGCAATCGTACCAGCAGTTGGACTACATACGTTTCAAATACTGGTACCGTTGAGCCAGATGCCGCCCTGGAGCAAGGAGTAAAGACTATCTGTCTCAGATTCACAACAGACCAGTCCTCAACAGACAGCCTGAATCTCGATGAAATAGGGAAAGCCGACATGGTAATTTATTTGGCTGGTACAGGAAAAAGTGCCGAACTGAATGTTGCAGGTGAGAACAGGGACAGAGCCAATATGGACTTTCCCGCAAACCAGGTGGATGAAATCAAGCAAGTCGTCGCGGCTAACCCGAATACGGTAGTAGCCATACAGGCGGTAGGCATGATGAACATCGGGGAATTTGCAGACGATGTAAAGGCTATATTATTTACCAGTTTTAATGGACAATTCCAGGGACAAGCAATGGCTGATGTCCTGCTTGGCAACGTAAACGCAGACGGGCGTTTGTCCTTCACATGGTATGCAGATGAATCCCAGCTTCCCGATATCCTTGATTACGAGATCCGTCCTACAGAGACCAAGTATGGGCGTACATACCAATACTTCAGGGGTGACGTACTGTATCCGTTCGGTTACGGCCTCAGCTATACCAGCTTTGCTTATTCCAATATGCAGATTGATAAGAAGAATCTTGACGCAAACGATGAATTCCAGGTAAGTGTAGATGTCACCAACACGGGAACTGTAAAAGGCGACGAGGTTGTCCAGCTCTATATAACAACTCCCGATGCGCCTGCTGAGCTGCAGCGGCCGATCAAGCGACTGAAAGGCTTCCAAAAAATATCGCTTGAACCCGGCGAAACAAAGAAAGTCACCATATCTGTGAAAGTTCCTGACCTGGCATTCTTTGATGAAGCTTTGGGCAGGTATGTGGTTGACAATGGTCGCTATGGTGTTCAAATCGGCAGGTCAAGCGCTGATATCAAATTTGAAGACTATATCCAGGTAACCGGTCAGTTAAAGCCGGTAATCAGTGAAGTTACAGTCAGGACATCCCAGGAAGGGGACGATGAGAAGGATATCCCGAGCCGTGTGATATTCGGAAGGGGTAAAGTGGTTATTCCAAAGGTTACAGTGACAATGAACGACGAGGCTCTTTACGGCTTTATCAAAAAGGGTGACAACAGGCCTTTGCCGCAGGGTATGACAATCGAGTACAGCAGCAATCGCCCGGAAGTTGTCTCTGTGGATGAAAACGGTGTAATCAGGACCAATAAAGGCGGTGTGGCGACAATTACCGCTACCGTCACCTATGATGGAGTGAGTAAATCCGCCAAATCGGTTATTTATGTGAAAAACGATCTTGCACTCACCGGAATAACTGTGAATGGAAATCCCTTGAGTGGGTTCAGCCCGGATATATACAGTTATAATGTCGTTGTTCCGATTGGATCCGCTGTGCCCCAGGTTGCCGCAACAGCAAATCGGGAAAACGCCAGTGTTGTTATATCACAGGCAACGGAAATACCAGGAAAGGCGATCATAACCGTAAGCGACGAGCTGGAAACATTGATATATACGATAAATTTCACTATCGACCTGACATTGAAAGACCTAAAAGTGAATGGAACACAGGTGATTGGATTCAGCCCGACCAGGTATACTTATGACATTAAGGTTCCAAGCGGAAGTGATATACCTCAGGTAACTGCAGAACCAAATGATCCAAACGCTGTAGTTGAAATAACACAGGCCACAGCCATACCGGGTGTAGCAATAATAACTGTATCAGCGGGAACTTCCACACTTACGTATTCAATAAACATGGATTATGCGCCACCGACCACTGTCTTTAGCTTTATGGAAGGGACGATAGACAGTGGCTGGACAATTCTGAATCCTGATCCTTCGGGTTACTCTGTCGTTCCTGGTATGGGCTTACGCTTGCCGACCCAGGATTCAGACATGTACAGTACCGGGACCAGTTGGAAAAATGTATTTGTACGTCCTGTGGAAGGAGACTGGGAAGTAGTTTCAGCGGTGTATTACTCTACAGTACCATATGCCAACTATCAGCAGAATGCATTATTGGTATGGCAGGACGAGGATAATTATATAAAACTGGATTATGAGTATAATAACGAAAACTTATTTTTCCAATTGGGACAAGAAGTGGCGTCAAGCTTTAGTAGCGTTGCAACAGTAACATATATTGCGCCGGCGGATGTTCCTTTGAATATTTTCTACAAGATCAAGAAAACAGGCAACAACTATACAGGGTATTACTCGTTGGATGGAATTAATTACACGGTTGTAGGATCCACGACCTTAGACCTTCAAAATATTCAAATAGGATTATTTGCAACTAAAAATTCAACAAATGATCCTATAGATACATATGTCAAATACGTAGAAATACAGGGAGGACTTAATACTGATGCAACTTTGAAAGAATTGTTGGTAGACGGGGTCCAGGTAGCCGGATTCGATCCTTCCATAACCAGCTATGATATTACTTTGCCTTCAGGAACGACAGCAGTTCCGACAGTAATTGCAATAGCAAATGACAGTAAAGCCACTGTATCGATAGAACCGGCAGAAAGTCTTCCTGGAACGACGAATGTCATCGTGACTGCACAAGACGGAAAAACAAAGAAAATATATCAAATAAACTTTGAAGTGAAAGCATCTCCTGCAACTGTACTTACCGCAGACAGCAGTGTACAGCCTGGAGCCACCTTTACGGTAGGAATCGGGTTGAACAATCTGGAACAGATGGTTCATGCCTATGATATTACCCTGTCCTATGATCCTGATGTATTTGAATATGTAAGTGCAGCAGGTGCAGACGACAATATAGTAATAGTCAGAGAGGATAAAGACACAGTTGGAAAAGTAAGGCTGTTTGCAGCCAATATCGGCGGAGTGTCGGGAGCTAGCACTCCTGTACTTAATGCCAACTTCAAAGCAAAGGACGGAGTAGAGAATACTACAGGAATTATCGCCGTAATGAATGCAAAACTTGGTATCGGACCTCAGGGCACAGTGCTTCAGGCTGATCATGACAGTAAGAGCATTGTAATAGGCAGCAGTGAACCTACAATAGACAAGTCAGCTTTGATAACGGCAATTGATAATGCGCAGAGCCTGTACGATGCTGCAGTGGTCGGCACACAACCCGGTCAGTATCCACAGGCAGCCAAGGATGCATTAAAAGCAGCCATTGACGCAGCAATAGCAGTAAGAGACGACTCCAGCGCAACACAAGCCCAGGTAGACAGTGCCGTAACAGCCCTCAGCAATGCAGTAGATATATTTAAAGCAGCGGTTATTGTGGAAGTAACTCCGGATAAAAATGCTAACGGAATCATTGATGTGGGTGATCTAGCGTTTGTGGCATACTACTACGGCAAGGAATTCACAGATTCCGAATGGCAGGATGCTAAAGTAGTTGATATGAACGGCGACGGTAAGATCGACATAGAAGACCTTGCGTATGTGGCAATGAGGATCGACTGGTAATCATACAGAAGGCCGGGGAGAGGGATATGCCTTTCCCTGGCCAGTTAAGCAGCAAGTATATATTCGCATAATACAGGAGTTATTATTAACCCGTATATGGAGGTATCTTAATGATGAAAAGATTTATAAGTATGATGATTATAGTCTTTATAATCTCAACTATGTTTACTTCCATATCATTTGCGGACAATCCTGCAATAAGTACAGAGACAGCAGGGGGCGGCATGGCTGCAGGAAAGCCTAAATGGGTCGGGAACATATGGTACAGCGGAACTGAACCGGACTATTTCAGCGACTATTGGAACCAGCTTACTCCTGAAAACGCTTCCAAGTGGGCATCATGCGAGGCACAACAGGGTGTATATAATTTTAGCGCTGCTAAGGCAATGTACGATTACACCAGATCTAAGGGTATTCCTTTCAAATTTCACACACTGGTATGGGGAAGCCAGTATCCGCGATGGATGGACAATCTCTCCCCTGAAGATCAAAAAATCAAAGTTGAGAGCTGGATCAAAAATGCTGGCTTAAACTTTCCTGATGCGGAATATGTGGATGTTGTAAATGAGCCCATGCCTGGGCATGCTCCACCGAGATGGAGGACTGCCATTGGAGGAGACATTGACCTTTACGGCACAGGCTGGGATTGGGTAGTATGGTCTTTTGAAAAAGCCCGGGAATATTTCCCCAATTCTAAACTATTTATCAACGACTACAATATTCTTAGCGGCTACACTAACCTTGATACATACATTAATGTAATAAACATATTAAAAGAAAGAGGTTTGATTGACGGAATAGGGTGTCAAGGTCACGGGCTTGAGAACACAAGCGCCGCAGATGTCAAAGCCAGATTGGATAGACTTGCAGCTACAGGCTTACCCATTCATATTTCTGAATTTGATCTTAATATTGCTGATGATACAGCTCAAAAAAACAAAATGCAGGAACTTTTCCCTGTTTTCTATGAACATCCTGCGGTAGAGGGTATTACACTGTGGGGTTATCTGCAAGGTCACACGTGGATAGCCAATTCATATTTAATACGAAGTGACGGTACAGAAAGGCCTGCACTTGTATGGCTGAAGGAGTATTTAGCCAGTATTCCGCCCGTAGAAACACCCTCAGTAACAGGAGTGACATTAAATAAAAGCACGCTGTCTCTGACGGTTGGTGCCAGCGAACAGTTGGTAGCGACGGTCGAACCGACAGATGCGGCCAATAAGGAGGTAATATGGGAATCCGATAATACCGGTGTTGCAACGGTGGATGCTACCGGCAAGGTAACGGCAATAGCGGCAGGTACGGCAACCATCATGGTAACAACAGTCGATGGAGGCAAGACTGCGACTTGTACCGTAACTGTTTCTGCTCTGGGAAATCCGTATACCAGAAACGAAGCTGAAGCATATGATCAGCAATCCGGTGTCCAAAAGGAGACCTGTTCCGAGGGTGGGCAGAATATAGGCTATATTGAAAACGGAGACTGGATAAGATTTAACAATATGGATTTTGGCACGGGTGCCGCATCTTTTGAAGCCAGGGTATCGTCACAGGGAAGCGGAGGCAATATTGAAATCCGGCTTGACAGTCTCACCGGGCCGGTGATTGGAAATTGTACGGTTCCGGTAACCGGAGGCTGGCAGACATGGACCACAGTATCCTGCCCAGTAAGCGGCGCGACGGGAGTACATGATTTATACCTAAAGTTTACCGGTGGAAGTGGATATCTGTTTAACATTAACTGGTGGCAGTTTAATCCTGCAGGGCCAGGAGTATATTTGAACAGGACATCGGTTCTGCTGAGGGCCGGTGAAACTGATACATTGACGGCAACTGTGTACCCCTTGGACGAACCGGATAAAACTGTAATATTCAGTTCCAATAATCCACAAATATCTGTCCCCTCAGGAGCGGTTTATGATCCAGAAACAGGAGCAACAAGTGTAACAATAAATGCGTTGGCAAAAGGGACAGCCACAATAACTGCTGCCACAAAGGACGGAAAAACGGCAACATGCACTGTAACAGTGATTCCGGCCAATGAACTGATCGTAAACGGCGGATTTGAAAATGGAATAAATCCATGGATCGGTAATGATTCGGCAACAATTTCATTAAGCAACCAGGATCCCTATTCTGGCTCCAACTGCCTGTTTACTACCGGCAGGACTACAACCGGAGGCGGTCCCAGACAAAACTTGATTTTTGAAGTGATACCTGGCCATACATATCAGGTATCAGCGAAA
>Ga0134099_1004108_pt1 | contig 10124 bp, 8 predicted proteins | sample 10_taG_2_FD_105482 | JGI IMG/M metagenome (GOLD analysis project Ga0134099, IMG submission 105482) | Switchgrass degrading microbial communities from high solid loading bioreactors in New Hampshire, USA - 10_41_5_180_A2 metaG | ecosystem: Engineered > Bioreactor > Semi-continuous > Anaerobic >...
ATAAATCGAACCGGAAATGCTCAGTCCAGCCGTCAAACTTGCAGCCTGCCTGAACAGCCCATTCGATTAGCTTTGCCAGCCTGCGGTCCCCTCTGGCCAGAAGGGCTTCAATAAAGCTCGTACCTACATCGTGATACAAAAACTTAATCCGCTTATCCCGAAGCTTCTTTTTAAGATACTCCTGTTTCTGCTGCAACACTTCAGGCGGATCCTGTCCTTCCCATTGGAAAGGGGTATGGGGTTTCGGCACAAAGGAACTGACCGAAACGGTTACCCTTGCCGATTTTCTGCCGACCTTCCGGGCTATGGCCAGTACTTTACCCGCTTGCTCCGCTATGCCGTCCAGATCCTCGTAAGTCTCGGTCGGCAAACCGATCATATAGTAAAGCTTAATTCCGTTCCAGCCTGCCTCAAAAGCGGCCTCAGCAGTCTTAAGCAAATCCTGTTCGGTAACCCCTTTGTTAATAACATCCCTAAGACGCTGGGTTCCCGCTTCCGGAGCAAAAGTCAGACCGGTTTTCCGGACCTTCTGAACCTGCTCGGCTATCTTTACGTCGAAGGAATCGAGCCTTAAAGACGGCAGGGACACACTGACCCCTTTAGGCTGCATCTCCAGCATCAGCTCTTCCAACACATTATTCACACAGGAATAATCGCTGGTCGATAAAGATACCAACGATATTTCCTCATAGCCTGTTTGCTCGATTGATTTTTTGGCCTGTTCAATTAACCTGTCCGCGGAGCGCTCCCTGAGCGGCCTATAGATCATGCCGGCCTGACAAAAACGACAACCCCTGGTACAACCCCGCATCACTTCGAGCATGACCCGATCGTGAACCGCCTCCATATACGGCACTATGACCTTTTCCGGAAAGTAGGCGGCGTCAAAATCCTGGATTACGGTTTTGGTCACGACCGCCGGCGCTCCGTCCTTTGTTTTGACCTGCGCAATGGTGCCGTCGGTCTTATATTCGAAATCGTAGAACGACGGAATATAAACACCTTTTAGCTTCACAAGTTCGGACAGCGTTTGTCGTTTGGTCTTGCCCTCGATTTTCTGCTGTCGTATTACTTTCAATATTTCCGGATACTGCTCCTCGGCTTCACCAATCAGGAAAAAATCGATGAACGGGGCAATGGGTTCCGGATTATAGGCACAGGGGCCCCCGGCAATTACCCACGGATGCCGCTCTGTTCTGTCCTCTGCTCTAAGCGGAATACCGCTTAAGCGCAGAATGTTCAAAACATTCGTATAGCTTAATTCATACTGCAGGGTAAAGGCCACTACATCGAAGTCCGAAAGAGGGCGAAAACTCTCCAACGCATAAACAGGAATTCGTTCCTGACGCATCTTTTGTTCCATATCGGGCCAAGGTGCAAAAGACCTCTCACACAGGAATTCCTGATAGGAATTTATAAGTCCGTACAAGATTCTCAAGGCTAAGTTGGACATTCCTACTTCGTAGACGTCGGGAAACACAAATACGGTATGTACATCGGTTTTTTCCCAGTCTTTACGGATTATATTCCATTCCCCGCCGACATAACGTCCGGGTTTCATAACTTCAGGTAAAATTCGCTCTACTTTTCCCCGAATTGACTCGCTCTCTTGCAGCAATTCACTGTTCGGTTCCGGCATATCGGTTACTTCCTCCTTGGGACAAGTATCGGTAAATAATTATAGCACACAGGCTTATTCCAGTAAAATCAAACCGGTTATCTTGCTCTTAAAGGGTGCTTCGGAGTGACCGTTCGGCAACTCAGCAAATATAATACATCAGAAACAGGAAAAAGGAGGATTTACAATGTTCAAATATGCCAACGAACCGTTGTATCCGGTTGAAGTAACCGCACCGGACCCACAGTTTGCCGTGATCATGTTTGAGCATTATGGGGGAAAGGACAGCGAATTTTCGGCTGCGACCCAGTATCTAAACCACAGTAACAATATGCCCAATCCGTACTTAAGAGAGTTACTGAACATAATAGCCGCTGAAGAACATAGCCATATGGAAATGGTGGCTCTGGCCATCAAAAAACTTGGCGGACCTCCGCTTTGTTATGTAGACTCCAAAGGAATTCCCTGGAGTCTGGACTACATTGACCAAAGCCTCGATCCTGTGGCAATGCTCCAGGCAGACGCGGAAGCGGAAATGAGAGCGCGGATGTTGTACAATCAGCACTTTACCATGACCGACGACCCGGGTCTGAAAAAAATGATAAGCTTTCTAGGCCAAAGGGAAGACGTGCACAAATATCTCTTCGAAAAAGCTCAAGCCATGCTGCTTCGAGGAGCTGGCCCTCAGGAATTCAGAAGACTCATAACCGAATATCGTATGAGTTTTCCCACCAATTAAAAAAATAAAAAAAACCGATGAAGATAACGATCTTCATCGTAAATGGGAGGAAGGTATTAAAGAGGTTAAGGAAAACACAGGCAGCTAAAGTAGGGCCAGTCAAGGTGATAGACTTTGTACATCCTGCTATGGGTAACCAACTGTGCGGTTAACTGTTTAGATTATTGCATAAAGGTCATTGTATAATGTTACAAAATTTTATGCTTAATTTTGTACAATTTTACAATAACTTTCCGACAGGACAGTCTAAGCCGTATTCTATCATACCTTGTACCAGCTCTGTTTCGCTCAATACTTTTTCTACTTTATCTTTAGACCCAATTATGCTCACTAAACAATAACGGTCGGTGCTCAGCTTGTCTATGAGCTTACCAAGCGGAGTATCCGGAGCAACGGTTAAGGAACTGCCGCGCATCAATCCCCGGCGCAGCAGTTGTTCTTTTTTGCGGCAAAGTTGCTTTAAAAAAACTATCCGAGCGTTCTGTTCTTCCTTGCGGCTGCCGATTATAAAAAAGACTCCCAACACCAGAAAAAGTCCCGGTTCGTAGATAAAAAAGCCAAAAGCCTGCAACACAAAGCCTAATATTATAAAAAGTCCTCCAAGCCATTTTCCGGCGACGGCCAAAAACTTGGTCACTTGTACAAAACCAAAGGTCCTGGCTAGGAATGCTCTGGCAATTCTGCCCCCATCCAAAGGTAAAACCGGAATAAGGTTAAAACAAGCCAGCCAGAAATTTATTTTTAGCAATTCCGCAACCCATTCGCCGCCAATAAGGCCAAGCCAGCGCAAATAGTGCAGACCGAAAAAAACGGCCAGGTTAAAAGCAGGACCGGCAAAAGCTATCACAGTTTCCTCAACCCTGTTGCCTTCAAAAGTATCTTCAAATACCGCCGTGCCCCCATAGGGATAAAGTTCGATGCTCTTGACTTTAATCCCGTACCCTATGGCAGCCAAAGTATGCACCAACTCATGCAAGATCACCAACAGAAAAACAAGCAAAGCCCTTAAACCCAGGCCGGCAAAAAATAAAAGTATAAGCAGCGCTATAAAAGTCGGATGAATTTTAATTTTTACCCCTTTAATCTGCATAAAAAACCCCGCCTGTAATTTGTACTTTGTACAAACTTATGCGGAGCAAACTTAAAATAAAACGCGCCGGAGATAAATCTGTTTTCCCATCATTTATTTTGAATCAAATATAAAAGAGGATTGACCGAACGGTTGTTTTTTAACAATTCAAAATAAAGCCAGGGTTGACGCCTTTCTGAGGATAAGCCTACCGTGCCGAGCTTTAAACCCATATAGACCGGATCTCCCGGACTTACGTCAACTTCCCCGAGATTACCGATAATCCCTTCCCAACCGTTGCCAAAATTCAAATGGATGGTCCTGCCGTATTCGGAATGCTGAAAAACATCCAAAACCACACCTTCAGCCGGACAAAGGACCTGGGTACCCAAGGCGCTCTCGATTTCTATACCCTTACTGGGTTCCCCTTTAAAACTTTTCCCTCCAAAACCTACTTTTACCACACCTGCTACCGGCGGATAAAAGAGCTCCTCAACCGGAGCGCCCACCGGCATACTGTCCGGGTCGGTCGGAATACCCATTGCCTCCTTGGCCATTGTATTCAGCGCTACATACCAATTGCCGCTTTCCACACCGGTTTTGTAAACGGTATAAACACTGCGGGATACGAAATCCTCTCCGCGAGCGCTAAACACAATAGTCAAAAACAACAAGGCCGATAATACCACCCTTTTTTGACTGCCTGTCCACTTGTCTAAAATGTGTTCAGATTTCAGCTCTTTAAAATAATAGCGCCTTCTATTTGTATCGTAGTCATCGTAATAATCGTCATAACGCCGCCTTCTTCCCAATTCCTGAGCCGCTTTTTCCCATTCCCATTCATCCCAGCGTTCAAACGGGTTCATCTCGCTCACCACCTTATTTCCCAGTAGACACATAACATTAACGAAAATGATGAATCCCGGAGAAGAAAACTCCGTGAATTCCTTAAAAATCTATTCTGCCATGTGTCAATCTGCTAAAAAGATATGAGCGAGCCTAAAAAAAAAGAACTCCCAAACAAGATTTTTGGGAATTAATTCCATAAAGAATGTTTGCTAAAGTTTACTAAGTAATGCGCTAATTGAATTCTATGCCTATTGGCTCGTAACCAACATTTAAAACATCGGCCTCTCCCTGCGCATTGCCACGCTTAAGACCAACCCCACTCCCATCATGTTCGCCCACATTGAACTGCCGCCGGCGGTTATAAACGGCAGCGGGATCCCGGTGACGGGCATAATCCCTGATGCCATGCCCACATTGACCAGAATGTGGAAGGTCAGCATAGAAACAAAACCGGCCACTATCAACAGCCCAAAATCATCTCTCGATTTCATGGCAATGCTGATCATGCGCAATAAGAATATACAAAACAGAAATAAAACAATTGAAGTACCTATAAAACCAAATTCCTCGCCGATAACGGAAAAAATAAAGTCCGTATGATGTTCCGGCAGGAAGTTTAGCTGAGCTTGAGTACCTTCCCGGTATCCCTTGCCCCAGAGGCCTCCGGAACCTATGGCCCAGACCGACTGAATAACATGATAGCCGGCTCCGGATTGATCGGCGGCAGGATCAATAAATACGAGCAATCTAGCCAGTTGGTAATCCTCAAGCGGAAGGGGCAAACCTTCCAAATAACTTAACGGCCACGGGAGATCCTTGGCAAAGTGAAAAAAGACTGCGCCAATCGCAATTGCAAGACTGCCTACGACAATTGCTCCGAATTTCCATGGGTTTGCGCCGGCCACAAACATCATGCCGATAAAAATGGCCGCAAAAACAAGGGCCGTCCCCAAATCCGGCTGCAAAAACACCAGCAGGGTCGGAGGCAACACAAATAACAAAGGGGGTATAAAGTCTCTGACATTATTCAGATTGTCTTTTCGATTGGCTAAAAAGTGGGCAAAGGTAACAATCAGCAAAATCTTGGCAAACTCCGAAGGCTGAATGTTAAAATCTCCAAAGACCGGTATCCACCTTTGGGCTCCTTTGGCCGTGGAGCCGATAACGAAAACCAAGGACAACAGCAAAATATTAAAGCCGTATATCCACCAGTTTATCTTTCTCCAATGCTCATAATCAATAGCGGCAATAAATGCCGCAATAATAATTCCTGAAATTATCATAATCACTTGTTTTCTTACATAATAATATGGATCCGAAGGTATTACGTTAGTAGAAGCGGTGCTCAATACCACCAGACTCACAGCCAAAATCACGGCCAAAATTATTAAGAGGCCGTAATCAAGGCTTTTAAAAAAACTTCTGTTGTTTTTGTTCAGCATTTTTTTATTCCCCATAGTTATAATTTATCGCCGGTCGTTTTAATATATCGCTGTTGATAAAAATCGCCAGTCTTGATATTTATCGTCAATAAATTATAACATAGGGAACTTCTTAAGAGAAGTGGCAGCAAGCGACCGTCCCGTTAATCAGCGCCTTTGCTTTTAAGAGGTTTCCCGCATTCGAATGTTGTCCATATAGTCCCTCTTAATCATTTTTACCGGGATACTGGCAACCAAAACTACCTCTTGATCATCCTGATCCAGGCTGACTTCCATTCCTTCTTCATCTATGACCATGTATTTGGATATGGTTTGAATCAACTCTTCTTTTAAACGATTCATTAGGTAAGGCGAAATACTGGCCCGATCATGTACCAATACCAAGCGTAACCGTTCTTTGGCGTTCATCCGACTGCTGGAACTTTCCCGACCGAAAACACGATACAATAATTCCCACAACATTCCAAAGTCTCCTTTCACGCTTGGAATTAGCGCATGCCTATTAATTTTCTCAATTTTTCCATAATCGGGTTGGAGACTTCCAAATTCATTAACGGGACTTCTTCACCTCGAATTCTTTGGGCAATTCTCCTGAAAGCCTCACCTGCTTTGGAGCCCATATCCATTACCGCCGGTTCACCTTTATTCGTTGAGATTATGATCTTTTCATCCTCCGGAACAACCCCGATTAAATCCACTGCCAAAATATCCACAATATCTTCAATATCCATCATATCGCCGTTTTTGACCATCCGCGGGCGGATCCGGTTGATAATAAGCTTGGGATCACGTAAATCAGCGCTCTCCAATAACCCGATGATTCTATCCGCATCCCTTACGGCGCTTACCTCGGGAGTGGTGACAACAATAGCCTTGTCAGCGCCGGCTATCGCGTTATAAAAGCCCCTCTCTATTCCTGCCGGGCAGTCAACCAGAACATAATCATACTCTTCTTTCAACTCTTCGCAAAGATCTTCCATCTCCAAAGGGCTGATTGCCGTCTTGTCCTTGGTTTGTGCTGCGGGTAACAAATATAAACTGCTAAACCTTTTATCTTTAATCAATGCTTGCTTAAGCCGGCAGTTTCCGTGTACTACGTCGACTATATCATAGACTATTCTATTTTCTAAGCCCATGACCACGTCTAGATTGCGCAGTCCTATGTCGGTATCGATCAGTACTACTTTATATCCGGCAAACGCCAAAGCTGTGCCTAAATTAGCCGTAGTAGTGGTTTTCCCGACCCCACCTTTTCCGGAAGTTACTACAATTGTTTCACCCATAGACAAGCCTACCTTTCTTCTGTTCAATTTTCTGTAAAGTCTTAAATCTATTTCTACAATCTGTAAATATTTTCCTTTTTCCAACTAAAAAAACCGAGGTTTAAATTCCTCGGTTTTTCTAAAAAAATTCCTTATTTCCAGCCGAAATAGTGCTTAAACGCCGCTTTGGCGACATAACCTGCGGTATCCCCGCCATGTCCTCCATATTCGACAACTCCGGCAAAAGCTATTTGCGGATTGTCATATGGTGCAAAGGCTACGAACATCCCGTTAAATTCATCTTCTTTGGACGTACCTTGACTGCCGAGCTGAGCCGTTCCGGTTTTGCCGCCTCCGCTGAATTCAGGGGTATCTGCAAAAAGCCAGTTGGCGGTGCCCTCACCGCTGGTTACTCCGGCCATTGCTTTTTTTATAACCTCCAAAGTCTCCGGAGAAGCAGATACTTTATTTAAGACTTCAGGTTCATTTTTCTTTACTACTTCCCCGGTGATCGGGTCAATAATCTCGTCTACCAGGTACGGCTTATAACGTTTGCCTCCATTTACTATTGTGGCGACATAATTGGCCAACTGAAGTATGGAGTAGGAGTTGTAACCTTGGCCGATTGAATTGTTATAACTGTCAAATAAACGCCAGTTGACGTAAAAATCAATTTTTTCCTTGTAGTCCTGCTCCACCAGAGCTATTTCCTGCTCTTTTTTTGACAACAGTTTTTTTCTTTCCTGTTCATCGGCTGCTTTAGCCAATAAATCCTTATATTTATCCTCTATTTCCTTAAGCTGGTTTTCTCTTCTTTTATCATAGTAGGGTTTAAAGTATTCCCTTTTCCAAGAAGGAGACGGCGCTATACCTATTCCTTCGCCCGGAATATCTATACCGCTTGGTACCCCAAGCCCAAATTCGTTGGCAGTTTTACGGATCAATTCCGGGTCTTTTTCAAAAACTTTGCGTCCGATTATTTGGAAATAAATATTGGATGATCTGGCTAAACCTCGGTAAAGATCTACCATACCGAAGTATTGTCCGCCCCATTCGGCTATTCCGCCGGAACCCAAAGAGGACATCGAGGCGTTAAACCTGTCTGTAGGTCTAATAACCCCGGCTTCCAATGCTGCTATCGCGGTGACCATTTTGAAGGTCGAGCCCGGAGGATATAGACCGGTTAAAGCCCTGTTAAAGGAGGCCGCGTCTTCGCTGGTAAAGTATTTGTCGGCTATTTCCTGAGAGATAATGCCGGTCAGCTCATTCGGATCCATAAAGGGCCTTGACGCCATAGCCAGGATCCGGCCGGTGTTTACTTCAATCACCACCGCGGCGCCGGCTTTCGCATCGGGATGCTTCTTTTCAATCTCGCCGATTACTCTGTCCAGTTCTTCTTCAACCACTTTTTGCAGTTCGCTGTCAATGGTCAGCTTTATGGTATAACCGGCTCGCGCCTCTTTGATGGTTTCTTTATGAACCAGCCGGGCCTTGCTGTCCAAACCGATTAAATCCAAACCGTGCTCCCCTCTGAGCCAAACGTCATAACTTTTCTCAATACCCATTTTGCCCACAAATTCACCGGGCTCGTATCTATAGTCATCACCGAGTTCTTCAGCTTTTTTGTTAAATTGTTCCAACTCGGTTTCACTGATTTCCCGAACATAACCCAGAACTTGACCAAGTAAAGTACCTTTCGGATATTCCCTGACCGGCAGAGCTTTAACGCTGACCCCCGGCAATTCGTCGCTATGCTCGGCTATAGTTGCCTGAAGCTCAACCGGTATGTCTTCCATTATCACGACCGGCTGATAATTCTCCAATTGCTGTTGGCGAATCATCGCAAGCAAATCCTCGGTTATCAAATCAACCGACTGATTCGGATAGGGCCAATAAGGCTTGATATATTCCGCCAGTTTGGCCACTACGTCTTTCCAGTTTTTATTCACTTTCTGTAAATCCAGCCAATCCAATATTAACGCAAACTTAGGAACACTCCGTGCCAACACGACTCCGTTGGCATCTACTATTTCTCCGCGGACCGCGGAAGTGGTGACGGTCTTATATACATTGCTCGCCGCCATTTTTTCGTAATAGGAGGCATTGGCTATTTGCAAACGCCAGAGATTAAAACCCAAGACCAAAAAGACCAGGATGACTGCCACAGCCAGTCCTTTTAATCTTATTTGGTAAAAACGGCGTTCTTCCTTTTCCATCCCATTTCCCCCCTATCCGTTAAAAAAGTTCATACTCTTTCTTCTGCCGCAGCAAGCCTTCGGTAAAGGATTTATGGATCAAGGGATAAGTTATCGGAACAAGCAGAGAATTATAAAAGGCTATTCCCACAATTAACTTAAAGGCATCACCAAAAAACCAGTTTAAACCGGCAGTAAGAGCTATTAAAAAAACCATGGTCTGGCCAAGCAAAGTGACAATAAAGACCAACGCGGCAATCAGCGGAATATTATCTTTGTACCACCGCCTTTGGATCAAGCTCGCCAACAACGCAACCACAGTCAAGGTTAGGGCATATAAGCCTATATTATGGCCAAGATAAAAATCAACGATCAGACCTGTAGCCAAACCATAGCCTAAACTTTGGCTCAGCCGATGGTGCAAGGCCAGATAAATAACCCAAAGCATGGCCAGGTCCGGCTTTATTCCGGCCCATGACCAAAAGTGAAACAGAGTACCCGGTAAAACAAGGCAACAAATCAGGATCAGAACCATCAGAACCTTGCGCATCAGCTTTCCTCCGGCATCTTGATCACATAAACTTCTTCGAGGGAATCAAAATCGACCAGCGGCTCAATAGTCGCGGTTTTCAGCAGACCTGAAGCGTCCAAGCGTATATCTTTAACAATACCGATAGGTATGTCCTTGGGATAAACACCGCCGTAGCCCGATGTAACAACCAGATCCCCAATGTTCACTTCATCTTCCAACTTGAAATCCATTTTCAAATGACCGGTAAACTCCAGTCTGGAACCCCTTTTATAAGATCCGCTGAGAATGCCGAAAATGGATTTTCCTTTACTGTCTCTGAGAAAAGCCGATACTTGCCCTTCACCGTCAAGAATTAACAATACATCGGAGCTTGTCTGATAGACCGTCACTACTTTACCCACAAGGCCTTTGTTCGTAA
>Ga0134099_1004120_pt1 | contig 10105 bp, 9 predicted proteins | sample 10_taG_2_FD_105482 | JGI IMG/M metagenome (GOLD analysis project Ga0134099, IMG submission 105482) | Switchgrass degrading microbial communities from high solid loading bioreactors in New Hampshire, USA - 10_41_5_180_A2 metaG | ecosystem: Engineered > Bioreactor > Semi-continuous > Anaerobic >...
CCCCGACACACAGTGTGGGAAACATCAGTTCGGCAAGAGGATATGAGCCGGCGCTGACGCCCATCAGGTGTGGATTCGACGCAGTATAGGAAATCCCTCCCATTTTTGTCTCGGGTATTGACTTTTTGAAAAACACGTGTGCTGCCATTTGGGCGAGTTCTTCTTGAGGATGGTTATAGAGAAAAGCCAAAACGGGAGAGATCCAGGAAAACCGGCAGGCGGAATCACCTTTGATTCTCCTCGAAGTGACGGAATTCTGCCCTGGGTCTGCCTAAGAGCCACGGTAAACAAACGCATGGCGAGCCCAGCGAGTCTTCCTCAGAGGAACATGTCCCCAGTCCGGCGAAATGGAGGTTGATTGTTAAGGGGCAACGCTTGTGTCAAACGGAGGCGTGATCCGTGTCTGACGTACCTATTGAACCTAGGAGCACTTGCGCCTCAAAGCATACGTTTCGACCCGTGGTCTTGGAACTGGCCATGGGTTTGGATATTGGCGGCGCGGAAACCCACATCGTCAGTCTGAGCAAATCCCTGAAGACCTTAGGCTGGGATGTTATTGTAGCCTCGGCCGGCGGCAGACGAGTGCAGGACATACTCGACAGCGGAATACCTCATTACGAGGTCCCTCTGAACTCCAGGAATCCCCTCAACCTGATGCGCGCGTATCGCCTGCTTCTTAGACTAGTCGGGGAGAAGATGGCCGGAGACAACCCAATCAACGTAATCCACACCCACGCTAGGATTCCCGCCTGGTTAGGGACTCACGTGGCGCGGCGTTTCAAAGTCCCGCTTGTAACCACTTATCACTGGACTTTCGTGTCGGGTTTTCCCTGGAACATGGTAACGCGCGCCGGCGACCTGACGATAGCGGTAAGCCACGACATCCAGGATTACATCGTCAGGGAGTTTGGATTTGACCCAAGTAAAGTGGCCGTGGTTCCAAACGGGATCGACTGCGATGAGTTTAGCCCCAAGTCACCCGATGAGGTGAAGGCTCTAAGAGAAGCCTATGGGATAGAGCCGGAGGACGTTCCGGTCCTCGTTTACGCCTCCCGCATGAACAACGACCTGAGCCTAACGGCTTGTCAAACGATCCAGGCGGTAGTCCCGTTGCTTGCCTCGTACCCAAACCTTCGCCTGCTCATCGCAGGCGATGGGGACTATCTTGGCAGGGTAGCCGGAGAGGCGGACCGGGTGAACAAGATGACCGGGAGGGAAACTGTTCGTTGCCTCGGATTCGTCAGTGATATGGCTTCGCTGTACCAGGTTAGCGACCTCACCATTGGGATGTCCCGCGTCGTCCTGGAAGCTATAACCCGTCATTGTCGCCGGCCCTCAAGGAGACTACGGCCCCGTGACAAAGGAAAACGTGGATCATCTGGATGTCCGTAATTTCACCTCAAGAGACGCTCCGAAGGAAGTCCACCCCGAAACTCTCGCAGCCGAGATACGGGAGGTCCTGGAGGATCCCAAGTATCGAGATGTCGGGGAGTTCGGAAGACAATATGTCCGCGATACCCACTCGGCGGAAGCGACTGCTCGAGGCGTCCAGGCAGTCTATTTCAAAGCGATGGGATTTCTAGGCCCTAGCTCCAAGTAAGACTTAAGCGAACAAGTCGTCTCTCGAGCGCAATAGGTCTCAGGTCCCGACGCGCTCGAGAGCTTCGCTACGTGGCCTTGTGTAAATCCCAGACCTCAAGCGGGTTTCCGTCCAAGATGCCCTGCACTTCCGCGTACCCTTCAAGAAAGGCGTAGTTGTACCGGGCGGGTAGGGCAAACACGTAAGCGTCGTTTCGCCCTAACTCGGTAGGCCCTACGGGAGCGGCTCCGACACTGAACCTACCCTCCGACAGTTCGGCCCATTGGTCAAGCGTGAACACCATAATGGGGATATCCTGGCGAGGTTTGTCTTCCGTCCACTCAGGATGCCTGATGGTGATGATGGGGCCGTTCGGACAGGGGTCTTGTCCTTCACTGCCGTCAACGTTGGTCCCTATCCATTCGTCAAGCTCCACCGAGTAGCCTTTCCATCCGTCTGGAAGCGAAAACTTGAACCCGTACTCCAGGTTTTCGTATACAACCCCTTCTTGCGCGCCTTCTTCAAGGTTTGCGCCTTCTCGACCGGTCTTTCCGCTTTCTCTCCCGAGACAAGCGGTAACGGTTATCGCCAGCAACCCTACCAAGGTCAACATAGTTAGGACGGCAAGCATGGTCGCCCGTTTGTGCCTGTGAGTCATGTCATACCTCCATCAGGTTCGGGATCCCCATATCTCATTGACGTGCTCACGGCCAAGGGCGTTCCTTAATCCAATGATACTGGCAGGTACAACTCGTTTCTCCATAGAAGTAAGATAGTGTAGACGCATCAGGGTCCCTTGTCCGTCCGTGCCGGGCCGAAACCGTTAGGAGGGTTTTCATTGCGCAACGCGACGATACTTCTGCTTACCATGATCCCGTTCCTATGGGGCTTCATCCCGACGGTATTTGTGGAGTCGGCCTGGGTAAACACACTCTATTTCCGCTATGTCCACGTGTGGGAAATCGCGTTCATCCTCTTTTGGGGATGGGTCGGTTCATACTGCGGACGGGCCGGGCAGAAAGCGTACAAAAGCATCCTAATCGGAAACGCGACGTGGCTCCTTTCTCTAGGCCTCTACGTGTGGCAGTTCCAGCTCCTTGACGGCACGCAAAGAAGCGCCGGCATACTCTCTCTGCTCCCGCAGTTGTTTCCGTTTGGCGTCCTATCCACCGTCTTCAAGATGATGACCCTGTTCACCCGCAATATCACTCAGAACTCGGGCTTCATACTATGCTACCTGTACATGCTCGGCATCTTCCTAATCGGCTTCTATTTTGGACGCATGCCGCGAGCAAGACAGGGCTCACCCGCAGGTACCTGGCAAGCTTGATACATTCTTGCCTGGCATAGCAGGTTCTCCCGCATTTAACAGTCCATAACTGGGGAAAATGCATGTTGTACGCTTACGCTCCCAGGGGGAATCCGCGACGCCATGATTACCGAAAATGCCCGAGAAAGGCTCCTCTCGCCTGACCTCGCGTGCAATCTCGAAGTGATCAAAGCAGAGTTTGGCAACGCGCCGGACCTGTCCGTCCGCGAACTGCTCACCGGCGAAACACAGCCAAGAAAAGCCGCGGTCATCTTCCTAAAGAGCATGGTGAGCGTGGAAACGGTAATCAGATCCGTAGTCCAGGCTTTGACGATTGAGTCCGAAGACCTGATCCCGGGCGATTCCGGGAGTTCCAAGACTGTTGACCTCCTGAAAACCGTGAGCCTTAGACTTCCGGCGGCAAGCGAGCTCCACCTCATGCACACATTCGAGGAAGTCATCAACACAATCGTCAAGGGGGACACGGCAGTTCTAATAGACGGAATAAGCGAGGCCATAGGCGTGGAGGCCGCCCACCCGCCTACCCGGGCGCCGGAACTGCCGACGTCTGAATCTACCGTCTTAGGCCCCCAGGTGGGGTTCACCGAGTCCATCGATACAAACATTGCCATGATCCGCACGCGGTTGCGGACCGCCGACTTGGCCATAGAACGATTGGTCCTCGGAAGACAATCCAGAACAGAAGTGCGACTGCTTTACCTTAGAAACATCGCGCCTAAAGAAATAGTTGATGAACTGCGGCGCCGCCTCCAGAACATCGATACGGACATCGTACTGGATCCCGGGATGATTCGCGACCTCATAGCGGAGCGCCCATATTCTCCTTTCATTGTGAGCAGGCTAACAGAACGTCCGGATACCACCGCCGCGAAGCTAAACCTTGGATCTATGGCAGTTCTCGTGGACAGCTCACCTTTTGCCATGTTGCTGCCATCTCAGTTTTTCGCGCTAATCGAGACCGCGGAGGACTATTACATGCAATCCCTGTCGACAACGGCCCTTCGGTTGTTGAGACTGGTTGCTTACATGATCTCTACTTTGGCCACGCCTTTCTACGTGGCGGTGGTAAACTATCATCACGAACTTGTTCCCCTTCCCCTTCTGCTCAACGTGGCGGCAACCCAAGAGGGCGTGCCCCTCCCTCTCCCGATAACGGCATTTTTCACCGATATCGTGCTGGACATTGTGCGAGAAGCTGGAGTCCGGTTGCCCAAGCAGTTCGGTCCGGCGGTCAGCATAGTGGGCGCTTTGGTTCTCGGACAGTCCGCCATACAGGCAGGGTTTGTGCCTCCGGGCCTAATCATCGTCGTGATGTTCGCGACAATCGCTGCTTTCGCTGTGCCTAGAGCCGAAAATGCCCTGGCGTATCGACTGTTACGGTTTCCATTTCTACTGCTGGGATCGGTGCTTGGCCTACCGGGGCTCATGCTGGGGGTCTTGGCGGTCATCTATCACATAGCGTCGCTAAAAACCCTTGGCGTGCCCTACTTCCAGATGTACACCCCTGGGAACGTACCCAGGCTGCTCAGAAAACTGCTCTTCGCCCCGGCGGAGTTGAGGCCTAGAACCAGGCCCCTTGGCCACAAGAACCGGTTCTCCCGCGGACCGCTCCCGAAGCCTAGGGATCCCAAGGAAGGAAGGGAGCCGTAGATGAGCGAAGGCCTGATCAGTGCCCGGCAACTCCTGCTCATAGCGGCGATAGTCAGAATGGGCTCGATGCTCATCATACTCCCCGTGGTTCACTACGGCGGCGCCCCCCGTGACTCCTGGATAGCCGCCATTATCTCCACGGTCGCGAGTTGTCTCGTAGCATGGCTCAGCGCGGGAGTAGCCATGGCGTTCCCCAAGAAGAGTCTGGGACATATCGCCAATGCCGTGCTCGGTCGTATCGCGGGCACAGTCGCCACATTCACGGTAGCTCTTAGCCAGTACGTACTATGCCTTGCCAGAATCCGGACCATGTCCCTGGTCATAATAACTCAGTTCATGCAAAGAACGCCGGGGTGGGCGCTAGCGTTACCGGTGCTGCTGATTGCCCTGTACGGCGCAGTATGCGGGCCTGATACGATGGGCCGGGCGGCCGAGATCATCTTCACCGCCCTAGCCATAATAGTGGTGGGCGGCTGCATCCTGGTGTACGCGTCAAGAGCAGCGCCCGTCGCGGGGCTCAAGCCAATACTAGCCAACGGCCTGAAACCCGTCCTGGTAGCGTCTATCTCGCCTACCTTCCTGGGAGCCGTCACGGGTTCCATCGCCTTGTCCTTTGGCAGGTTTACCAAGGAACCGACACGAGTCGGAAAGAGCATCATGGTAAGCCTCATGTTCACGGGAGTTATTCTCGTTGTCGTAACCATCATCGTGCTGACCACTCTCGGTCCCAAGCAAGCCCAGGAGAGCATCACTCCGCTTCTCTCTGTGGCAGGCTCAGTTCATGTCTCCACGGTCATCGAAAGGGCGGATCTGCTTTTGCTCGCCGCTTGGATACTTGGAGTCACCTTCGATGTAACGGTGCTTCTCCTATCGGCGTCCATATTGATAGGCGATTCCTTGAACCTCCCTTACAAGACAGTGGCGATAGCGTTGTTCTTAGTTGGCGCGATTCCGGTATCCCATAGGGCAACCGACGTTTTCATGATAGGCCCGTTCCAGTCTCCCGAAGTAACCGGTCCCTGGACTCTGGCCGTCTTTGTGGGCGTTATCGGTCTGGTATACGTGGCCACTCTCATCAAGAAGAAGGGAGGACACGGGCGGTGAGAACACGCCCACTCGCTAGACAACTCCTGATACCCGTTGTTTTTGCCTTACTGTCCGCCTTAACGACAGCCGGCTGCTGGGACCTGGAAGAGGTGGACGAGATAGGGATAATCGGCTCCATGGGCTTAGACAAGGGCGAAGAAGGAAGGGTAATCGTGTCGCTTGAGGTAATCAACCCGGGGGCCCTGGCTTCGGGCACTTCCGGAGGCGCCACCGTGTCTCAGGTCGTGGCAGTGGTCTTGCGAGATGAGGCCAACACCATCGCGGCGGCCATATCCAACGCTCAGCGCCGCCTCCCGCGAAGGCTGACCACGGGACAAGTCAACACGATCATATGCGGTCAAGCCTTGGCGCGCCAAGGCATTGGGGCTTACATCGATTACCTCGTTCGAACGGCGGACATTAGAGGTTCCGCTCTTCTCGCCACCTGCGACACCGGAGCGGGGTTGCTGCAGCGTCCATACCTAAACCCCCTCCCTTCCCGCACCTTGTCGAGCCTTGCCCAAGCCGCCATCGGCAGCGGCCAGACGGTCATGACAACCCTGAATGAGTTCGCGGTGAGGCTCACTGAACCCGGCATTGAACCGGTGACCATGCACACCGTAGGCAGACGCACCAAAGACGTTCAGGTCAAGAGGCAAGGCGAGGAGGTCGAGCAAACTGAGAAGTCCATCAGCGTGGAACAACCTGTGGTAGTAGGCCGGTCTATAGAAGGCGAACTGCCCGATGACTCTCCTTACCTCCAACCATACAAAGAAGCGGGCACAGGTGAGCTATTGCCGGCCGTGACAATCGACATAGGAATAGCCGCCTACCGGGATGACAAATTGGTGGGACTCTTAGACGACAGCGAGGCCCGAGGATTCCTGTGGATCGACGGGCGCCTCGAACAAAGCGCGCTTGAAGTCCCCGACCCGACCGGCTCAGGTGAGATGATGGGGCTTAAGGTCATCCGGGCTTCTTCATCGATTAAGCCGGACCTCAAGGAAGGGATCAAGTTCAACGTGGAAATACACGTTGACGTGGAGGTAGCTCAGGCACCGCTGAGCCTTAGCTTCAAGGATACCCGACTGGTGTCGGCTCTCGAAGACTCCTTGCGCGATCTCATAATGCGAGAAGCCCTGACCACCTTGAACAAAGTGCAAAGAGAATTCCGCTCAGACATCTACGGCTTCGGCTACCAACTCTACAGGACCGATCCACGCATATGGCAAGAGCTAGAGCCAAAGTGGAACGACGAGGTTTTCCCGAATCTGGACATCCAGTTGGATATTCAGACCCGGCTTAGAGCTCCGGGATCGGTCTACGGCATTGGAGCGGGCTAGAGTGACATGGGTCAACAGGTTATTTCCCTCTCATCGCGAGGTCGAAGGCCCCTTCGACTATCGAGGCATCCCTGTAGGAACCGTACAAGAGGTAGAGTCCGTTGACCTTGATTATCGCGTACTTAACCTTCTCGTACTGTTCGGTCGAGCCGGACTCCCACTCGCTTGAGCACGCGGATAGGCTTAGTACTGCTCCTAGAGCAAGTAGTAGGATCACTATGCGTTTCACGACACCAACTCCTTTCGCCTCCGCGATGAACTCCACAATCATATATTCGACGCATACGCTGGGAACATGGTTCGGGGGGATGACGACTAAGCAGTAGCCCAGGGGTGGCAAGCCGGTGTGCGGGCGGATTCCGAGTCACGATACACGATGCAGTGCGTCTTCCCCCAATCCCATCAAACCTGCAACGATGTTTGCGGGATTCTGTGTCCAAACGAGAAGGCATGCTGCCTTCATATCCCTCTCGACGCGAGAATCTCCTTAGCGGCGGTCCTGTCTCCGGTGCAGTTAATCATCCTAGGGGCATCGAGGAAGCGGATATCAAACCCGAGGTCACGGTACAGTCTGATTATCCTGGGCGTCGCCTGGTTGGACGCCACAACCGGTCCGGGGTGCTTGGACAACCACTTAGCGAGTCTCACTTGGTCGTCCCACGCAAACCCATCTTTAGAATACTGGGTGAACTCCACATCGTAAGGGGGGTCAGCGTAGATGAAGTCATCTCCCGTTACGGGGACGTCCTCAAAATCTCCGCAGGTAAAGTCCCACTCAGCGAACACGTCCTTGTAGGCGGAGAAGTCAGTGGTGTACTTGATGCTCTCGTACCTGCCGAAAGGAACGTTGAACTTGCCGCGCTTGTTAAACCGGCACAACCCGTTATACCCGGTGCGGTTTAGGTAGTAGAAGAGCGAGGCGGCCTCCCTGGTATTCGAAAGCCCTTGGGCGATTAGGTCGTTGAACCGCCTCCGGTGGGCATAGTAGAGCTCGCGGTCGTTGGCCATCTCAATATCTATCTGAAGGCCGCGCCGAACCCAGGTCAGGAAATTGATTAGGTGGGGGTTGACGTCGTTTAACAATGCCCTGCGAGGCCTAAGACCGAGCGTAACCGCAAGCCCGCCGCAGAAGGGCTCCACCAGCCTCCTCTGCGCGTGCCCGCGCCAAATAGGGAGCAGATGCGGGACAAGCCAACGTTTTCCCCCTGCCCACTTGAGCGGGGAACGCGGTCTCTTCGAAAGATGCTCGTCGTTGGCCTGTGCCATGCGCGCCTCCGGTATACCCAGATTCCTGAAGCTGTGAACTCTCGATGCAATCGAGTCCTATGCTGAGTATACCTGCTCAGGGGCTATCGAGGGAAACTGCGATTGCCGACGCGTCTACTAATGTGCTGGGCGTCAAGACGATTTTGCTACCAAGGTTGTGAGTTCGAAGGCATTGTGCTAGAATAACTACTGCGGTCGGGCTGTGGCGCAGCTTGGTAGCGCGCTTGAATGGGGTTCAAGAGGCCCCGCGTTCAAATCGCGGCAGCCCGACCAGTTATATTTCCGTCCCATCCTCTCCATCCCGAACGTCCTTGCCATGTGTTCTAACCAACTGGCCGCACTCCCTGGCCCGGGCGATCTTCTCCTTGATGCTCTGGATCCTCCGCAACAAGACCGCCAGGCTAGAGCCGCCGATGAAAGCGATAGTCTCAATTGACTGCTCCAGGGCGACCACGGCGCACGGCAGCAGGACGCAAGCCACAACAGCGCTCTTGTCGTGGTCGCGGATCAGTAGATACGCCGCTCCCCACGTTGCCAAAGCGAGGACGGCCATCGGCCAGCCATTTAGCCGCAGGCACGCTCCCACAAAAGTCGCCAACCCGCCTCCACCGTGAAAGCCCAGCCAAACCGGCCAGTTGTGCCCGGCTATTGCAAAAGCGGGAGCCAGAGAAGGCATTATGGAACCCGAAGACAGGCCTCCAACCAGTGCCGCCAAGTATCCTTTGGCCATATCCCCTACCAGCGTCAAGACACCCGGGATCCAGCCCACGTTCACTACGACGTTTGTTGCTCCTACGTTCTTTGATCCGATTCTGCGAACATCCTTTCCGCCGAACCACCTGCCGAACAAGTACCCGTTAGGAAAAGAACCGATCAGGTAAGAAAGGAGCGCAGACCTGAGCATGGTATCTCCTCCTTCAGAGAGATTTCGCCTCACCGCCATAATACCCAGTTCAACAGCGAGCCTGCCAAGACCGCCGTCACGGTAAACGGAAGACCTATCCGTGCGAACTCCTTAAAGGTCACGTCATAGCCTTCCCTGCGAAGAAGAGAAACCGCGACCACATTAGCGGCAGCGCCAAAAGGAGTGATGTTACCTCCCAGAGTTGTCCCCAACGAAAGTCCGTACATCATTAGGTACGGAGATACGCCGCAGGAGGTCGCAACCAACCGCGCCACTGGCAGCATAGCCATGGCGTACGGGATATTGTCGACAAAAGCCGATACCAGCACGGATCCCCACACAATGACCGCGTACGCGAGAATGGGATTGCCTCTTGTGCTCCGGGAGATCAAGTCCGCGATATCGTTGACGATGCCCGTTGAAGTCAAACTCCCCACCAGCACAAATAGGCCACACAAGAAAAGCGCGGTCTGCCAATCGAGATCCCTCAAGTTCAGAGTTGGCGCGCTGCCGACCGCCTTCCGCAACGTTACACAGTGCCACGTTACCGCAAGAAAAGCGAAAACCATCGCGATGGCTCCGGTCGTCCAGGAGGGTCGCTCCGTCACAAAACCCGAAACGGCCATAGAAACCACCATCGAACCCATAAGAACCGCCGGCACCCACGATGTCACGGAAACCGGTTCCATGGGCACCGCATTCCCGCGGTTCTGCCTGTATATCTTTCTCAAAACTAGGAACGCGGCCACGGCGGCCAGTTGGACCACGAAGAAGATGCCCGGGCGCCCTTGGGTCCAGAAAAAGTCCACAAAATCCATCTCCGCGGCTTCAGCGAGCAATATTGAGGTTGAATCTCCGATCATGGTGGCGGCGCCCTCGAGGTTGGCGGATACCGCGATCCCGATGAGGAAGGGAACCGGATGCACCTGAAGGCGCTTCGATACTTC
>Ga0134099_1004131_pt1 | contig 10081 bp, 8 predicted proteins | sample 10_taG_2_FD_105482 | JGI IMG/M metagenome (GOLD analysis project Ga0134099, IMG submission 105482) | Switchgrass degrading microbial communities from high solid loading bioreactors in New Hampshire, USA - 10_41_5_180_A2 metaG | ecosystem: Engineered > Bioreactor > Semi-continuous > Anaerobic >...
CATGCAGGGATAGGCACTTCCTTTCGACCAGAATTTTGTGTGGTAACTCAATTCTAATCGATGTGCCTTGTTCCTGCACTATTTTTTTCTCCGCGCTGTCCAATATGTATTGTAGTCCTACATTTGAGCCCGGTATCAATTATATAATAAACTTGATTTCCATATGCGGACATACTATAATAATTTGCAATCGGATTGAGTATATAAATGGTTAACGCCCCGAAGTCCAGTTGTGCGATTAAGGAGAAAAATATGCGTAGACAGAAAAGAGTAGCCGCCATCCACGATATATCATGCTTCGGCAGATGTTCGCTGACCGTAGCGCTTCCCGTAATTTCCGCCGCAGGAATCGAAACCAGCGTGATTCCTACGGCCGTACTCTCGACCCATACGGGCGGGCTGAGCGGCTACACATACAGGGATCTCACCGAAGACATTATGCCTGTGGCCGAGCATTGGAAGTCTCTCGGTCTGGATTTCGACGCGCTGTATACCGGATTTGTAGGGTCAGCCGAACAGCTCGACATTTTATGCCGCGTCGTCGATATGTTCCGTACGGACGACAATTTCGTACTGGTCGATCCTGTCATGGCGGACAACGGAGTACTGTACAAGGTTTTCAATAATGAATTTCCGGAAAAGATGAAAAAGCTTGTCGCAAAAGCGGATATTGTGATACCGAATATCACGGAAGCATCGCTGCTTGTCGGCAAGCCGTACATGGACGGACCATATACCGAAAATTATATAACCGATCTGATCGAAGGGCTTGCCGGGTTCGACGTGAAAAAAATAGTTCTGACGGGAGTATTCTTTGACGCCGAAACAATCGGCACAGCAAACTATGACTGCGCGACAAAGGAGCTTTCGTATACCATGGCAGGCAGGATCGAGGGCTATTACCACGGTACCGGCGATTTGTTCGGAAGCGGGCTGTGCGCGGCGCTTTTACGTGGACTTGATCTGAGCCGGGCGGCGAGGGCGGCCGTGGATCTCACCGTCTCGAGCATCGCACGCACGAAAGCGGCCGGAACCGACGTAAGATTCGGAGTCAATTTTGAAGAGGGGCTGGGCGACTTTATAAAAGAGATAAACATGCTCGGTAAAGAGGTAGGCTAGATGGCGGGAAAGGGACTGAACGCATTTTCGAGAACGCAGCTTCTGCTTGGCGCGGAGGCGATGGAGAAGCTTGCGGCGTCCACCGTCGCCGTTTTCGGCATAGGGGGAGTGGGAGGATATTGCGTCGAAGCGCTTGCAAGAAGCGGGGTTGGCGGGTTTGCCCTCTTTGACGACGACAGGGTTTGCATTACGAACATAAACAGGCAAATAATCGCCACCCGGAAAACCGTCGGCCTGCCAAAAGTGGAAGTGATGCGCGACAGGATACTGGATATAAATCCGAAAGCAAGGGTTGAGATATTTCAGGTTTTTTACACGAAAGAAAACGCGGACGAGTTTGATCTGTCCGGATATGATTACATCGTCGACGCAATCGATACGGTCTCTTCGAAGCTTGCGCTCGCGGAGCGCGCTGCTGCCGCCGGGAAGTCGATCATAAGCTGTATGGGAGCGGGAAACAAGCTTGACCCGACGCGGTTTGAGATCACAGATATATATAAGACGTCGGTATGTCCGCTGGCAAAAGTCATGCGGTACGAACTTCGAAGAAGAGGAATAAAATCGCTCAAGGTTCTTTATTCGAAAGAACCTCCGATCAAACCGATGGAAGACGAAGAGGGGGCAAGCTGCCGCACAAACTGCGTATGCCCGCCCGGAACCGCAAGAAAATGCACTGTCAGAAGGCAGGTGCCGGGAAGCGTATCGTTTGTCCCTTCGGTTGCGGGTTTGATTATCGCCGGCGAGGTCATAAAAGATTTGGCCGGAGTTTAGCTAAATATAGCAAAATAACTAAAAAAAGACAAGCGCTATTGCTTGTCTTTTTTTATAAATAAATTTGCTTGTCTTCTAAACCATAACCGATTCTTACAAGCTGCATGTCATGGAGAAATCCGCTGTTTTATTTCTATTTACCGATAAACATCTGTGTCCAGTAATTTCCCTTTGCGACATACCCCACGCCGATTTCCGTAAAGGATGCGTTGAGTATGTTCTTCCTGTGTCCTTCCGAATTCCACCAGGCCTCAACCACCTGGGCGGGAGTTGTCTGTCCCTTGGCGATGTTTTCTCCCGCGGTCCGGTAAGATATGCCGAATGCCTTCATCATGTCGAACGGAGAACCGTATGTCGGGCTTTGATGAGAGAAATAATTTTTGCTGCTCATGTCCTGCGACTTGTACTGGGCTACCCTTGAGAGCTCCCAGTTTGCCTTAAGCGCTTTGAGTCCGTTCTGCGTTCTTTTCAGGTTTGTGAGACGTATGACTTCATTGACATAATTTGTCAGGGCTGTATCCTTCAGCGGGATATTCAATATCTGGCCGGGATAGATCAGATTCGGATTTTTAATCTGATCGTTCGCCGCGATGATCTCGCTCAGGCCCACCTGATACTTCACGGCGATCTTCCACATCGACTCGCCTTTAACGACCGTATGCTTGACAACCTGGGCGGACGCGCCGGTTACGAATACGTTGGATAAAACCAATACGCATATAAGCAAAAATACTGTACAAAATCTTTTTATTCCACAGGATTTCTTCACTTTTCTCCCCCACAATCCATGCAAAAAATAAAATAAATTAAATGCCGAAACTCGATCCGCAAGACTTATTATATATAGAATCGATCTATTTATCCGTTGTAAAAGCTTCTATATCAGTGTGATAAATGGCTTTCATATGAATTTGATTTTTTTGTCGAAAAATGATATAATTTATATTATAAAAAACTGCCGCATCAATTCTACGATGCAAGTCAGCAAACATATTTACGGAAGGGTGTTTTTTATGAACCTAGACAAAATCAGCAAATATGCCGAAAAGGGAAATATCGACAAACTTATCGGCATCGCCGACGGCAAAGACATCGAAATGGCTAAGGCCGCCTTTGCCGCTTTGGGTAAGATCAGGAAGGATGAGAGCTTCAATTACCTTGTCGTAAACCTTCGGAATTCCAACAAGGAAAAGCGCCTTGCAGCGATAGAAGCGATGGGAAATATTGGATATGCAAGAGGTAGAACGCATCTCAGCCACGTCGCCGACACGGAAACTGATCCGGATATTGTAAATGCAGCCAGAGCTGCAGCCATTAAGCTGGCCGACGCAAAATAACAGCAAATAAACTGGTGAAAATGAGAAAATAATAAGGCGCGTCTCATCAATGACGGCATTGGAACGTACCCCGTCTGACATTCGGGGACTCAGGATGCCAAAGAATGAGACGCGCTTTTGGATTTTTCTCGTTTTTGCCTGTTTTTCCTGCTCTTATAGTTCGTACTGAAAAATCAGGCTTGCATAAGCGAGCAGATGTCCTCGGAAAAAGCGACGGGATCTTCGGGCGAGAGGCCTTCGATCAACAGCGCCTGACCGTAAAGTATCCTGCAGTATGTGGAAAGCTTGTCCTTATCCTGTTCATAAAGACGGACAAGAGCACCGAAAACGGGATGGTCGGGGTTAAGCTCCAGAACCCGCTTTGCCTTTATATTTCCGCCGCCCATGGGTATGGCGTTCAAAACCTTCTCCATTTCAAGGGAAACCTCTCCTTCCGCGGAAAGGCAGACCGGATGCGATTTAAGCCTGCGGGAAAGCTTGACCGAATTAACCTTGCCTTCAAGGGTTTTCGTTATAAAGTCAAGCATGTCCTTACTTTCCTTTTCCTTCTTTTCGGCGGTATCCTTGTCGGTTTTTTCTCCGAGGTCAAGCTCGCCCGAAGTGACCGATTTAAACTCCTTGCCGTCCCAGTCATGCAGTATTTTGATAACGAACTCGTCAACATCCTCGGTAAGGCAAAGCACGTCGAACCCCTTTTCGCGCACGAGCTCGAGCTGGGGCATGCGGGCGATCCTTTCGGGAGTCTCGCCGCAGGCGTAGTAAATATGCGTTTGGTCGGATTTCATGGCGGCGACATACTCCGATATTGTGACGGGTTTGTTTTCGTTAAGGGAGTGGTATACGAGGAGGTCCTTAAGCTGATCCTTGTTCATCCCGAAGCTTGAATAAATCCCGAACTTTATAGGCCGGCCGAATACCTTAAAGAACTCGTTGTATTTCTCCCTGTCGGTGTCGAGCAGCTTCTTCAGTTCGTTTTTGATCTTTTTTTCTATGCTCTTTTCAATTGCTTTCAGCTGCCTGTCATGCTGGAGCATTTCCCTCGATATGTTGAGCGACAGGTCCTGGGAATCGACAAGGCCGCGCACGAATCCGAAATAGTCGGGAAGGAGATCGGGGCAGTTTTCCATTATAAGCACGCCGCTTGAATAAAGCTGCAATCCGCGCTGAAACTCCTTCGTGTAGAAGTCGTAGGGGGCTTTGGAGGGAATGTACAGGAGCGCGTTGTAAGTAACGGCTCCCTCGGCATTGGTGTGGATGGTGAGCAAAGGGTCGGAGTAGTCAAAGAACTTGTCCTTATAGAAATTATTGTAGTCCTCGGGCTTGAGATCGGTCTTTGAGCGCTTCCAGAGAGGAATCATGCTGTTGAGAGTCTCAAGCTCGAAATACTCCTCCTGTTCCTTTTCATTGTCCTTTTTGGGACGATACTTCGGCATTTCCATTTTGATCGGATAGCGGATATAGTCGGAGTATTTTTTCACAAGATACGATATTTGGTGGCAGTCAAGATACTCGTCGTATTTCTCGTCGTCGGTGTTGTCTTTCAAGGTGAGAATGACGTCCGTTCCGAAGCCTTCCTTTGTCCATGGCTCGATGGTATAGCCTTCGACGCCTGAGGATTCCCATTTATATGCGGCGTCTTCTCCGTAGGCGCGGCTTATGACGGTCACCTTTTTACTTACCATGAAGGCGGCGTAGAATCCTACTCCGAACTGTCCGATTATATCGATGTCTTCTCCCAGCTCGTGGGCCTTTTTAAAGTCCAGAGTTCCGCTTTTTGCGATGGTTCCCAGATTTGCTTCAAGATCGTCCCTGCTCATGCCGCATCCGTTGTCCGATACGGTCAGCGTCCTGTTGCTTTTATCGGCGGTGATGATAATCGCGAAATCATCCCTGTTAAGCCCGACGCCCTGGTCGGTGAGAGACCTGAAGTATAGCTTATCGATTGCGTCCGACGCGTTGGAAATGAGTTCGCGGAGGAAAATCTCCTTATGTGTGTAAATAGAGTTGATCATAAGTTCCAGAATACGTCTGGATTCAGTTTGAAATTGCTTAGTTTCCATGTGTTTCACCTTGCTCCGATATTTTATTCGCAATAGAAAGCATATTAGCACTCTAAATAATAGAGTGCTAATATACTATAACTTATTTGACAGAAAATTTCAATAGTCTTGTAATAATTTGTCACGTGCAAAGAGCGGAACGGCTGAGCCTAAACCGCCTCGCCGACGGCGTTGAGGAACTGGCTGTTGTACAAATCGTAATAGAAGCCCCTCTTGGCAAGCAATTCGGCGTGCGAACCCTGTTCGATGATGGAACCGTTGTTCATAACAAGAATCAGGTCGGCGTTCCTGATGGTTGAGAGGCGATGGGCGATGACAAAGCTCGTACGCCCTTTCTTAAGTTCGGCGATCGCGTTCTGGATGAGGACTTCGGTACGCGTATCGACGCTGGATGTGGCCTCGTCAAGGATCAGGATGGAAGGATCGGACAGGAAGGCGCGGGCTATGGTCAGCAGCTGCTTCTGTCCCTGCGAGATGTTGGAGGCTTCCTCGTTCAGCACCGTGTTGTAGCCCTCCGGAAGAGTACGGATGAAATGATCCGAGCAGGCCGCTATCGAAGCTTTAATAATTTCCTCGTCGGTGGCGTCGGGTTTTCCGTACGCGATGTTGTCTCGGATCGTTCCGTTGAAGAGCCAGGTGTCCTGGAGGACCATTCCGAATATCCTGCGAAGCCCTCCGCGGGTCATATCGCGGATGTCGACGCCGTCAATCGTGATCCTTCCGCCGTTCACGTCATAGAAGCGCATGAGCAGGTTGACAAGAGTGGTCTTCCCGGCGCCGGTGGGTCCTACAATCGCAATTGTCTGACCGGGTTTGACATCGATGTTCAGGTCGTCCATAAGCGTATTGTCGGGGGTGTAACCGAAACGCACATGCTCGAATCGTACGCTTCCCTCGGGGTTGGCAAGATCCTTGGGACTGGCGGCTTCGGGAACCTCTTCCTTCTCGTCGAGAATTTCGAAGATTCGCTCGGCCGAAGCGATGGTTGACTGGATGACGTTGGCGATGTTGGACGTCTGGGTGATGGGCATGTTGAACTGGCGGATATACTGCAGGAACGCCTGCATGTTGCCAAGGCTTATATTGCCGTTCGACACGAAGATGCCGCCCACGACGCACATCAGAACATAGCCGAAGTTGCCAAGGAAGCCCATCAGGGGCATGATCATTCCGGATATGAACTGCGCCTTCCTTGAGAAGGTGTAATACTGATTGTTGATTTCTTCGTACTCGCGGATCGACTCCTCTTCACGCCCAAAGGCTTTTACGATCTTGTGTCCGGTAAACATTTCCTCGACGTGTCCGTTAAGGTCTCCGAGTGCGGCTTGCTGCGCGATGAAGTAACGCTGCGATTTCGGAGCGATGATGTAGACGACGAGCAGATAAAGGGGAGTGACGCAGAGCGAAACAAGCGTAAGGGCGGGGCTTATTCTGAGCATCATTACGAGAGCTCCGACAATGCCTATAAAGGAGGAGATTATCTGCGTTACGCTTTGCTGCAGGGTATGCGATATGTTGTCTACATCGTTTACGATGCGGCTGAGTATTTCTCCGTGAGTGTTTGAATCGTAATACTTAAGGGGCAGCTTCGAGAGCTTTTTCTCTACGTCGCGGCGCAGCGTAAACACAAGCTTCTGAGATATGCCCGCGACGGTGTATTGCTGCAGGAATGAAAACAGGGAAGTGCAGATGTACAGAGAAGCCATGATGAGGAGTACGCGCAGGAGTGCGGTATAATTCATTTCGACATCCGGGCTTGCTCCGTCCTTGATTATATCTATCGCATTACCCTGAACGAGAGGGGAGAACGTGTTGAAAAGGGAGCTTAGAATGGCAAGGAGTGAGATGAAAATAAGAGACAGGGTGAAGGGCTTCAGATATTTAAGAATCCGCTTAAGAGACCCTTTGAAGTCTTTGGCTTTTTCGCCCGGCATCATTCCGGGAGGACCTCCGGGACGACCTCCGAATCCGGGACGACCTCCGAATCCGGGACCGCGCCTGGTTCTTCTGCGCTCCTGCATTAGCTTGACGGGATCCTTGCCTCTGTTGTATTTGGACTGGTAATCAATGGGCATGGACTTGGGTGAAAACGGCGGCATATTGCCCTGAGGCGGGAATTTCGGCATTTTCCCGTTCTTCGGGAACGGAGGCATTTTGCCGTCTTTGGGGAAATGTGGTGCCTTGCCGTCCATAGGGGGTTGAGGCATTTTCCCGTCCTCCGGGAACGGAGGCATTTTTTTATTTTCACTCATGCCAATTCCTCCTCGCTGAGCTGAGATGTGACGATCTCATGGTATACCTTGCACGAGCTCATTAGCTCTTTGTGGGTACCGATACCGACCATTTTCCCTTCGTCGAGAACGATGATCTTGTCTGCGTTCAGCACGGTGCTTACGCGCTGTGCGACGATGAGAACGGTGGAGTTGCGGGTGTAAGGCTTCAGAGCTGCCCGCAGCATGGAATCGGTTTTAAAATCGAGCGCGGAGAACGAGTCGTCGAAAATGTAGATCTCCGGTTTCTTGACCAGAGCCCTGGCGATCGATATGCGCTGTTTCTGACCGCCCGAAATGTTTGTCGCTTCCTGGGATATATAGGAGTCGTATCCTTCCTCCATCTCGGAAATAAAACCGTCCGCCTGTGCTATTTTTGCCGCCCAGCGCACTTCATCGTCCGTTGCGTCATTATTGCCGTAGCGGATGTTGTCGGAAACAGAGCCGGTAAACAGGAGCGCTTTTTGCGGAACATAGCCTATCCTGTTCCTGAGATCCGCCTGGGACATTTCCCGGATATCGACACCGTCAATATAAATGGCGCCGCTCTCGATATCATAGAAGCGCGGGACAAGATTTATCAGAGTGGATTTTCCGGAGCCGGTGCTGCCGATAATGGCGACCGTTTCGCCCGGTTTTGCTTCGAAGCTGATATTGCTCAGGACAGGTTCCTCCGCACCGGGATAACGGAAAGTCACGTTATCGAAGCGGATGTATCCGCGTATCGATTCGGCGGGAGACTTGGGAACGGCAGGGTCTTTGACGTCGGGTTCCATACTCAGAACTTCCGAGATTCTCTTCGCTGAAACGGCGGCTCGGGGAAGCATGGTGAACATCATGGTGCCCGCCATAAGAGAGAACAATATCTGTGTGGCATATTGAATGAATGCCATCAGATCGCCGGTGTTCATGTGACCGTATTCGACGCGGACGGAACCGAAGTAGATAATCGCGAGAATACCCGCGTTCATCGCCATCATGGTAAACGGCTGCAAAGTTGCCATGCGTCTGAACGCTCTCAGGGAGTTGCCGGTAAGCTCGATATTTGCGTTGTTGAACCGCTCATGTTCCTGATCGATTCTGTTGAAGGCGCGTATGACGCGGACGCCCGTGAGTATTTCGCGGATCACCCTGTTGACTTTGTCGAGCTTTTCCTGCATAGTCTTGAACAGGGGAGTTACCCATTTAATATTGATAATGACCAAAAGAGTCAGAATGGGTAATACGGCGACAAGAACGAGCGAAAGAGTCGCATCCTTGGAGACGGCCATGATTATGCCGCCGATCATATGGAGCGGGGTGCTTACCATCATGCGCATCATGAACATTGAAAACATCTGCATTTGCTGGATGTCGTTGGTATTGCGCGTGATGAGCGAAGAAGTGCCGATCTTATCGATTTCATGCAGGGAAAAGTGGGTTATCTTCCTGAATGATTCCGACCTGAGGTCGCGGCCGAAACTCATTGAGACCTTGGACGACAGATAGTTGGCCGCAATGGAGCATAATGCGCTGGCCAGAGAGATTCCCAGCATCTCTAATCCTACTGTAATGATCAGACTGGTGTTATGCGTGGCAATACCCTTATCGACTATCCTGGCCATGAGGTTCGGCAGCATCAGGTCACATATTGCGGCAAGAAAAAGAAAAACAAGCGCAAAAAAAATATAACGCTTATAAGCAAGAAGCTTTGCCAAAATCGTTCGCAATGATTGATCAACACCTTTCAGAGTTTGATTCCTTTAGTTTGCTTCCTTGTTTAGGTATGCTTTCTCTTTTTCGATGAAAAAGTCGGAAGTCTTGTTGAGAAGCGCAATCAGAGTCTCAACGTTTTCCTTGCCAAGGAATTCGGTCAGTTCGTCGAAGTTTTTTTCCATGGCGCTGCGATGCTGCCTGAGCGCTTCCTGACCTTTTTCCGAGAGCTCAAGATTGACTGCGCGCTTATCTTCCTTTGCCTGTGTCCGTTTGACAAAACCCTGATTTTCGAGGTTGTTGATGTGTTGTGTGACAGTCGGGGGAGATACCCGCATCATGTTGCTGAGATCCGAAATGCGAAGAGCTTTTCCGTGATGGGTGGATCGCTCGATGCCGAGAAGAATGCCCGTTTCTGTCCGTGAAAGCCCGGGTGCCGGCACCATATGCCATGGGGTACGCGCAAACCTGAAAAAACAGGAAAGAAGCTTGAAGGATAATGTGTCGGGCAGCGGCGGATACATTATGTTCACCTCCTTATTTTGAGGGCCTAAATATTAGGTCGGCTAATATTTAGGAAACCTATTATTTAGACTATCTAAATAATAATTATGCGAGGTGAAAATGTCAATAGTTTTTTAAATATTTTTTACGGCGGTTAATTTTTTCATAACCGATAAAAATTGTGTTGAATCCCGATAAATATAAGCTGTAGGATTGTCAAACATATTGGACAGTCAAGTTTTCAGGAAGTCGAGGGGAGAAAGATAACCGAGCGGCCTCATCGGGATAGAATTGGAGCGGCGAAGATGGACAGCAAGCTGAGACGCGA
>Ga0134099_1004146_pt1 | contig 10053 bp, 8 predicted proteins | sample 10_taG_2_FD_105482 | JGI IMG/M metagenome (GOLD analysis project Ga0134099, IMG submission 105482) | Switchgrass degrading microbial communities from high solid loading bioreactors in New Hampshire, USA - 10_41_5_180_A2 metaG | ecosystem: Engineered > Bioreactor > Semi-continuous > Anaerobic >...
GTGCCGATGACGTCGTGGGAGTGCACGATTTCCGGGAACAGGTCCCGGCGCAGGCCGGAAGCCGCGATGTAGTCTTCGTCGTACCGGTTTTTCAGCAGGTCGTAGACGCCGCTGCCCGACGCATAGGAATAGTCCGTGCACATCCGGCCGGTGAGCCGCAGGTTGCAATAGTCCTTGGAGCCGAGAATTTTATATGTGTTGGCGTACATTTCGGGCTCGTTGTCCCGGTACCACATCATCTTGAATACGGAATAGCATTCGGCGGGGAAACCGTTGCCCGTTTTGGTGTACCATTCCTCATAGGGGATTTTGCTGAAAAATTCTTTGGCCTGCTTTTTGGCGCGCGTATCGCTCCAGATGGGCGTCATGGCCCGCAGCAGTTTGCCGTTTTTGTCCACCGGCACCACGCCGAGCGAGTGGCCGGAGATGGACAAGCCGACGATGCTCTGCGGGTCCGCGCCGCTCTTTTCAATCAGCAGGCGGGTCGTGCTGCAGATGCCGTCGTACCAGACGTCCGGAGCCTGCTCGTGAAAATCGCTGCCGGTGTATACGACGTCGTACTGGCTGAAAGTGTCGCATAGAGAATGGCCTTCAAGGTCGAACAGCGATGCCTTAATACCGCCTGTTCCCAAGTCGTATGCGATAATCAGTTCTTTATCCATGATGTGTTACTCCTGGTTGAAACTCTCCACGATGGACAGTGCCGACATGATGTTTATGCCGAAACGCTCGACACCGAGGGATAATAGCTTATCGAACTCTTCTCGCGTGCGGATGCCGCCGGCGGCTTTCACCTGGACCTTGCCGCGGGTTAAATCCTTGATGCGCGCGATGCGGTCTATGTTGGCGTCCCCGGGAACCCAGCCGGTTCCGGTCTTCAGAAAGTCCGCGCCGCTGTCGATGACGATATTGCACGCATCGGCTATCTCGCTGTCGTCAAGGCAGTTGAGCTCGATGATTACCTTGACCAGCACGCTTTCGGGAGTCAGCGCGATGATCTGCTTGAGCTCGCCTATGACATAGCTGAATTCGCGGTTTTTGAACTTGCCAACATTCATCACGATGTCCATCTCCTGGACACCGTCTTCTATCAACTGCTCCGCCTCCAGCATTTTGACCTTGGTTTTGTGGCCGCCGCCGGGGAAACCGACGGGCGCGCCCACCCGGATGTCCGGATCGTCCTTCAGCATTTCGCTGACCGTTTTTGTCCAGCACGGCAGCGTGTGCACATTGACAAACCGGTAACGGCGGGCGATATCGACCATTTCCTTGATGTCTGACAGAGAATGGTGGGTCCGCACAGCGCTGATGTCAATCAGCCTGGCTGCTTGTGTTGATGTCATGATTATAAAAGACCTCGCGTAAAAATATGAAACGTTCCAATAGTATTTTAAATGGGGATCGGATTAATTGCAACATTTTTTTGAGAAGCGGCTTGTTGCTATTACCGAGCAAAAAAGTGAAAAATATTACAACGAAAAGATGAGTGCATAAAGCTAATCGCTAAAAGAGTCAATATTTAATATTGATACGTTCAAAAGAATAATGTACCGTACAGTTTAAAATTCATGTTTGTATGCATCCGGCGGCGGCAGTGGCCAAGCGCATCATCGGAAGTATTGGCATGGACTACGTGATCAGGGTGGGCACGACGAAGGATATCGGCAATGCGCGAGATGCTGCCTTAAAGAGCGCTCTGTTTTGGCTGATGGCCTTGGGAGATTTAATCATGGCTTTCTACAAACACGGCAGAGTGATTGTTTTATATCAATTAATATTCAACTGTCCTCCATGGTAACAGATAATCTTTTTGGGCAGGAGAGACATCAGCATTTCAAACGAAGCGGCTGCTCTCTCAATATCTAAAGCAAACTGAGGATTGGCTATTACCGGTTTTCCGTTTTCCAACGCCATGGCATCACCTGGGATAACTGTTTCAAGTTCCGGGATATAAAGCGAAATATGGCCGGGCGTGTGCCCCGGGGTGGCCAGCACATGACAGCCGCCGCAAAAGGGCAGTACATCCCCGGCGTTTAGCAGATAGTCGATTTTAACGGGTTCGACACGTCGAAGCAGGCTGCAAAATGCTTCTCCAAATGCCTGCTGTTCCGGCGGGAGCGATTTCTGGAATTGTTCCGCTTGCTCCAGCCGAAGCGATTTCTCGGCTCCCGATATATATGCCGCTTCAATGGCCGAGGCCATCACCGTCACATCGGGATATTTCTTTTTAAATGCTGCGGCGGCGCCGACGTGGTCGTGATCCTGGTGCGTTAAAATCATATGAGTGATGCATTCCGGCGCAATATCGTTTTTGCGCAGCGCTTCCTCGATTTTTGGCAAAGATCCGATATAGCCGCAGTCGACCAACACACGGTGGCTGCTATCACAAAGCACCACGGGATAGATGGTGTCCTTTGCGTCTCCGAAATTCATTTCAGTTTTTAATGCTACAATTCTGTTCATACTGCCCTCTCGCCGGTTCGGCTATTATGAATTGTACTATGGAATCCTGATATTGGCTATAAAAACTGAATGCCGTAAAACCTGTCGTCTTACGGCATTCAGCACTACCAAGTCAGAGGAGTGAGTCTGATGTTACAGGGACGCCTGACCGCTCTGCTTGTTGTTTTCGCCCGACTCGATGCTGCCGACCGGTGCGGCGCTCTTGCTGACAAGCGCATATTTTACTTTGTTTTTGCGCATCTGGCCGAGGCTGTCCAGCGATATCGCCGTGAGCAGTATCAGCCCTGTGATGAACACCTGCCAGTACGGGTTGACGTTCAGCAGTATCATCGAGCTGGTGACCAGCTGGAGCAGTGTGATGCCGAGCACGGCGCCGAAGACGGTGCCTTTCCCGCCGGTCAGGCTCGCGCCGCCGATGACGGCCGCGGATATCGCTGTCATTTCCAGGCCTTGCCCGAACGTCGGCGTGGCGGACGTAAACCTTGCCATGTAGATGACGCCGGCAAGCCCTGCCAGGCTGGAGCAGAGAACCGCCACGAATATCTTTATTTTGTCAACGTTGATGCCTGAGAACATGGCCGCTTTTTCGTTGCTGCCCACATAAAACACGATTCTGATGAGCGTAGACCGCCTGATGAGGAAATCGCATATGATCGCGATAATAAAGAACAGTATTATAGCGAACGGTATGCCGAATATCTTTCCCACTCCCATGAACTTGAAATCGTCCGGAAGATGATATAGCGACAGCGGCGTGCCTTTGGTGATGATATAGCACAGGCCCCGCAATATGCCCATCATGGAGAGCGTGGTGATCAGGTGATTGAGTTTTACCTTTGTGACGAAGAAGCCTATGGTCAGGCCGATAACCGACGTCGTCGCAAACCCGACGAGGCCGGCCAGCCAGGGGTTCCACCCGTCGAGGAAAAGCGCCCCCGATATGCACATGGACAGACACATCGTATAGCCTACCGATACGTCAATACCGCCCACGATAAGCATGACCGTCATGCCGATAACCACGATGCCGTTGGTCGTAAATGAAAGCAGAATCGCCTCAATGTTTTCCCATGTGAGAAAATAGGGAGACGCAAACGACATGATCACGAATATGACGGCGATGATGATGATGAGGTTCAGCTCCCTGAAGTTGCGGAGCTTTTCGATGAACTGCGATTTCTGCAGGCCGCTGTTGGCTCTGCTGTCTTTTTTGACTGCTTTTATTTCTGACATGTTACTTCCCCCCCTGTGCTTGTTCCTTATATGCCTGACGCCAGCTGGATAATCTTCTTCTCGCTTAGCTCTTCCAGGCCAACCTCGCCGTTTATCACGCCTTCATGCATCACGACTACCCTGTCGCACATGCCGATGATTTCGGGCAGCTCGGACGATATCATGATGATCCCCATGCCTTCGTTGGCGAGGTTTCTCAGGAGCCTGTGTATCTCGGCCTTGGCGCCCACGTCGATGCCGCGCGTCGGCTCGTCCATGATGATGACTTTGGGCTTAACCGTCAATAGCTTGGACAACAGCACTTTTTGCTGGTTGCCTCCGCTTAATGAGGACACGAGTTTGTCGATGCTGCCGCATTTGATATTCAGCATCTCGACGTACATTTGCGCCTGTCTGTCTTCCAGCGCCTTTTGCACCAGGCCGCGTTTGGAGATGTTTTTGATCTTCATCGCTGAGATATTGGCTTTAATGCTCAGCTCCAGGAACAGCCCCAGCGATTTCCTGTCTTCGGTGAGATACACGATTCCGTTTTTAATCGCGTCCTTCGGGCTGCTGATATTGATTTTCTCTCCTTTGTAGTAAACGTCGCCGGACAGCTTTTTACGAAGGCCGCAGATCGCCTGCGCCACTTCGCTCCTGCCCGCGCCGACGAGGCCGGCGAGGCCTAATATCTCGCCTTCCCTGAGCTCAAAGCTGATATTGCTGAAGCGGATTCCGTCTGAAAAGTTCCTTATTTCAAACAGCGGCGGGCCGCCCGAAGCATTCCCGTTTTTTTCGGGATACATGTCGCCGATTTCCCGGCCCACCATCCTGCTGACGACTTCTTTCGGGCTTGTCTGGGAGATGTCGTATGTCCCTATATAAGTGCCGTCGCGCAGTATCGACACCCGGTCGCATTCCCCGAAAACCTCGCTCATCCTGTGGCTGATATATATGATGCCGATGCCCTTTTCCTTGAGGCTTTTCATGATTCTGAACAGCGCGACGGATTCGCTTTCGGTGAGCGTGGATGTCGGCTCGTCGAGTATCAGTATCTTGCAGTTTGTGGATAACGCCCTGGCGATTTCAACGACCTGCTGGTTGGATACGCTCAAATCGCCGACGATTGCTCTCGGGTCGATGTCGGCCATAGGCCGCAGTATTTCAGCCGCTCTTTCGTAGAGCTGCTTGTAGTTGACGGTGAATTTTTTGCTGTTGTTGATCTCCGAGATGAATATGTTTTCAGCTACAGTGACGTGAGGGCAAAGCGCAATTTCCTGATGGACAAAGCCTATGCCCAGTTTCTGCGCCTCATGCGGGTTTTTAATCTGCACCTGCTTGCCGTCGATCAGTATTTCGCCGGCGTCCGCCTGAAACACACCGGCTATTATGTTCATCAGAGTCGACTTGCCGGCGCCGTTTTCGCCTACGAGCGCGTGTATTTCGCCTCGCCTGAGCGAAAAGTTGACGCCGCGCAGCGCTTTGGTTGCGCCGAAGCTCTTTTCTATCCCTCTGACATCAAGTACCGCCTGTGGCTCCATAAGATAACACCACCTAACCTGATAATTGATTTAACGCTCGCGGAGCGGCGGTATGCTTTAGGATACCACCGCTCACGTAAGCGTTATGTCTAGTGCCTGTGCTGCGAATTATTCCTCGATTCCCTTGGACCACGGACGAGATGCGAGGTATTTATCCCAGTAGAAGTAGTCCGCGTTCTCCTTCGTGACCATGTTCATGCCGTTGTCGACGAACGGGAGGTTGATCGGGCTGACGCCCTTGAGCTCATAGTCGCTCATGGGATCGATCATGTCGCTGTGCTTCAAGAGGAACAGGCACAGCATGCCCATGTATCCCTGGTTGCCCTGGTCGGGGTTGACGGCGCCCCAAATCTCGCCCGCCTTGATCGCGTCGAGTATGGTGACGTTGAGGTCTCTCGTCAGCACCATGATGTTCGCGCCTTTCTCTTTCACCGCCTGGGCGACGCCCTGGGCAGAAGGAGCTTCGGGGGTGATGTATGCCTTGAGGTTCGGGTTGGCCTGCATTGTGGCCAGGGCCGCCTCGTAAGCCTTCGCGGTATCCTGGTTGGTTGCCGTGCGGTTTACGATCTTGACATCCGGATAGTTTTTCTCAACGTTGGCGATGAAGGATTTGATATAAAGGTCGTGGTTGCTTTGGCCGGGGTTCTCGGTGCATGCGATCTCGCCGGATCCGCCGATTTCCTTGCACACGATGTCGCTGGCCACGTTGCCTTCGTTGACGTTATCGGATGTGATGTAGACCCTGCGCTTGCTCTTGGGGGAGTCGGCCGCGAATGTCGCTATCGCAACGCCCGAATCGATGGCCTTGTTGATGGGCTCTATGAAAGCGTCCGCGTTCATCGGATGCACATAGATGCCCGCCGGTTTCATGGCCAGAACCTGCTCGAAGCTGGCAATCTGGAGGTTGACGTCGTATTCGGGTGTTCCGCCGTACACGGTTTTGACTCCCAGTTGCTGCCCGCACTGTTTGAACATCTCATAAACGGGGAACCAGTACTCAACGCCTGATACCATCACGTTCATGTAGTAGACTTCATCGGGCGAGCCTTTGAACTCCTTGACCTGCGGATTCGTTCCCGCTGCCGCCGGTTCGGCGCTGCTTGTGTCGCTGCTCGCGGCACCGCTTGCGGCCGGCGCTGCTGACGGCGCTTCAGCGTTGCTTGCGCTGGACGGCGCCGCCGGTTGGGCACTGCTTGCGCACCCGGCAAAAAACGCGGTCACTATCAGCGCCACCAGCAGAAAAGTCAAGCCCCTCTTCAATACTTTCATGTTGATTCCCTCCATAATAGTTTTATGTGCAAATCGTTATTAGCAACGATTAGCGCCTTTTGAAATAACTGGGGCGTGTTATGCCGTATATATAAAGAAGCTGCTGCTTGGCTAAACTAGCTGCCTGCTGCATTAATCTGAAACATTCAATACAAGCCCGCGACGTAGTATAAATTCTGATGCGATGATGTATTCAATCATGAATACTATGCCTGCATTAATATGCATCATTATTGATTTGTTTGGATTGACTGCAATTCTAGTAAATGTATATGTGCATCAGAACAAATTTTATAACATATGTCAACGGTATTATAAATTAAGTTATGGCATATGTCAAGGCATTTGTCAAATAATTTTTGGAAAAAGGAAAATGCCCGAAAATATGATAAATAAAGCAGCGTTTTTTGATGAAAACCGTAATGCAGCCATTGAGAACAGAAAAAAACAAGGCCAGGCAGCCTGCGCATGCAAACCTGCCAAAGCCTCGGGAGAGAGCATCCGGTTTGTGCCGGGCCGGATGCTATAAGGGAGGAGAATAATAAATATTTATAACAATATTATGCATTAAGGCCTTCCAGTATCCTGTCGCGCCACCGCTTTATCAGGTCTATCTTTCTGGCGGCGGTGAAGAACGGCCTGGGCTCGCCGTCAATCACCATATAGTACGACAGATCATCGCGGCTGACGAACTGCACCGTGATGGGATCCGGCTTGTCCCGAAGCTCCAGAATCACGGTCAGGTGGGGCGTGCCGCCCGTGTTCGCGGGGTCGTAGCCTTCCGCGGAAAGCGCCATGATGTTGATATACAGCGTGGTAAACTGCTCCATGTTGACGGCTTTGCCGCCGCAGGTGAAAGTCCGTGCCGTTTTGGACGTATCCCGCGCAAACTCGACAGCCGAGCCGTCTTGGATGATGGTGACCTTGCTGACTTCGTCTATCGCCACGCTGAGCGGCGCTACGTTCAAGAATTCCGCAATTTTAAACCGGCGCGGGTCGAAAATCTCGAGGGAAAGCGTGCATATGTCTTCGCTGCCGGCGGAGTGCATGTATATTACCTGCTTTTCCTCGTCCACATTGCCAAAATGGATTGTTTGCGTGCTGCGGTTTTTATCCTCCAGCTCCAGCGTATAGGCCGGGGTTTTCAGTCCGAAGCGCTCAAGGTCGTCCGCACCGCTCCCGACGAACTCCTTTATCTTTATTTTCGCAATGTCTTCCATTATTTCCGCGACGGCGTCGCCCCTTGCCTCCGTTTTAAGAGGGTAGACAATATTCCATTTATCCGAACCGTCGCTTTCCAGCTTAAAATCGCGCTTGCCCGCGATATTGAGGCTTATGGCGTTTATCGACTTGGCGTCCGCTTCCAGCATCGTCTTGTCACGGAATTCGCTGACGGGGCGGAGGAAGTTTTCCACGTCGTATGAGCCGAGGATATAGATGCTTTCCCGCGCGGCGTCCTTGGCGAAATACTGTACCTGGGACGCGGTCATATCGCCGATATAAAGCGTATTCTCGGTGCTGTCGTCCAGCCGGAACGATATCGTGGCGTCGGGTTCGTCCAGCCCGTATGATTTCAGGTCGGGATTTTCCTCATTGAGCACCCTGGCAGCGAGAAAATCCTTCAGCCTGTTTTCCAGCGAGCGGATCGCGCCCGGGTCTATCTTGTAAGGCCTGGGCTTGACCATCGTCCAGCCTTCCGGCTTTTTGACGAAGTACACCTCGCCTTTTTCCGAGACGATGCGTATCTCCTCGACCTCCCTGTCCTCATAGCTGTACAGCGTCCTGTCTTCCTTAAAGGGCTTTTCCCTGTTAAGATACATGGTAAGCCCCACGATGCCGGCGAGGACGACGAGAAAAGCAGCGGCGATCAATAATTTTTTCATTGATGCCTCCTTTTCAGCCATATGATGAGGCCGACCAGAAAGGCGAGCAGCGGTATGACCAGCACCGACACCGCCATGATGATGATATACATCTCTCCCTTGACGAACATCGTGTTGGAGTTCATCAGCTTGGGCCTGATGGAGATGGACTCGTCCTTTTCTTCCACCCAATTCACCGAGTTCATGAAAAAGTCGAAGTTGCCCTGGGTGTCGATATAATTGTTGTCCACAAACATGCCGTTGCCCGCCACGATAATATTTGTCTTGTCGTACCGCAAATCGGTGTTGTCTTTATACACCGCGACGGCAAGGGTGGCGGGGCCCCCTTTGTCTTCCTCCGTTTTCTCGGGCGACGCGTCGCTCAAGTTATACCTTATCCACGAATTGTCCGACGACTTCAGCAGCGGTTCGACGGTAACGGTTCTGTCTATCTCGTTCATGACCTCGATGTGGCACGAGAACGGCAGGAGCACGAACAGCCTGTCGTTGTTCAGCTTTTCCACAATGCTGTGCTCCGTGTAGTAGGGAATGAGATACATTTTGTTGTTGGCGTAAAAACTGTTGCTGTCTTCTTCCACCACGAAGTTGTTGACGAACTGTATGCCGTAGCTTTTCAGCAGGCGGTTGAAGTTGGGCATCTGTTCGTCTTCGGTCAGTATGTCGAACAGGAATATGGCGCTGCCGCCCCTGATCAGGAACTCTTTCAGCAGCTCGGTTTCGGCGTCGGCCAAATCCCTTTTGGGCGACACCACCACGATCGCTTCGGCGTCGTCCGGAATGGCGCCCGTTTTCATGATGTTGAGGCTTTCGACGACGTGCGCCTCACCTTCTATCCTGGCTTTCAGCTTGGAGAGATCCGTGTTGATATCGGGCTCCCTGTGCCCTTCGAGAAAATACAGCTTGGGCAGGTTATCGGAAGTGACGTGCGTAATGGCTCCGGTAAACTGCTGCTCGCCGTTGAACGCTTTGGTGTAGAGATAATCGTAAAAAATGAATATGTCCGTCTCTTTGATGATTTTGACCTTCCCGCCGCTTTCAAACGCGACCATGCCGTTGGAGATGCCTTCGTCTTTCACGTCGTATTTTCTGACGGCGGCTGGGTTCTTATCGGCGTCGATATAGTCGACCTTTAATTTGCCTCCCGAGAACTTTCTGTACTCCTCCAGAAGCGCCTTAACGGTGGGGTCTTCCTCGCCTTCCTCAAAAAAGGCGACGACGTTGACCTCCTTATCAAGGCGCTGAAGCATGCTTATCGTCTGCTCCGACAGCGTAAACAGCTTCTCGGTAGTCATGTCATAAGTCCAGGGCAGCATGTCGGCAAGCACGTTCACGCAGAACAGCAGTACGGCGACCGCCGCCACGATAAAGACGGTTCTCAGCTTTTTCAGCAAAGCCTTGTCTTTTAATAAATCCTTAATGGCGGCCTTTTTCATGCCTGACCCCTCCTTTGTCCTGCAGCCTGCTTTTGACGACCAATATCGTTAGGAACACGAAACCGACCGCAAAGCTTAAGTAATACACCAGCGGTCCGATTTTCAGCAGGCCGTTGGCGAACTCTTCATATTTGCTTAATATCGCAAACCACGATACGATGCGCTTCAGAAACAGGAAGGGTATGGCGTTTGTCAGCAGCCCCACGATCATGAACCCGAACAGGAAGCCGAAGCCGATAATCGCCGAAGTCA
>Ga0134099_1004148_pt1 | contig 10047 bp, 10 predicted proteins | sample 10_taG_2_FD_105482 | JGI IMG/M metagenome (GOLD analysis project Ga0134099, IMG submission 105482) | Switchgrass degrading microbial communities from high solid loading bioreactors in New Hampshire, USA - 10_41_5_180_A2 metaG | ecosystem: Engineered > Bioreactor > Semi-continuous > Anaerobic >...
ATGTTTAAGACACGGGGGATTCGTACCAAAAATATTCATGAAATTGTTGCAGAGAAGATCATATCTCAGGACAGCAGCATTTCGCCGGAGGAAGCAAAGAAAAAAGCTGAAAAAATTATTAGCGTAGCAGGAATAACATTGAGCAAAGACGGTGAAACCCTGAAAACAGGCGCATTATTCTTCATCAGTCCGAAACAGGCGGAAGAGCTTGCAACTCTCGCGATAAGGAATAATTATGATAAGAAATCGGCGCAAGCAGCTTTAAATGCAAATCCAACAATTGATATTGCACTGTTTGGCAGAATGGTTGCGGATGATCCAATGCTAAATATCGATGCCTGCTGTCAAGTTGCTCATGCCATTTCAACTCATAAAACAGAGACAGAGTTTGACTTCTTTACGGCTATCGATGACTGTTCACCCGGGGACAATGCGGGCGCGGGGATGATGGGCGCTGTGGAGTTCAATTCAGCCACCCTGTATCGGTATGCTACAATTGCAGCCCATGATTTAAAAACTCAACTTGGGAGTGCAGAAGCAGCCGCTGACGCAGTTCAGCAGTTTGCGCGTGCATTTATTACATCCATGCCCACCGGAAAGCAAAATACCTTCGCAAACCGCACCCTGCCCGATTACGTGCTTGTGACCATTCGAATAGATCAGCCCGTCAATCTTGTCGGCGCTTTTGAAAACCCTGTTAAAGGTATTAACGGGTATGTTGAAGCTTCTATTGAGAGACTTAATACATATGCAAAGACAGTATATGACAACTATAGCGGCGAACCCAAAAAATCATTGGTGATCGGAAACGGTTTCAATCTGCCGAAGCTTCTAGAACAATTAAGAGAGGATGTGCGAAATGACCTTGCTGATTAGGCTGGCAGCTCCTTTACAGTCATGGGGTTGTGACAGTAAATTTAACACGCGACGTACGGATCGGGTTCCTACGAAGAGTGGAGTGATTGGATTATGCGCCTGTGCCCTGGGCAGGAAAAGGACAGACTCAATATCCGATCTTGCCAAATTGCGTTTTGGAGTGCGCACGGACAAGCAGGGTCAGTTAATTACGGACTTTCAAACGGCCAGAAACGATAAAACAGCGTTTCTGAGTTATCGTCATTATTTAGCCGATGCAGAATTTACGGTGGGATTGGAAGGCGATGAATTATTATTGAAGGAAATCGATGCTGCGCTGCGCTCTCCGGCATATCCGCTCTTTTTAGGCAGGAGAAGCTGTCCTCCTACTTTGCCGATATCTCTTGGGATTATTGATTTGCCATTGGAAGAAGCATTAAAATTAGGCGCAAAACCAAACACAAAAATCCTTGTTGATAGTGACGGACCTTCAAATATTATGAAACGCGATTTACCGTTGTCATTTTCCCAAGAAAAAAGAGAGTACAGATTCCGAAGTTTGAAGGAGTTGTAGAGTTATGTTCATATCGCAGATTAAACTCAATGCGGATTTGAAAAGTGCTAAACGGGCGCTCTCATCTCCTCAGATTATGCATGCAATCATTGAGAGATGTTTTGATTCGTCAGAACAAAAGTTATGGCGCCTTGACGGGGAGAAATTGCTGATAGTAAGCACAAAGCCGCCATCAGAGCCTGAAGCTGCATTGCAGCTCAGTACGGATTTGCCAATGACAAAAGATTATGGACCGTATCTTGCGTCGATTAAAAAAGGTAAAGTTTATCGTTTTCGTTTAACTGCAAATCCTGTACATAGCGTGCCATTGGGACCCGGTAAAAGAGGGAAAGTCATGGCCCATGTTACGATAGAACAGCAGATGGAATGGCTCAGGGAGAAATCGAAAAAGTTGGGATTTACTCCACATGAATTTACAATTACCGCCAGCAGTTTCTTAAAATTTCATAAAAAAGGTCACGAAGTTACAATTAAACTTGCCACATATGATGGTCTTCTCACTGTTACTGATAACAATCTTCTGATTAAAGCCATGACCGAAGGCATAGGACGTGCGAAGGCCTATGGAGCGGGATTGCTCACATTAATGCCATGAGTATTGATAAACCGTCAATTAAAGAATTATCCCAAATAAAAGAGCGGCTGTCGTTTTTGTACTTGGAACGCAGTGTAATAAATCGCGCCGAAAATGCAATTACAGTCACCGACGTAAGAGGGACAGTGCATGTACCTGCAGGAGCGATCAGTGTTCTGATGTTGGGTCCCGGCACTAAGGTGACCCATCGTGCAATGGAATTGATAGGTGACTGTGGTGTAACCGTAGTTTGGGTGGGGGAACACGGAGTACGTTATTATGCCCATGGCAGGCCGCTTTCACACAGTGCACGCCTGCTGATTGCTCAAGCGGCTCTTGTTTCGAATGTGCAGAGCAGAGCAAGAGTTGTTCGTAATATGTATGCATTGCGTTTTCCTAACGAGGACATATCGAGACTAACAATTCAACAACTTCGCGGGCGTGAAGGTGTTCGCATCCGTAATGTTTATCGCACTGCTTCCGAGAAAACAGGAGTACCGTGGTTCGGCAGAGAATACGATCCGGAAAATTTTGATAATAGCGATCCGATTAACCAGGCGTTAAGCGCGGCTCACGCCTGCCTTTATGGAGTCGTGCATAGCGTAATAGTGGCTATGGGATGTTCTCCCGGGTTAGGATTTGTCCATACCGGTCATGAACGTTCTTTTGTTTATGACATAGCCGATTTGTATAAAGCAGAAATATCAATTCCGATAGCCTTTGAGACCACGGCGAAATATGCCGGATCAGGCAATGTCGACCTTGGATCGGAAACCCGTCGTGCAGTTCGTGATGCTATAGCCGACGGCAAAATATTAGAAAGATGCGCAAGGGACATACGCAATCTTTTACTTGGGAAGGATGGCGAGAACGAATCCGATTTCGATGTTGATATTCTTGAATTGTGGGATGATAAGGTAGGATCGGTTGAAAGCGGGGTTTCCTATGCTCAATTTTATAATCCGTTTTTCAACCCTGATGAAGAGGATGCCGATGAAATAGGCAACGGAGACATTATAAATGATAGTGATCCGTCTTGAAAAAGCGCCATTAGGTTTGCGCGGTGATTTGACTAAGTGGCTGCTGGAAATAGACAGCGGAGTATTTGTGGGACAGGTTAATGCCCGCGTGCGAGACAACCTCTGGAAACGTATTATTGAAAATGTTAAGACCGGCCGAGCGATTATGGTATATAGTACGAACAATGAACAGGGATTAGAGTTCAAGGTCCATGGAAACCAATGGGAACCTATTGATTTTGAGGGGATCAAACTTATATTAAGACCAAGTCCGTCCCGATTAAAAGCAAAAGGGGCACAGGGGTATAAGCCGGGTGAATCTTTAGCAGCTAAAAGACTGATTGCTAAAAGAGTTGCGAATAAAGCTGCACGACAGCTTACTAATGAACAAACATTAGCAGCAGAAGAATACCCGTATGAATACGTTGTAATTGACGTTGAGACCACTGGGTTCAATAATGACAAGGACGAAATAATCGAATTCGGAGCAATAAAAGTACATTCGGGTGAAATCCTCGAAGAATTTAATGTTTTAGTTAAACCGACAAAACCGTTGCCTCCAACAATTACTGAAGTAACGGGGCTGACGCAAACAATGCTTGAAGAAAAAGGCGTTGAGCTTGAACAAGCCCTGAAAGAATTTATTAAATTCGTTGGAACAAATCCATGCGTCGCACATAACGCTGCTTTTGATTATGGATTTATTCGAGCGGCATGTGTTAAGTGTAAAATTAAAATCTTTGCCAACAGACAATATGATACCCTTGTAATGGCAAAAAAGCTCCTGCCGGATATAAGGGATCGTAAATTAAAAACAATAGCTGAATATCTTGGTATTGACGAATCCCAATTTCATCGTAGTATAGGTGATTGCATGGTTACAATGCTAGTATTTGAAAAGTTGAAAGCACTGGAAATGGATAAAGAATTAAATGATAATTAGTCAAGTGATTTTACTTTACATTATTAATAAAAAGTAAATATTTTTGATTAAATTTAATAAAAATGTTTGATAAATTGGGATTTTGTTAAGTGTGCTCCCCGCGCGGGCGGGGGTGATCCCTATTCCGTCCCTCCATCCGCGCTACAAGCTCGTGCTCCCCGCGCGGGCGGGGGTGATCCCTGGCTAGGCTGATTGAATTCACGCCGTGGGCAGTGCTCCCCGCGCGGGCGGGGGTGATCCTAATTGAAAACTTACCTCTCATCATAAGCGTAGGTGCTCCCCGCGCGGGCGGGGGTGATCCTACAATTGCACCAAAGAAAGCAATCCAGGTAACGTGCTCCCCGCGCGGGCGGGGGTGATCCTATCGTTTGACACTCTCCAATATCGAAGGATATGTGCTCCCCGCGCGGGCGGGGGTGATCCCTCCGGAACAGCTTTTACGAGATCCGGTATAGCGTGCTCCCCGCGCGGGCGGGGGTGATCCGCAATGAGGTCTTTCTTGTTGAGGAATAGCGCGGTGCTCCCCGCGCGGGCGGGGGTGATCCCCAGACAACCACCGGCGGAACTCCACAAGACACGTGCTCCCCGCGCGGGCGGGGGTGATCCCTTCGGGCAAGGTTCCAGCGGACTCACCGAGATGTGCTCCCCGCGCGGGCGGGGGTGATCCCCGGGCCGAGTTCGCGGCCAACTACCTCACAAAGTGCTCCCCGCGCGGGCGGGGGTGATCCCCAAATAATAGTTCGGTTCAGCCGTATAGAAAGGTGCTCCCCGCGCGGGCGGGGGTGATCCCAACAGCGCAAAGAGATCGGCGCATGGGTGAAGGTGCTCCCCGCGCGGGCGGGGGTGATCCTTTACCGAGCCGCCACACGAAGCGTTGAACGTCGTGCTCCCCGCGCGGGCGGGGGTGATCCCAATTTCAGCCTCGTCGGGATGCGGCTCAAGCGGTGCTCCCCGCGCGGGCGGGGGTGATCCCATGACATATAACGTTGATGGGTGTATACGTAAGTGCTCCCCGCGCGGGCGGGGGTGATCCCAATCAGGACGTAAAAATATTCCCGGTGGAGTAGTGCTCCCCGCGCGGGCGGGGGTGATCCCGACAACGGGGAGAAAATGGTATTCCTGATGAACGTGCTCCCCGCGCGGGCGGGGGTGATCCTAAAATGAGGCACAGAATTGAGTTTAGTGACATGTGCTCCCCGCGCGGGCGGGGGTGATCCTCCAGGAGGCGTTTGACGATAAGCCGGGAAAAAGTGCTCCCCGCGCGGGCGGGGGTGATCCTACCCCGATTTCTGATTTTGCGATAGAGGAATTGTGCTCCCCGCGCGGGCGGGGGTGATCCTTCCCCAAACATCAATCATATAGCCCGAATAAAGTGCTCCCCGCGCGGGCGGGGGTGATCCGGTGACGAATTTTTCTGGAAGGTCGGACAAGCTGTGCTCCCCGCGCGGGCGGGGGTGATCCGACAAGATCAGGGGCAGGATCCTGGCAGGAGGTGTGCTCCCCGCGCGGGCGGGGGTGATCCTCGCACTTGCCGGAGGTCTGATTAAGGCTATACGTGCTCCCCGCGCGGGCGGGGGTGATCCCTTGTTACTGTCTCCAATAAAACCGGCAATAATGTGCTCCCCGCGCGGGCGGGGGTGATCCCTTAACCAGATGAAGACCGACGCCAGAGCGGCAGTGCTCCCCGCGCGGGCGGGGGTGATCCTTCGATCGGCTGTGAACTTGTCTGTGATAAAATGTGCTCCCCGCGCGGGCGGGGGTGATCCCAATTCTCTTGTTGGTGTAATGAGGTCTGAATGGTGCTCCCCGCGCGGGCGGGGGTGATCCCATCCACCGGGGCTAAAAAAATCGCTCACAACGGTGCTCCCCGCGCGGGCGGGGGTGATCCTTTGTCTTGCTATCACTTTGCTGTCCAAATTAAGTGCTCCCCGCGCGGGCGGGGGTGATCCCTGCCTTCTCGTCATGCAGCGCAGAATTCAGGTGTGCTCCCCGCGCGGGCGGGGGTGATCCCGTAGGCGTGGAAATGCTTGTTAGAGGGATTGAGTGCTCCCCGCGCGGGCGGGGGTGATCCCTCCCTTCCTTATCTATCAATGTGTAGTGGTACGTGCTCCCCGCGCGGGCGGGGGTGATCTGCTGGATAGCCTGGCCGTCTATAAGTGGTAAACGTGCTCCCCGCGCGGGCGGGGGTGATCCCATAAGAATCGTTGAAAATTGGACCTTGACAACGTGCTCCCCGCGCGGGCGGGGGTGATCCTGCGCTTTGTGCTTCGGAGAAGATTGTCTTAAAGTGCTCCCCGCGCGGGCGGGGGTGATCCTCCGGAAGGAAGGAGGAAATAGGAATGGAGAGAGTGCTCCCCGCGCGGGCGGGGGTGATCCCGGATGACACCCACCATAAGCGATTTGCCAAAGGTGCTCCCCGCGCGGGCGGGGGTGATCCCAACGTGTGAGGCGGGCGAATTATGCAGAAATTGTGCTCCCCGCGCGGGCGGGGGTGATCCTCAATGTTCCGATTGCAAAAGGATAGGAGGTGCGTGCTCCCCGCGCGGGCGGGGGTGATCCGTGACCATGCCCAGGCATCGTGATATTTCGGATGTGCTCCCCGCGCGGGCGGGGGTGATCCCATGAACGGCATTCAGACCATATTCAGAGATACGTGCTCCCCGCGCGGGCGGGGGTGATCCCTGCGGTACGGAAGATCCCTCTCCCTGGTGGAGGTGCTCCCCGCGCGGGCGGGGGTGATCCCGTAAATGCAAAGGTAATAAATGCGCTATCTTCGTGCTCCCCGCGCGGGCGGGGGTGATCCTTGGAATCCGCTGATGAAAAAAGACTGAAAGAGGTGCTCCCCGCGCGGGCGGGGGTGATCCTTTCGTATATGAATTGGGCAATCTCCTCGATAAGTGCTCCCCGCGCGGGCGGGGGTGATCCTATATACTGCCCTTGCCCAGATACCAGCATCAACGTGCTCCCCGCGCGGGCGGGGGTGATCCTCACCGCTTGCGATAGCGTCTTCGACAGGACTTGTGCTCCCCGCGCGGGCGGGGGTGATCCTGTGTCCGGAGACACAGGAACAACCGTCGCAACGTGCTCCCCGCGCGGGCGGGGGTGATAGCTGCTTTCCTGTCCCATCATTGCCAGGACCAACGTGCTCCCCGCGCGGGCGGGGGTGATCCCGCGTTTAACTGCTTTGTATATGCCTTAATGAAGTGCTCCCCGCGCGGGCGGGGGTGATCCTCTACAGAGTTATCATCAAATAAAATAGAACTTGTGCTCCCCGCGCGGGCGGGGGTGATCCCGTGCCGGTCTTCCTTCCTGCAGTAGTGCCGGTGTGCTCCCCGCGCGGGCGGGGGTGATCCCGTATGCAAAGCTATGGCCAGCATAAGCGCCGGGTGCTCCCCGCGCGGGCGGGGGTGATCCCTTTGATGGTGGTTTACAAAAATAAGCGTAAAAGTGCTCCCCGCGCGGGCGGGGGTGATCCTCTATAGCATTACCTATTCAAGTGGCGTTGTAAGTGCTCCCCGCGCGGGCGGGGGTGATCCTGGAGCTCATGCGGCGAGTTATGGAGAGAGCAAGTGCTCCCCGCGCGGGCGGGGGTGATCCTGGTCCGTTCCTTCCCCTGAATTGGTCGACTACGTGCTCCCCGCGCGGGCGGGGGTGATCCCAAAAGGAGTGTGAAGCATATGGAAACCATCTTGTGCTCCCCGCGCGGGCGGGGGTGATCCAATATTACAAGATGGACAAACAAAATCCTAAGTGTGCTCCCCGCGCAGGCGGGGGTGATCCCCGGTATAGCCGGAGACCTTGATCTGGCTATAAGTGCTCCCCGCGCAGGCGGGGGTGATCCCTCTAGCCATTTAATTTGTTTTCGTGCAGACGAGTGCTCCCCGCGCAGGCGGGGGTGATCCCCAGAAAAACTGGGGAGACCGGTTCAAGATCAAGTGCTCCCCGCGCAGGCGGGGGTGATCCCTGCTATGCCCAGCGCATGGCAAAGCGGCTTGCATGTTCCCCGCGCGGGCGGGGGATCGATTGTGGCTTGTCCTTGGTAAAGGAGGCCATACACACACCCCCTTTCGGGTGCGTGGATTGAAACAACAGTAGCAGCTGATCTTCTAGTTTCAAGCTCTCGGGGTTTTTCAAAACTTATAAGGAGTCGAAATGCCATGTTTACAGATCTCTCGGACAGCCGAAGATCTGTTTTAATTTTTATGAGAAATTAAGCCCATCCAATGACCCCGAAACGTTTCGCAGAGTTGCTTTCCAGGAATTTGCTCATTAATTTCAATCGTAAGGTTTAATCTCCGGTAAAATCCGCAAAATATATACGAGGCGCGTTTGAATGGAGGTGAGAACATGAAAAAATATGGTTTAATGTTAATATGCCTTGCTATGTTCCTGGTTGGCTGCTCTGAAGGTGTAACGCCGGAAAAAATAAACGGCGATACCGGCGGAGCAGCGGAATCTCAGCAAAGCGGCAACGGAGAAGCACAAACAAAAACAGAGATATTTGATATCGGCGATTCGGTAAAAGCCGGGGAGCTCGTGTTCACTGTGAACTCAACCAGGACTGACAATGGGAATGACGTTTTTAAACCAACGGAAGGCAACCTATTTTATATTGTTGACGTGACCGTTGAAAATACGGGAAACGAATCAGAAGCGGTAAGCTCTCTGATGATGTTCACATTGTTTGATTCTGAGGGATATAATTATACCGTTACCTTTGGTCCGGAAACAAGAGGACAGGTTGACGGAGAAATATCGCCCGGCCAGAAACTCCGGGGCGAGTTGGTATTTGAAATACCTGAAAATGCAGAGGGGTTGGCGATTGAAATTGACCCAACTCTGGTGGGAAGCGGGAAAATTAGAGTTGCACTTGATAGGTAATATATTACCGGATTGGAGGTTTAACTATGATAAAAGCGGGTGGAATTATTGCCCTGATTGCTGGAATTTTTGGTGTCATTGCGGCGATAGCAACATTATTAATTGGCGGCGTTGGTTCAGCTCTGGACGGAGAGGGCGCCGATACCGTTATCGGGTTAGGCTGGGGCGGCGTTATATTCTCCTTCCTGGTAATTATTTTCGGTGTAGTATCATTGAATGCAAAATCAAAAACACCGGGAATACTGCTTATAATCAGCGCTGTCGCCGGGGCGGTTTTAGGCGGGACGCTCGTTGCAATTTTTATGGTATTGGCGCTTGTGGGCGGAATACTTGTTGTTGTCGGCAAGAAGAAAGACAAATAAACGAATGGGATCGTTGCCCCATACCCCCTGCGGGCGCACGGATAGAAACACTTATTTACTGCCCCGGTGCCGGAATTGGGAACTCTTTCGGCACCAAGGCATGCATGACGCCTCTGGCCATGTAGTCCCCTGTCATTAGAGTATGCTTTAGCATCCGGTCTCTGATATCCAGTTCCCTGTCATGTTCTTCCAACAGCATGGCTATCATTTCCGTGGAGATCATGTTGTTGAGCTGATACAGCAAACTTTCCCAATGGTTTTTGTCCCAGTAGGGATTGATGCTTGCAAGAAAAGTTGAAATTTCATCGGCGCTCCTGTGAAGCGCCGCCACGACCGCGTCGCAGGCGCTTTGATCCCTGGCGTTCTGCGCTGCGATAAGGTGCTGCATGTTTACGATGTATACTAAGAGCAGATGCTGGAATCGCTCTGCCAGATCCTTGCCGAAAAAAGGCTCCAACATTCCTCCTAATTCCGAAGGAATTCGGAACAGGCGGTTGCTGATGGCCGCAATGTTGCTGAAACCTGTTATCGTGCTTACCATATACGACCGTATCCAGATGGCCAATTCGTTCCAATGGCTCCGGAAGTCGTTGATCAGGTTCATTTGCCCGTATGTTAAGTATTGTTCTTGGTTCTTTTGTATCATTGCAGGCATCCCCCTAATTCAATTCAAGCGCACTGATTATTTATGATGAGAATGACTTCATTATGATAGGATTCATAATAAGTGTATGATTAGGGGAAACGCAACAGAATAACAAGATTTTCCGAATATCCGGTTTGCACGGAAAACCGGACTAATAAAACTTACGGCACCGACGCCGGAAAAAAACGACCGC
>Ga0134099_1004159_pt1 | contig 10014 bp, 8 predicted proteins | sample 10_taG_2_FD_105482 | JGI IMG/M metagenome (GOLD analysis project Ga0134099, IMG submission 105482) | Switchgrass degrading microbial communities from high solid loading bioreactors in New Hampshire, USA - 10_41_5_180_A2 metaG | ecosystem: Engineered > Bioreactor > Semi-continuous > Anaerobic >...
CGCTGGTTGCAGCAGCCATAGCCTGGGCAGACGGATTGGCAATTGCCAGAACTAAATCATAGTTGGAAGAGGCAAATTTCTGAGCAATATTGTTTAGTATGGATTGGTCGTTTTGCGCATTTTGATAATCAACAATTAGGTTTTTACCCGGTTCTAAACCATTAGCTTTCAGCGTCTCCAAGAAGCCTTCTCTGGCCGCATCCAGAGCCGGGTGCTCAACAATCTGAATTATACCGATTCTAACAGTCTTTTCTGCCGGCTGGTTGCCTGAGTCACTTGCGGCAGGCTGAGTATTTTGCTGGGTATTTTCAGTGCCGGTTGTCGGAGCGCTGCCGGAACTGCAACCTGCGCTGAACAATACTAACAATAGGATCAGAATCAATGACAAAACAGATTTTTGTTTTTTCATGCTGTCTCCTCCTCTTAATGAAACATTTTAAAATGAATGTTTTCAATAAGTTTTTTGGATGAATAAATCAATTTCTACCATCCTACCGTAAGTTCAGACCATTGGATTAATCCTCCTTCCCTTTACTTCCTACCTTAACTTCTTCCTATTTCTTGCTCCAACTTTGTTCCCAAAGTTGTTTTTTAGCAAGAAACAAAAAACTTTTCGCCCCTAAGGGACGAAAAGTTACTTTTCGCGGTACCACCCTAATTGGATCTGCACGATCCCCCTCTTTCAGGTACTGGAACTTGCTTATTATGCTTATTCCTTATACCCTCTTCCTTGTAACGGTAGAAGTCTCCGTCCTGACCTACTTGCCGTAACGAACCATCTACAACGGTTTCAGCCAGGAAGCTCCGAGGCGAACCTTCAACGAATGACACTATAGCAGCACTTCCAGTCTCCGATGCCGCCTCCCTGGATAGGTCGAGCTCGCCTACTTTGCCCCATCATTGCTTTTACTATATAACAGTTTTAAATTTTGCTTGTTATTATACCATATATTATGTTTAGGTCAATACTTATGTCTAAACAAAAAATAAAAAATAAGTACGGATTATTTCGGCTTGTGACAAACTTTTTAGTAAAATTTGTTGCATTATGTTAAGGATATATGTTAGAATATCATTTGCGTATAAAGTACGGCAATGCGTACAAAATGCGTATAAGCCACGAAAATACGTATCGAGCGTACGATAACGCTTATAAACGTACGATAGAGCGTTTTGAAGGGGGTGACTAAATGCCGAATATTAAATCTGCAATTAAAAGAGCCAAGCTCAACAAGATACGGAATGCCAGAAATGTTGCAGCCCGGTCTGCCTTGAAAACATCTATCCGTCGTTTCGAAGAAGCGCTTGTAAATGACCCGGTGAATGCTGCCGAAGCTTTTAAGAAAGCTTGCCGAGCTCTTGACAAAGCAGCTTCCAAGGGTTTGATCCATAAAAATAAAGCAGCTCGCAAAAAATCCAGATTGGCCAAAAAATACGCCCAAGTTCTGAATAAAGCTAGCTAAGCTTACAAGCGGACCAGACATTAATAATACATTAAAGGAGACGCAGTGGAACTCTGTTCCCTGCGTCTCCTTGTTTTATAGAGCGCGTTGGCACAGCCTTATGACCATAATCTCCAACAGAAACTCCGGATCGCCGCCGCTGGTTTTCAAGGCCAATTCCGTTTCCAAACAATCTTCCAGCGCCAAGGCCAATCTTTCCGGCGTGAAACGGATTGCCTGTTTAAATATTTTAGTAGCCTCAAAGGGTTTTAACTCGGCTATTTCTCGAAACTGCTGAACGGTTCCGCCGGAGTTGCGGACCAGTTTGGCTGCCAACAGCAAGCGAATTTGCCGTACAATCATCGTATATACCCTTAAATGGTACTTCTCCAAACTTAGGACTTCGGTAAGCTTTTGCAGCGCCAGACGGGTATCGGAACCGGCGATGGCATCAACCAAACTAAAAACCTGAGTCTCAATCAAAGGCACCGCTACTTCTTTAATATCCTCAACGGTTATCTCTTTTCTGCCTTCGGCGTATAAGGCGAGTTTCTCCAATTCTTGGCTTAGAATTCCGGTATTGTGTCCCGCCCATTCCACCAGAAATGAAGCCGTGGAGGCTTTGATGTCTTTTCCTCTGGCCTTGGCTTCGTTCCGGACCCAGCTTATCCATTCGGCAGGACTTTGGGGATAAATAAATTCCAGTATTTTTCCTTTTTTACTTATTTCTTTATACAGGCGCCTGCCTTTGTTAGCCTTATCGGCAACCAGAACCAGACAGGTCATGGGATTCGGATCCTCAATGTATTTAAGCAAAAGGTCGCAGCTTTCCGAAGTATCGCCGCTACTGTCCGTTGAATCGAAGAAGGGTATCTCGTCAACCAAAACCAATTTGCGGGCAAAAAACGAACAGGTGTTGGCAATATCCAGCACGGCATGCCAATCAGCTTCTTTCCCGTTAAAATACTCAATATTGCTGCCCGAAGGGTCTTCGGCCAAAAAACTTTGTTTAAGCAGCTTTAAGGCTTCCGCAAGGGTATAGCGGTCCTCTCCGTAACAAAGGTAGACCGGCGCGATATTATTATTTTCGATATCCGTCTTCAACGAAACCAATGACACTTAAACCACCTAAAATTCATTATACAGGGACAGCTTCCCGAAGTACACCTTTAAAAACATAATTGCACAAAAAAAGCCCCCTCCCACGAAGTGAAAGGGGGAAAGAAAGAGGAGGAGAAAAGAGATGTTCATTTCTATTATTGCCAGCCTCTCTTCCTTTTTATTCATTTTTTAGGCAAGAATTCCTAAAATTCTAATAATATTTTTTTAATATTTAATAATTTCCGGCTCCTCATATGTAATACCTTTGGTATCAACCGTAACCTTTTTCATTACTTGAGGCTCCAACGGGCGATCATGGAAATCTGTCGGAACCGAAACAATTCGATCGGCCGCTTCCATTCCTTCGATCACTTTGCCAAAAGCGGCGTAATCGCCGTCAAGGTGCGGAGCATCCGCCACCATGATAAAAAACTGGGATCCGGCTGAATCAGGCATCCGCGAGCGAGCCATTGATATTACGCCTCTGGTATGTTGTAAAGGGTTCGGGAATCCGTTCCTGGCAAACTCTCCTTTAATCGCATAGCCCGGTCCGCCTGTTCCGTTTCCCTGCGGATCGCCGCCCTGAATCACAAAGCCCGGAATAACCCGATGGAAAATCAGGCCGTCGTAGAAGCCCTTCTGCACTAGGGAAATAAAATTCCTGACCGTATTCGGGGCAATTTCAGGATACAATTCGACTTTCATCACATCGCCGTTTTCCATTTCAATTGTCACAATAGGTCTTTCCATATAATATTCTCCTTTTAATCAAATTTTTGCTTTATTAAATCTAGCTTTACAAATTATAACATAAACTTTCGCTAAAAAGAAATTGCGCTAGTTTTGATCCGGCCTGCCGGGTACCACGGTGCAACCCTTCCGGTCAATTATCAATCGAAGGGTCCCGTGCAAGTCGGTCCTATAAACAGGAATTCCTCTTTGCTGCCAATACTCCAGCACATTGGAGGCAGGATGACCAAAACTGTTTTTGCCTACTTGGATAAATACCGCTTGCGGCTCGGTTTGATCGAACCAGTGCGGATCCAAAGACCCGGCACTGCCATGATGCGGAATCTTGATAAAATCCGCATCCCATTCGGCTCCTCTGTCAGCAATTTGCTGCATTTGTTCTGCCTCCATATCCCCTGTTAAGAGTATTCTTTTATCGTAATAAGTTAAAAGCAGAACCAAAGAGTTATTGTTCGAATCGCTCGGAGTGCCCGTAAGCACTTCAACCGGAGCCAAAACTTCCACTTCCAGACCTGAATTAAACAGGATTCGGTCCCCCGCTTTTAGCTTAAGCAGTTTTCCCTCGTCAGCCAAAGCCTTTAGCGGTATGGCCTGTTGCCAATCCGCCGAATTCAGTCTATCTCCGACTTCCGGCACGGCCACTCTGGCTGTGGGAATATTGGCCAGCAAATAGAGTGCGCCCCCTGCATGGTCACCGTCTTCATGGGAAAGAAAAAGCATATCCAGCGCAGCAATCCTCTTTTCCATCAAATAGGGAACCAGCACCCGCTCGCCGGCGTCAAAATTCCCGCTTTTAGGTCCGGTATCCACCAGCAGTTTTTCCGTTGGCGTTTCGAGCAAAATACAATCTCCTTGCCCTACATCGAGAAAAGTTACCACCAGTCTGTCCCGGCCGGCATTCGGCAGCAACAGCAGCGCCAGAACAAGTATTGTTGCCATAATAAGCCCTATATTTTTTTTGACGGCCAAATCGAAAAAAATTTGCGAACCTTTTAGACTAAAGATTTTAGCTTTGAACTTACGCCAGAAAGCAGCCGGTTTTTCCAAAGTAGCTGATTTTCCGCATTGCTGCCTGAACTGTTGATCGAATCGCCCCAAAAAAGCAGTCAATAATTTCCCTGCGAAATTTGCCAATCTTTTAAACTGAACTCTGACTATAAACCGGACTTTTTCTTTACCGAGCAGCACAACTGCCAGGTAGAAGTACCATAACAGCCAAAACGGCAGACCCGGATTTAAAACCCAATAGTAAGCAAAGGGCAGCGAAGCGCAGAGATTAAGTATTGTATCACTTATCTGCAACAGCCAACAGGCTGCCTGAAAAAAGGCCAAAGGCAGAGCGGGCAACCAAAGCCATAGCAAAGCCGTACCGATTAACCCCAACTGCAACACCGCTCCAAGCACAAATAAGATAAAGACATTTGTCAATAAGCCGATAAGGGACACTCGATGAAACACGTCGACCAGCAGCGGAAAAGTGGCGATTTGCGCCCCCAACGTTACCGCCAAAGCAGTCTGCAAAGGCTGGGGCAGCTTTTGGACATAATGATTCCCTTGAATCCGAGGAGCTAAAACTATCATACCCCAGGTAGCCGCAAAGGACAGCAAAAAGCTCGTATCCCGAAGGTACAGCGGATTGACGAAAAACAGGAGCAACGCCGCAAATATCAGCCAGCGCAGCCCGGACATTCGACCTTTGCCCAACATCCCGAACAAGACGGCAACCCCTAAAATCGTTGCTCTTAAAATAGGCGGATTACCCTGGCAGAGCAGCGCATACAGAATTATTACGGCCATGGTAGTAAAAATTCTCAGCTTCTTTGGTAAAAAGAAAAAAGCAGCCCACCCTAAAGCCAGAACAAAGGCTACATTGGCTCCGGAAGCGGCAAATACATGCATTACTCCGGTCGCCTTGTACATATCCAGGGTTTCTTTCGTTATTCCGCTGTCGTCGCCAAACAAAATACCTTCTATAACTCCGGTCCGCTCCGGCCAGTATTGATTTAAAATATTGCGCACCTGCTGTCTGATTTGCCAGGTAAAGGTCGGGTTGCCTTCAGCAAGCACTGTCACCTCTCCGCGAGCTGTGATCGATCCGCTCAAACCCCTGACCGCATTATAAAGGGTATAGTCGAACTCTCCGTCGGTCCCGGGCGGCTTGGGCTGTTCCAGTTTGCCGCTGATTTTAAGAATATCTCCGGGCTTAACTTTTAGCCAACCTTCAGCCCAGTTGCCTTTGGAGTCCGGATAGACCCTTAAGATATACTTTTTGCCGCCAAAATAGGCGGCTGATAATTTACTTCCGGCAGTATCCGCAGTATCCGCGGTGTCATTGGTTTCCTCAAGCAGCCGGATATTCCGGATTTCAAACGTACCGCGCAATATATCCCGATCCGCTTGCCAGTGAATGAGTCTTCCTTCCGCTTCGACTCTTGCCAGAGTCATAGGTTCGGCAATATATTTATCCGCCGGCAGCGCATAGATAAAACCGGCTATTGCTGCAGCCGCCAAGAGTATTATTTCCGGCTTGACTATTTTGCCGTAAAAATCCTCCGGTTTCCACAAAAACCGGAGATAACCCAATATTAAAGTAAAAAAAGCCAGTACAAATAATCTGACTTCCTGGCTTGTCCACACTGCTGCCCAGCCGCCGCAGAGAATCGCAACAGCTGGTCTGGCCAAACGATCTTTCATCTTAAGGTCCCACCGTTATGTAATCAGCCATTTTCTCATATGTTTTAGGGCCTATTCCTGAGACATTCTGGATTTCTTCCGGACTGCTGAAAAAGCCGTTTTGCTCCCGGTAATCTATAATTCTTTGAGCAAGTACCGGTCCTATACCGGGAATGCTGTCCAATTCGGCCAAACCTGCCGTATTAATATTTATTTTGCCGTCCGACCTGGCGCTTTGCTGAGGGCTCCCGGCCGCACTTCCGGAGCTTTCGGCTGTTTCGTCATTCACCGGAGCAGCATCCCGCACAAAGGGAACGATAATTTTTTGTCCGTCTTTGAGCTTCTGAGCCGGATTTAAAGCTTCGACGTCGGCTTCCGGGCTTAAACCGGCCAGCCGCAGGGCATCATCCAGTCTTGCATCCAATGGCAGTTTTAAAAGTCCGGGGTTTTGCACCGCCCCGGTTATATAGACGACAATTTCTCTGCTCTGAGCATTTTGTTCGATCGTTACCGGATTATTAACCGGAATTAAAAACTTTACAAAGGCGGCCACCACCAAAATACCGAGCACCGCCCACCAGATTCGCCGAATCCAGGTCTCCAACACCAAGCAACCTCCAGTAACTCGTACATCCCTTATTAACAAACTCCATATAACGAGCTTTATATAAACAGCATTATTCGATAAATTTTATTCGAGATTATTCTCCCATATTATGTAAAAATCCTCCTTTTATAGCCAAAAAATTTGCAGGCTTCTTAAGAGCCTGCAAATTATAATTCTCAGAAAAATAAACAGTGTCTGCGCCAATGATATTAATTCATCCTTATTTCAGCCAGCTTTCTACTGTTTCTTTATTGTCTTCAATCCATTTTTGAGCGGCTTCAACCGGTTCCATACCTTCATTTATTAGACCTTCCAAGCTGCCGATTTGAGCGTCATTCATTTTAAACTTCTTAAGCATTGCGGCCACTTCCGGGTGTTTACTGCTGAAATCTTTATGTGCCAAAATATGAAGTTCCTCAGCTTCGCCATAAGCACCCTTAGGATCATTCAAGTATTTCAGATCATATTTGGCAAATTTCCAGTGGGGGCTCCAGCCGGTAACGGCAATCCACTCTTTTTTGGCATAGGCTTTGTCTAAAGCCGCAAGCATTGCCGGCTCGCTGCTTTGCAACACATTAAACCCCAATCCGTACATATCGTTTGCTCGGGCGGTTGCTTTCATTATGCCCGCTCCGGGATCAATCCCGACGATTTCGTTTTTAAACTTGCCGGCTTCGGCGGCCATTTGCTCAATCGAATCGATAGTAACATAGCTGGGTACCACCAAACCAATCCTGGCCGGCTCTTCGTACCAAATACCGAAATCTTCAAGATTATCCTTGTGCTCCGTCCAATATGCTTCATGAGTAACCGGCAGCCAAGCGTCCATAAACAGATCGATATCACCTTTGCTTAAACCGACAAAAAGCGGAGCAGTGTCGAGCTGCGTCAGATTTACTTTATAACCCTGATCTTCTAAGATCACTTTCCACAAATTACTTACAGCAACACATTCGGCCCAGTTTACATAACCTATCTCAATAATACCTTTGTCGTTTGCTCCTTCGTTAGTACCTGGACTCCCATTTGAAGAACAGCCTACAACCATAGTAAAGACAAACAGCACAATCAACATCCAAATAAATGCTGCTTTCCACCCTCTGTTGTCTTTCAACATAGATCTACCTCCTTATTATTCTGTTCTTATTTATCGCCAGTCCTAAGAGAACCACCGATACCCTGAGTTAATCTATCCAAAATAATAGCTATAATCACAACGGCAATTCCATATTCAAAGCCCATACCGATTTTTAACTGGGCTATAGCCTCTAATACTCCCGCACCCAGACCGCCGGCGCCGATCATTGAGGCTATGACTACCATGGATAATGACAGCATTATAGTCTGATTAATACCGGCCATAATTGTTGGCAATGCTACAGGCAATTGAATCTTCCAAAGAAGTTGTCCGGGTGTGGACCCGAAAGCTTCACCGACTTCGACCAAATCTACAGGAACCTGACGAATACCCAAATCTGTAAACCTAATAGCAGGTGGCATTGCAAATATCACCGTGGCAAATACCGCCGGAACAGTCCCGATTCCTAAAAACAATAAGGCTGGGATAAGATAAACAAATGAAGGCATAGTCTGCATGAAATCCAGAACAGGGGAAATGATCATGTGAAATCTGTAATTCCTGCCGGCAACAATTCCTAAAGGAATACCTATCACGATCGACACCAGAGCAGAGATAAAAACCAGGACCAAGGTAGATAGAAAAGCGGGCCAAAGTTGAAGATTATAAATAAAGGCCAAACCTAAAACTGTCCCGAGAGCCAGTTTCCAGCCACTTACTCGCCAGGCAGCCAGAGCAAATAACAAAATTAATAGCCACCAGGGTACAAGCGCCAATAGACTTTCTAAATTTCTAATTAGTTCACCAAAAGAATCGGAAAAAGCATCGATGCTCTCCCCAAAGTGGGTCTGTAGCCACCTTACAACTCTATCAATAGCTTCGGCTATTGGAATCTTGGTCATTGTTTTCACCTCCGTTAAACCGCATTATTAACCGGTTCTTTTTCCATTTCTTCCATGGCAAATACCAATTTATGGTCAGGCGAAGCTGTAGCCGCCTGTTCGCTTTCACTGTCACTCACGCCGTAATCGGGAGCAAGAGCAGCCAAAATAGAACCCCTTACTATGATTCCGACAAGTTTATTGTCTTGGTCCAGTACACCCATCGGCAATTTACTGTCCACCATAGCCTTTAGGGTTTCATGCAAAGGAGTTTCTTCTCGGACTACAGGTCCGTGTTCCAGTTCTATTTCACTTAAACTTCCAATGCCTGCTTTCCTGGCTTCAAGAGCAGCATCAACCGTAATAATACCTTTTAAATGTCTTTCCCTATCCACCACAAAAACGCTTGAGATGCCATGCTCTTTCATAATCCTTAGGGCGACATTCGGACCGTCGCGCAAAGTAATCAAAGGCTGCGGTTTTTTCATAATATCGGCAGCAGTCAGGATCTTGCTCTTGTCCACTCCGCGCACAAATTTAGCCACATAATCGTCAGCCGGAGCAGTTGTTATTTCTTCCGGAGTGCCTACTTGGATTAAAGCGCCGTCACGCAAAAAAGCAATTCTGTCACCGAGCTTTAAAGCTTCATTTAAGTCATGGGTAATGAAGATAATAGTCTTATTCATCTTCTGTTGAAGGCTGAGCAACTCATCCTGCATTTCCTCCCGGATCAACGGATCCAGCGCGCTAAAGGCTTCATCCATCAGCAGAATATCGGCGTCATTGCTTAACGCTCTGGCAAGGCCTACTCTCTGTTTCATTCCACCGCTCAACTGCGATGGATACTTGTTTTCCCATCCTTTCAAGCCCACAATTTCTAAAATTTTTAAAGCCTTTTCTTCTCTTTGTTTTTTAGGAATGCCTTGAACCTCTAACCCGTAAACAGTATTTTGCAGCACAGTCCGGTGCGGTAACAGGGCAAATTGTTGAAATACCATTGCCGTTTTTTCCTGCCGGAACTTCCGGAGCTGTTTGGCATTAAGCTTAGTGATATCCGTCCCGTCTATGATTATCTCGCCGGAACTCGGCTCAATCAGCCTGTTCAAACAGCGGAGGATAGTAGATTTTCCACTGCCCGAAAGTCCCATTATGACAAAAATCTCTCCGGCCTTGACAGAAAAACTGACATCATGAATACCAACTGTCAAACCGGTTTCTTTCAAGATTTCGGCCTTTCCTTTGCCTTCTTTGAGCAGTTCCAAAGCCTTTTGGGGGTTAGCGCCAAAAACCTTTATCAGATTCCTAACAATAATTCTTTCTTTCATAAATCCCTCCTACAATCCCTTTCTAATTCAACCTGCCACTTACTCCGTCGCCCTGATTATCCATTTATAGGAAAAAGACAATACTTAAAAAAGGCCCTTTATTTGTTTCCAAAATAAAGGGCTTTAATATTTATAACTGAAATTTAGATTAGCTTAA
>Ga0134099_1004162_pt1 | contig 10010 bp, 8 predicted proteins | sample 10_taG_2_FD_105482 | JGI IMG/M metagenome (GOLD analysis project Ga0134099, IMG submission 105482) | Switchgrass degrading microbial communities from high solid loading bioreactors in New Hampshire, USA - 10_41_5_180_A2 metaG | ecosystem: Engineered > Bioreactor > Semi-continuous > Anaerobic >...
AACTTGTAAGGCTGTCGATAATCGCAGGAAGGCTCTGGGCCCCGTCGCTTGTCCAGCGGAAAAGCTTGAAAAGGCAGAACCCCATTATCACAATCAGCAGCGCAGTCAGCAGCAAAACGCCAACTACCGAACAGGCCTTCATATTGGCATGTTTTTTCTCATGCAGGTATCTTGCCGGCCGCTGAACAACCGCGGCGAGAATAAATCCGATTATAAACGGCATTACCCAACCCAATACGTACTTTACTGCAAAATATATGATAACTACAAGAATAGCAAAGAATGCGCAGTTTATCAGAAAGTTTACTTTTCTTTTGCTGTTGTCAGACAAGGATTGACCTCCCTTCCCCCTGCCTATGCAGTTTCCCGCTTGCCTTATTGTGCGTTTCTGCGTGGGAAAAATCTTAAATCAACCCTTTCTATTTTTCCTATTTTTGCCTGTTTATATGTAAAATTTATCGATATTATTCTCCGCATTTGGCCATTTTGTTAGAAAACAGCGATGAGTGAACACTAAAGCCATTATAGATATGACAAATTGCTATATATCGAGATAAAGGTGTAAATCGAAGAAAAATGGAGCACCCTGAAGAAAAATCGAGCTTTACTCGCATATTTTGAATCTAACAGAGGTTGAAACGGCAATTTATAAAATGTTATAGTGTACACACGAGCAATACATGCGTTCTTGTAGGGTGGACTGGCTGCTTAAAATCGCATTGAAAACATCCGGTACAAGTTCCGCTTTACACATAATTAACATTGCGTTTTGAATCGTACTTAAAAATCACTTTAAGTAATGCTTATTCGGACACAACATTCATAATGACAAAAAACCAAGCACATTCCCACGCGGCCATTACTGGAGGGATTTTAAATGAATTCAATGCCACATTATCTGTTGGTTGAAAGTCAGGTGCTTCCTGAGGTGTTTCTGAAGGTTGTCGAGGCAAAGCGACTGCTTTTGTCCGGTCAGGTCCATTCAGTCAACGAGGCGGCGCGTGCAGCAGGCATATCAAGAAGTGCCTTTTATAAGTATAAGGACAGCGTCCATCCATTTAACGAGGAAGCAGGAGGATATATTGTTACATTGCACGCAATGCTGCGGGATGAAGCCGGCATGCTTTCAAAACTCACCAGCCTTTTGTATCACGAAGGTGCAAATATAATGACAATAAATCAGAACATACCTGTCGGCGGGTATGCTCCTGTCACTGTGACAGCGCGGGCGGACGGCATGAAGATTTCCTTGACCGACCTGCTTGACCGTATCCGTGAAATTGATGGAATCAACAACGTAGAAGTAGTTTCAGGGTTTTGACAGCAAATAGGCTTTATTTGAGCTTTCATTCAGCCGCATGAAAGTCTTTGCAAAATTTACGGCGGCAGCTAAGGAGGCACAGGCAAAATGGTTTATATCGCTGTAATGGGACATGGCGTTGTCGGTTCCGGCGTCGTCGAAGTCTTTTATAAAAACAACAAAAGCATCATTTCCAAAGCCGGAATCGATATGGACATAAAATACATACTTGATATAAGGGATTTCCCCGGATTACCCTATTCGGACAAATTCATCAAGTCATTCGACCCGATAATAAACGACCCTGATATAAAGATTGTTGTCGAAGTCATGGGCGGTCTCGAACCATCATACACATATGTGAAACGCTGCCTTATGGCCGGCAAAAGCGTTGTTACTTCAAACAAAGCCCTTGTCGCCGCTTATGGTTCGGAGCTTTTAGAGATTGCAAAAAACCATAACGCCAACTTTCTCTTTGAAGCGAGTGTAGGAGGCGGCATCCCGATTCTGCGCCCGATAAGCCAATGCCTTGCCGCCAATGAAATAAAAGAGATTGCGGGTATTTTGAACGGCACGACAAACTTTATTCTGACAAAGATGATCTCTGACGGCATGGACTTTAAATCCGCCCTTGAGCTTGCACAGAAACTCGGCTATGCCGAAAGGGACCCGGCGGCCGACGTCGAGGGCATGGATGCCTGCCGCAAAATCTGCATCCTCGCTTCGCTCGCTTTCGGCAAGCATGTCTATCCCGAGGACGTACATACAGAGGGCATTACTAATTTGACCCTTGAGGACGTCAAATACGCTGAGGCATGGGGCGGAGTAATAAAGCTTATCGGCCGTGTAAAAAAGATTGAAGGCGGCAGGATCTCAGCTATTGTCTGCCCCGCTTTTGTCAAGAAAGAAAGCCAGCTTGCCAATGTTGACGACGTGTTCAACGGCATTATGGTGCGCGGCGACGCCATAGGCGACGTCGTGTTCTACGGGCGCGGAGCCGGCAAGCTTCCGACCGCAAGCGCCGTCGTTGCCGACATAATCGACGAGGCAAAACACCTCGGAGCCCGCAAATACATATACTGGGCCCCTGCCGAAAAGGGATATGTATGTGATTATAAAGACATGGCATCTTCATTCTTTGTCAGGGTAAAATCCCATGACAAGGCCATGACACTCAAAGCCGCAGAACCGCTTTTCGGCAAGATAACAGAAGCTGTCTGTCCTGACAGTCCGAAAGACGAAGCCGCATTTATCACACAGCCTATGCCTGAAGGGCAATTTGAGAGGGCGCTCGCTTCCCTGTCCTCACTCGATATAAACGTGATTTCAAAGATAAGGGTTATGGCCGATATCTGACCACCTTGTTTGATTTTATATATAAAAAGGTATTTGCTATATCGAAAAACCGCAATTAAGGCGGCTCTGATATGCAAAAAATTTTGTTTTCAGACATCATCGATTATTATTGATTAAACACAAATAAAGGCGTATCCTATAGAATGTAGTAGGAGCGCCTGAGGTTGTTAAAGGAGTTTTCCGTCATGATAAAAATAAGGGTTCCCGCCACAAGCGCGAATCTCGGTTCCGGGTTCGATTCCCTGGGGCTTGCGCTGAAAATGTATAATCAGGTGATGATGGAGGAAACCGACGGAATTGACATAACTACAAGCGATGGGTCTTGCGTACCCGTTGACGATACAAACCTCATATACAGCAGCGCTAAATTTCTATATGAGCTCTGCGGGCACAAATTCCGCGGGTTGAAGCTTATTCAGGAAAACAATATCCCGATGACGCGCGGCCTCGGCAGTAGTTCGGCCTGTATCGTAGCCGGCCTTGTCGGCGCTAACGCACTGCTGGGCGACCCGCTCTCAAAGGACGATTTGGTGAACCTTGCCGCAAGGCTTGAGGGGCACCCTGACAACTCTACGCCGGCAATACTCGGCGGCCTCGTTGCCTCCGTTTTCGACGGCAACAGGGTTTACAGCGTCAAGGTCCCGATTTCCGGCAGGCTGAGGTTTGCCGCCTTTATCCCGAATTTTGAGCTCAAAACAGAAGTGGCGCGCGCAGCGCTTCCTGAAATGGTTCCGCACAAAGACGCTATTTATAATCTTTCACGCGCCGCCCTTATGACTGCGTCGCTGTTCTCCGGCAGGCTCGACAATCTTAAAATTGCCGCCGGCGACAGGCTTCACCAGCCATACCGGCTTAAATTCATAAAAGGTGCGGAAGAAATCTTCGACTTGGCCTTGAAATCCGGAGCATATGCAACATTTATCAGCGGGGCGGGTCCGACGCTTATGGCGATGGTCAATGTGACTGACCTCGGTTTTGCCGACCGCGTAAGCGAGGTACTGAAAAACAAAATGCCCGACTGGAAGCTTGTAATGCTCGACTGTGACGAAGAAGGCGCAACTGTCGAAAACGTGTAAAATTGAATTTTGCCGCCTCGGAACAGCAACATCTAATCTATATGGCGGTTATTATATAGGAAGGAGCATTTTATGAGTCTTATTGTACAAAAATTCGGCGGCACGTCCGTTGCGGACGCGGACAGGATTCGCAATGTGGCGAAAATCATAACAGATACTTATAAGGCCGGCAACAATGTTGTAGCCGTAGTCTCCGCTCAGGGCGATACAACCGACGACCTGATTGCAAAGGCCGCGGAGATAAACCCGGCAGCCTCAAAGCGTGAATTGGACGTTCTGCTTTCCTGCGGCGAACAGATTTCAATGTCATTGCTCGCGATGGCTATACAGAAACTCGGATTTCCGGTTATTTCTCTTACCGGCTGGCAGGCCGGCTTGAAAACCGACTCAGCCTATGGGAACGCGAAAATCAAACAAATCGATACCGATAGGCTGAACGCTGAACTCGACAAAGGAAAAATCGTAATAATTGCCGGTTTCCAAGGTATCAACAAGTACGATGACATAACAACTTTGGGCCGCGGCGGTTCTGATACAACCGCAGTAGCTTTTGCCGCAGCGCTTAAAGCCGACCTGTGCCAAATCTTTACTGATGTTGACGGTGTATATACTGCCGACCCGAGGATAGTAAGTGACGCCGTCAAGCTCGATGAGATATCCTATGATGAAATGCTAGAACTTGCTTCCCTCGGAGCGCAGGTTCTTCATAACCGTTCAGTTGAGCTGGCGAAAAAATACCATGTAAATCTCGAGGTCCTTTCAAGTTTTAAAAATGTTCCCGGAACTAAAGTCAAGGAGGTCGTCAACGTGGAAAAAATGCTGGTCAGAGGAGTAACCCGCGACAATGACATTGCGCGCATATCAATAATAGGGCTGCCAGACGAGCCGGGTATCGCCTTTAAGATATTCTCGCTTCTGGCTCAGAAGCGCATTAATGTCGATATCATCCTTCAGTCGATAGGACGCTGCAACACGAAAGACTTAAGTTTTACCGTTGCAAAGCCCAACCTTGACGCAGCTCTCAGCATCTTAAACGACAACATAAATTCCTTCAAAGGAAAAAGCATTACTTATGATGACCATATTTCCAAGGTTTCTATCGTCGGCGCTGGCATGGAGTCAAACCCCGGTGTAGCGGCAAAGATGTTTGAGGCGCTTTATGACGCAAATATAAACATCCAAATGATTTCAACAAGCGAAATCAAAATATCCGTCCTTATTGACAGAGACGATTCTGAAAAGGCCGTTAAAGCTATCCACGAACGTTTTAAACCAGCAGATTAAGTCAATAATAAATACCCCTGCTTTATTAATAAGCAGGGGTATAATGTTAATTGGTTTCATAAGGTCATGGAGGACTTATGTCAAAAGTAAGAAATCAAAACATATTCCCTATTGTTTTTCTTGTAGCGCTGTCCTTAATCGCCGAGATTTTTATATTCAACTTTAGATATTTTCAGGAAATATTCTCGTATGCTGCACATAAAACCATTGGGACAGCGGAATTTTCCAATATCAATAACTGCAGGATAGGGCAAACAGGTATTACAATACAAGACGGTTCCGAATTTTATATAGACAATCCTGAAACTTCAGTAAAATCAATAAAGCTCATTACTGACGGCTCAGGGTCCTTTAATGTCTCAGTAAGCTATACCGACGAAAACTTCTCACAATCAGAACAGGACGCTGGAATTTGGTCATATTATCCGCATATTGAGAGTTCAAAATATATACGCCTTAATACCTTCGGAAACTGCAAAAGCTTAAAATTCACATTTTCAAGTACAATCGGCAGGCCGGTGATAAAATCAGTTGAGTTAAACTCTCCGTATTTTCATTTTAGCATATCGCGTTTTGTAATATTTCTGTCCATATTGTTTTTAATATACGCCGCCCGTCATACACAGTTGTGGAACTATAGTGTCGGCAGCAAAAAATATCTGGCGGGAACTTCGCTTTGCATTATTTATTTCGCCGCAGCCATAATCTGTGCGAAGCTTCACGTAAACTATGGACAACTGCCGTTTAACAGAAATATAAGCATGTCCAGCGATATATACCAACTGCTGACGCAGGCGTTCAGCAATGGGCAGGCCAGCCTAATGGTTTCCCCTCCGGAAAAACTGCTTAATCTTACCAATCCATATGACCCCAGCCTTAGGGATTTCGATTATCTTTTTGACAGTTCGTTTTATAACGGGAAATACTATTGCTATTTCGGCATAACACCGGTTATAACCCTTATGCTGCCGATAAAATTGTTGACCGGGGTCTATATCTCATCCTCATTTGCATGTTTTCTTTATATTCTCCTAATGCTGTTCGCAGGCCTGTTTTTATATTACAACATTGTCATGAAGTGGTTCCCCGATACTGGGTTTATGCCGTTTTTGGCGGGTGCAATCGCCCTTGTGTTCGGTTCGGGGTTCTTTTGGCTCATCGCCCGGCCCATGTTCTATGAGCTGGCTGAAACCTGCGCGATCACCTATCTGTTTCTGGGGTTTGCGTTTGCAGTATTATGTTCCCGGGAAAATGCCTACAAATCCTTGACCCTTTTCGCTTCCGGCCTTTCATTTGCCTTGATGGTCGCTTCCCGTCCGACATTCGTTTTCTATATAGCGGCATCTATCCCGTTGATACTCCCTCAGATTATCAAAAAGGCCGGAAAACTGGATTTAAAACGGATGGTATGCTTCCTGACACCGCTCGCCGTATTTGCGATAATCCTGATGGTTTATAACTACGTGAGATTCGGTTCGCCTTTCGACTTCGGCCAAAAATACCAGCTCACGGTCAGTGACATACGCCTTAACAAGCCGACGAACCTCGCCATACTGCCAACCGGTATCTACCATTACTTCTTCGCGCCGCTTGATATCGATATGACTTTTCCGTTCTTCCACGTTATCCAAAGGACTCCCGACGTCTCCTCCGGGTATTACTTTAATTTCCCCTGCGCCGGGCTGTTCAATTATCCTATCATGTTTATACTCTTCGCTTCAGTATATATAATCAAGCGCATGGGCAAGGAAAGGCGCTGCCTTAAGCATTTCACCGCCCTGCTGATTATTATTGCGCTAATTATAACCTATCTCGACATTACGCTCGCCGGCGTGCTTGAGCGCTATATGCTGGATATTACCCCCGTCTTTATGATTGCGTCTCTTATCCTGTGGTTTGAGACGCTTACTTATTTCGAAAGGAAAGGGGCAAAGCGCCCTACCCAGCGGCTGTTTTTTATCATATGTGTAGCAACCGCCGTAATATCGACCCTTGCGACGTGCCTCGGTGAAAATGATGTTCAAGCTGCTTTAAACCCAGTGCATTTCCAGAGGCTTTCCTCGCTGATAGAGTTTTGGAGATAATAAACGGCAAGCTCAGGCTTCTGCTCAGCCGCCATAGGCGGCTGAGCTAATTTATTGCTAAACTATCAGACGGCAATGGTGTTCCAAAAATGCTGTCCGGACGAAACAGGGCCTTAAAAAACTGGGACTGTTTAAAAACAGTCCCAGTTTTTTTATTCAAGCGTATCTATTTCCATGTTCGCGCAGGCATTGAGCTCAGGCCCTGCCGTGTTGCCAGCTAAAAACTCGTAATAGCCTTGACTGCCGACCATAGCGCCGTTGTCTCCGCACAGTGACAGCGGCGGCATATACAGGCTGCAGCCCCGCTTTTTGCACTCAGCTTCCAGCCGCTCCCTTAGCCCCGAATTGGCTGCCACACCGCCGGCGACGGCGATTTTCTTATATCCGAATTTATCCGCCGCCATCATAAGCCGCTCCGACAGCATATCGACGACTGCCTGTTGGAATGAAGCGGCCACGTCGTTTTTATTTATCTCAATGCCCTTTTGCTGAGCGTTGTGGACACAATTTATAACCGCTGTTTTAAGTCCGGAAAAGCTAAAATCATACGGCGAGCCTTCCACCTTCGGCCTTGGAAAATGTATCGCTTCGGCATTGCCTTTATGCGCCGCCTCGTCCATAAACTTGCCGCCGGGATAAGGGAATCCGAGGGAACGTGCGGCCTTGTCAAAGGCCTCGCCCGCGGCGTCGTCCCGCGTCCGGCCGAGCACTTTGAAACTGGTATAGGATTTGACCTCCACTATATGGCTGTGGCCTCCCGACGCCACAAGGCATAAAAAGGGCGGCTCAAGCTCCGGGTGCGCAATATAATTCGCCGCGATATGGGAACGCAGGTGATGAACGGGAATAAGCGGCACGCCGAGCGACAGCGCAAGCCCCTTGGCGAAATTTACCCCGACAAGCAGCGCGCCAATAAGGCCCGGGGCATAAGTAACCGCTATGGCATCAATATCCGAAAACTCACAGCCGGCGGTTCTTAATGCCTCCTTTGTTATCTGGGCAATAACCTCCGTGTGCTTGCGGGAGGCTATCTCCGGCACCACCCCGCCGTATATCCGGTGTATCTCTATCTGTGACGAAACAATGTTTGAAAGCACATGCCTGCCGTCCTCAACTACCGAGGCGGCTGTCTCGTCGCATGATGATTCGAAAGCAAGGATTTTCAAAAAAACACTTCCTGTAATTTGAGTTTACGTCGCAAGTCTTAATAATACTTTGTCATTATCAAGGCGTCCTCTTTGGGCTCATCATAAAACCCCTTGCGTATTCCAGCCTCATCAAAGCCCGCGCGCCTGTAAATGTCGATCGCCACCACATTTGAGCAGCGGACTTCAAGCGTTAGCAGAGCAAGACCTTTTTTTCTCGCGTAATTGTCAAGCTCATTTATAAGAGCGGTCGCAATGCCCCTCCTGCGGTAGTCGGGGTGAACCGCGATGTTAGTGATGTACCCTTCATCAATTATGTGGTGCATTCCGGCGTATCCAACAGTTTTGCCGTCAATGACCGCTACAAGAAAAACTGCAAGCGGGTTTGAAAGTTCCTCGGCAAGTGCCTCAAAAGACCAGGGTTTCGAAAAACTGAGCTTTTCGATTTCTGCAATCTCCTCGATATGCCTTGCCTGCATTTTGACAATCTGCGGGCGTCGCAAGTGGTCGTCCATAAAACAAAGCCATTCCTTTCAACGCTTTATTATATCATTTAAAGCGGCAAGAATCTGGTTCCTGCACGCTCTGTAAACATTTATATCCCCGCCGAACGGGTCCTCAATGCCCCCGCCCAGTACCCTTATCTTATCCTCGGCTTCGGGGAACAGGCCGATAAGCGCCTTCGCGTGAGAATCCGACATGCAATAGATTTCGTCGCTCTCTTCAATCAGCCTGCGGGTGACAAGACGCGCTTTGTGCTGGCTTAAATCGGCGCCGAGTTCTTTTACGGCTGCCATCGCATTGTCAGAGGCGGGCGAACCGGTATACGCCGCTATACCCGCGCTGGAGGCGGATATATCGGTGATATTGCGTTCTTTTAGCATTTTATTAAACAAAACCTCGGCCATAGGGCTTCGGCAGGTATTACCTGTGCAGACAAATAAAATCTTTTTCATAGCCACTCCATTTTGCAAAAAGCAATAATTGAAATTCAGCCTTTAGCAGCGTACCATGAATCGCCGCAGTGAACATCTGCTTCAAGCTTTACGGACAGCTTCATCGCGGCTTCCATTTCCTCGCGGAGTATCTTCCCTGCGCGCTCCGCTTCCTCTTTCGGCGCCTCGACTATAAGCTCGTCATGAACCTGAAGAATCAGCCTTGACTTCATATGCTCCGCCAACAGCCGGTCGTGCACCCTTATCATCGCGATTTTGATAATGTCCGCTGCGGTGCCTTGAATCGGGGTATTGCGCGCAACCCGTTCCCCGAAAGACCTTATGTTGCGGTTTGAAGATGCAAGCTCCGGCAGATTGCGGCGGCGTCCGAGCAGCGTCTCCACATAGCCTTTTTCATATGCGCTCTTGATGACATGCTCCATATAACTGCGGACACCGGAAAACTTATTTAGATAGCCTTTAATGTAGCTGTCGGCCTCTTTAACCGAAACGCCGATATCCTGAGACAAGGAGAAGGCACTAATGCCGTAAACTATGCCGAAATTGACCGCCTTCGCGCGGGAACGCATAAGAGGTGTCACCATACTAAGCGGCATATTAAACACCTGAGAAGCTGTGAGCGTGTGTATATCAACCTTGTTGTTAAAGGCGTCAATCATGGCCTTGTCGTTTGCGACATGGGCGAGTATCCGCAGCTCAATCTGCGAATAGTCCGCGTCGACCAATACGCAGCCCTTTTCCGGAATGAAGAAGCGGCGCAGTTCCCGCCCTACTTCGCTCCGGACCGGTATATTCTGCAGATTCGGCTC
>Ga0134099_1004165_pt1 | contig 10002 bp, 11 predicted proteins | sample 10_taG_2_FD_105482 | JGI IMG/M metagenome (GOLD analysis project Ga0134099, IMG submission 105482) | Switchgrass degrading microbial communities from high solid loading bioreactors in New Hampshire, USA - 10_41_5_180_A2 metaG | ecosystem: Engineered > Bioreactor > Semi-continuous > Anaerobic >...
CGAACCCCGAGCTGCCCCTGGCCTCGTACTTCGAGCCCGGGGTCCGGCCCCTGTCGGCGTTCGACTACGACCTGGCCAGGGCGCTGGGCGCCGCACCGCCCCGCACGCCGGACGCTGACCGCCCGCCTGCGGCGGCGACGGTGAGCGACGGCCTGGGCACCTTCGCCTTCCCGCCCGAGAAGAAGTACCATCTGCTCCACAACGTGACGATTCCCGAGGAGCTGGACCACCTGCTGGGCGTGGTGGCCGCCCTTCCGGACCCGTTCACGCTGGACCAGGCGCTGGCGGCCGCCCTCGTGGCGCAGGTGTCGGACGGCCGATTCGCCGAGTTCCACGCGGGCATGTACCGCAACCTCACGGACGAGGCGCCCCCGGACTCCTCCTCGCTGCTGAAGAAGCTCAGGGGCCGGGCCAGGCCGTTCTGGGAGGCCCGGCGGGAGCGGTTCCGCCGGTTCCGCGCGGATCCAGCCGCCCAGGTGGACGAGATCCTCCGGGGTGAGTACAAGCCGGGGGCCCCGCTGCGGCGTTACTGGGTGGAGTACATCCGGGACTACGTCGACTTCGCCGCGTACACCGGCCTCATCTACCGGCCGTCCAGTGCGACCGGCTACCGGAAGACGGCGCTCTTGCGCGCGTATGTCGCCGGCCAGATCAACCGGTACGACCTGCTGGGCCTGTTCAAGTTCCGCAACATCGCCATCGACTACCAGGCGCTGGACCAGTACGACGTGGAGGTGCGTCCGTTCGTCGCCGGCCTGCGGCTCCTGGCGGAGGTGGGCCGGCCGATCCCGAAGGACTGGCTCGGGTGCCTTATCTCCGCCTTGAAGGCGGAGCACGAGGTGGGCGGGGCCGCCGCCCTGGCCGCCCGATGGCTGGAGACGAACACCGGCCCCGACGAGGAATCGCTCGCCGAGGGCCGGCGCGGGTTCCGCTTCCTGCGGGCGCTGCTGGGCGATCTGGTGGAAGTCGGGGGCGGCCGCGTCGCCATCCGCGACGAGGGCAGGGCCTTCCTCCGGGGCGTGCCGGGTCGGGCGCTCTTCTGCGGCCAGACGGTCCACGGGCTGCCGCTGAACGGCGACCTGGCCTTCGTTCTCGGCGTGCTGACCGACCGGGTGAAGGCGGGGGAGCGGGAGATCCCGGTCGAGTTGTTCACGCGCGCCGGCATGCCGGAAGGCGGGGTCAGGGCGCTGCTCGACGCCGTTCAGTCGTGGCCGGACCCGCCCATCGAAGGCGTGCAGGGGGCGCGGATCCGGCTGGCCGGCCTGGAGCGCCAGTACCAGGTGAACCCGTACACCGACCTGCTGCTGCCGCGGGACATCGCCCGGTTTGAGGAGCTGCGGTCACGGTGGAGTGGTCTGTCGTAGACCGGCGAGACGACGAAGCCCCTTCCGGCGCCGGTACTGGCCGGACACGGCGCCGCAGGGCTGACCGTTCACCGTCCGATACAGGAGGTAGGTGGGGGAAATGGATGCATTTTCACTGCGTGATGCCGTGCGGAAACGCTATGCCGAGGTCGCTCGGAATGCGGCCCCCGGCCAGGCGGGGGGATGCTGCGGGTCCCAGCCCCGGGTGGATGAGCTTCCGGTCGTGAGCGGATGCTGTGGGTCCCAGCCGCAGGCCGATGAGCTTCCGGCCGCCAGCGGCTGCTGCGGCGCCGTGGCCGGTGTGAATGACCTGGGCAGGGCCTTGGGGTACTCGGACGAGGAACTCGCCGCGGCGCCGGCGGGCGCGAACCTCGGCCTGGGGTGCGGCAATCCGCAGGCCATCGCCGGCCTGAAGCCGGGCGAAGTCGTTCTGGATCTCGGATCGGGCGCAGGGTTCGACTGCTTCCTCGCCGCGCGGCAGGTCGGGGAGAGCGGCCGGGTCATCGGGGTCGACATGACGCCCGAGATGCTGCAGCGGGCCCGGGAGAACGCCCGGGCCGGTGGCTACACGAACGTCGAGTTCCGCCTCGGCGAGATCGAGCACCTGCCGGTGGCAGACCGGAGCGTTGACGTAATCATCTCGAACTGCGTCATCAACCTCTCCCCCGAGAAGGAGCAGGTGTTCAGGGAAGCATTCCGGGTCCTGCGCCCCGGCGGGCGGATCGCCATCTCCGACATGGTGAGCCTCGTCCCCCTGTCGCCTTCGGTGAGAGAGGATCTGGCTCTCTATGTTGGATGCCTGGCCGGGGTGGCCACGGTGGATGAGTTGCAGGCGATGCTGGCTGGCGCCGGTTTCGTCGACATCGTCATCCGGCCGAAGGACAGCGAGCAGTTGCTGGATGCCTGGGGTGCGGGGGAAACCTTGAAGAATCAGGTCTTCTCCGCCTACATCGAGGCCCGCAGGCCAGCGGAGTGAGACGGAGAACACACGGCGCTGTCTGGATGGTGAGGGCTGCCGCACAAGTGTCGGCAGCCCTCTCCTGTTTCCCGTGCGCCCGTGTCGGCCCGGCAGCTGGCGAAAACGGCGGCTCCGGCTCAGCAGGCGGCGTCCCTGCAGCTGGACGTCCCGGCCCGCTCGCAGGACGGCCGCACCCTGGTGCCGATGCGCTTCATCGCCGAGGGGCTGAAGCAGGTGGTCACCTGGTTCCCGGGGAGCCAGATGATCGTCATCACCGACGAGCCGCGCGTGAAGCCCTGAGATCCGAGAGCCCCTTGCCGGCAGGGCAAGGGGCTTTTCGCGGGCTATGGCGTCTGGCCGCAGAGGCGGAGCAGGTCCTCCGGCCGCTCGACCCGGTAGTCGCAGGGAACTGCAGGGTCCGCAGCGCCCCACAGGGCCAGGGCGAACCGGACTCCCGCTGCCCGGGCGCACTCGCTGTCGTAGACGGTGTCGCCCACGTACAGCACGTCGGCAGGAGCGAGGCCGGTGTCGGCCAGCAGCTTCAGGAGCGGGTCGGGCGCCGGCTTGTGGTTCCTGGTGTCGTCGGCGCAGACGGTCGTGCGGAAGTGCCCCAGCAGCCCCAGGCGGTCCAGATCCCGCCCGAGTCCGGCCCGGGTCCGGGACGTCACCAGCCCCAGGGTGACCCCGGCGTTGCCCAGTTCGGCCAGGACCTCCGGTATCCCGGGGTAGGCGCGTACGAGGTGAACATACCGCTCGATGTATGCGTTCCACTTCGCCAGGGCCGTCTGCACGTCCGGGACGCCCAGCCGCGTCAGCGATGCCACGCCCGTCATCCCGAAGGTGAACTGCAGCTCCTCCGTCGTGTAGGCCCGTCCCATCTCCTCCAGCAGGACTTCCTGGAGCGAAGCTGTGCTCGCCTGAAAGGTGTCAACCAGCGTTCCGTCCACATCAAAGGCCACACACTTGAACAACAACGTCTCCGCCTCCATGTTAGCCGTGAAGTTGCGTTAGGTATTGTATGTCTACTCCTCAGATATTCTGACACATGAAACGGCGGCCGAACAGGGGGGCCGGATGTCCGGAGGCGACGTTCCCGGGCGGACGGCAGCGCTACGCAACGTCCCGCAGACTGGGTCGGGCGAGCTCCCAGAGCGACAGGGCGACCACGAGCATCCCCGCGCCGCCGGCGATGGCGTAGGGGGAGATCCGGTCCGCCAGGAACCCCGTCACCACGATGCCCAGCGGTGCCAGCGCCTGGTTCAGGGAGTCGTACATCCCGAAGAAGCGGCCCTGCTGCTCCTGCGGCACGATCCGCCGCCAGAGGTCGAGCAGCAGCACGTTCTGCAGGCGGGTCTGCGACGGTCCCCGCCATCGGGGCCGCCAGCAGGCGGACGGTCATGCTGAGGCTGTTCAGGGAGGCGATGTCGGCCGCCGCCCCCGTAGCCTGAAGCACCTAGACCGGGACGACGATGTTGTAGAGCGCGGCGCCGAACTGTGAGGCGGACACGCCGCCCAGCGCGGTGAGGAACGCCTGGTTGCGGAGAAGGCCCGGCCCGGGCCGGTGGTTTTCGAAAGCAGCGGATCCCATGCGATCCCCCCTCCTTTTCGCGGAGAGGGTACCGAAATCATGCGAGAAAGACTAGACTGTAAATGGGTCTTTATGGTAAGCTATTATCATAAAGGCGGGACCTCTAGGGGCCCAGCTTTGCTATTGGTTGCGGCACAGTAGGATGCCCCTTGCCGGCGCGGCAAGGGGCTGTTTGCATTCGGGCGTCCTGGCAGGCGCCCGCCGAGGCGTAGATGATCCGAGGAGGTTCGGTCGGGGATGAGCGAGCGCACGGGAACACGGGGGATGAGCGGCGACGAGGCAGAACGCTGTGTGTGCTACGCGCACCGCCAGTGGCTGGGGCGGGAGCGGCGGCTCGGTGACGTGGTGGACCTGGCCCGCCACCTGGTGGGGATCCAGAGCCAGCTCCGCACCGCGCCCGGGCTGGCGGCCAGGGCCCGGCTCGCCGCCGTCGGGCCGGACGACGTGCGGCGCGAACTGGAGGAGTCGCGCCGGCTGGTGCGCACCTGGACGGTGCGGGGGACGCTGCACGTGGTGGCCGCGGACGACCTGCCCGTGCTCTGGCGGGCGCTCCGGCCCGAATGGGAGTCCCGGTGGAGCAAGTACCTGGACAAACACGTCACCCCGAAGCAGCGGGCGGACGCCGCGGCGGCCTGCCTGGAGGTCCTGGCGCGGGGCCCCGCCACCCGGGCGGAGCTGCTGGCCGGCGTGCAGGAGATCCTGGGATGCCGGGAGGAGTGGCTGTCGTACCTCTTCTCCTCGTGGGGCGGCGTGCTGAAGGACCTGGCCTACGCGGGCGAGGTCGTGTACGGCCCCGAGTTGGAGGGGGAGGTCCGGTTCGTGCGCACGGCGGACTGGGTGGACCTGCCGGCAGCGGACATGGAGCCGGATGACGCCCTCGCGGTCCTGCTGGAGCGGTACCTCGCAGCGTACAGCCCCGCCCGGATCCAGGACTTCGTCCACTGGAGCGGCGTGACGGTGAAGCGGGCCCGGGAGGCGCTGGCCCGCCTGGGCGATCGGGTCACCGTAAGCGATGGGTGGCTGGTACTCGGGGGGGAGGGCGCCGTACCCGACTGTGGGCTGGTCCGGGAGGAGGAAGACGCCCGCTTCGGTGATCCCCCGACCGTGCGCCTGCTCCCCAAGTTCGACCCGTACCTCCTGGCGCACGCCGAGAAGTTCTACCTGGACGAAGCCCACTACAAGACCGTCTTCCGGGCCGCAGCCGACGTCGCGGCGGTGATCCTCTGCGACGGCCGGATCATCGGGACCTGGCGGAACCAGGGTCCCCGGGTCGTGCCGGAGCTGTTTGCGCCGGTGAGCAGTGCGGTCGCCGCCGAGCTGGAGCGGGAGGTGGAGGCGGTCTCCGCCTGGCTCCGGCCGGCGCCGTGACGCAGCCGCCCAGCCCGGCCGGTTGTCCTGGGGGGAGCAAAGGAGGGGGCATCCCGTGAACAGGATCGAGAGCTTCTATGACGAGCATGCCGAGTACGAGTGGGAGCGCCTGGACCGCCACTGCATGGAGTTCGCCATGAACCTGAAGCTGCTGGAGGAATACTTGCCCGAGCCGCCGGCCCGCGTCCTGGACGTGGGCGGGGGGCCGGGGCGCTACGCGATTCACCTCGCGCGGATGGGCTACGAGGTCACCCTACTCGACCTGTCGGCGAGCAACCTGGCGCTGGCCAGGCAGAAGGCGGCGGAGGCGGGGGTGACGCTGGCGGGGTTCGTGCACGGCAACGCCCTGGACCTGCGCCCATTCGCCCCGGACTCCTTCGACGCCGTGCTCGTGATGGGCCCCATGTACCACCTGCTGGCGCACGCCGAGCGGCTGCAGGCGCTCCGGGAGGCGCACCGCGTCCTGAGGCCGGGCGGCGTCGCCGCCGTCGCGTTCATCAACCGGTACGGCACGGTACGGGTCCACCAGGCGGAGTGGACCGTCCGCAACCTCTCACGCGTCCGCGAGGAGCTGAGGACCGGGCTTCGCCTGCGCGAGGAGGGCGGATTCGCCGACTCCTGGTCCATCCACCCTGCCGAGGTGCGTCCGCTGCTCGGCGAGGCAGGTTTCGCCTTCCTGGACATGGTGGCCAGCGAGGGGATCCGCAGCGACTACGACGGCCCGGTCAATCACCTGACGGGCGAGGACTGGGCCGCATGGATCGATCTAGACTACCGCATCGGGAAGGACCCGGCGGTTCAGGGGGCGGCCGTACACCTGCTGGCCGTGGCCCGGAAGGACTGACCGGCGGGCAAGGGCGTTCGGGTTGGGGAACCTGGGGGGTAAGGCAGTTCGGGTTGGGCGATGGACGACCTGGCCCAGCTGATGATCGACATCCTGGACCGGATGGGACTGGAGAAGGTCAGCCTCGTGGGCCACAGCATGGGCGGCACGGTCGCCACGCTGATGGCAGAGCGGGCGCCGGCCGGTTCACGGGGCTGCTGTTCGCCGAGGGCAACGTCCGGCCCGAGGACGCTACTCTGAGCAGGTACCTTGCGGGCATGGGCGAGGACGGGGTGAGGGCCGGCCTGCCGAACCTGATCGCCGAGTGCGCCCGGAGCGCGCTGGCCGGGCGTGAGGCCGACCTGCTCTACGCCTCCACCGTGAGCCGGTGCTCGCCGACCGCCCTGTGGCGGTGTGCGAAGGCGCTCGTCAGGATCTCCGACACGCCCGGGCTGCTGGAGCGGTTCCTGAGCCTGCCCGTTCCCCGGACCTACGTGTACGGGGAGCTCACCCCGGGCCTGGAGCCGCTGCTGGACACCCTGCGCCGCCACGGGATTCCGACCCGGATGGTGGAGGGCGCCGGGCACAGCATGATGGTGGAGCGCCCGGATGTCTTTGATGAAATCCTGCACGAGCACCTCGTGCAGCACGACTGCTGAGCTGCCCGGTGCACCCTCCGGGAGGCCGGTTGCGGCAGCATGTTCCGTTGTTGACTCCGCAGATGCTCGCCAACAGCCAGTCCCTTGCCAGTGCGGCAGGGGACTTGTTGTTTTTCGGTAGCCCGAAGCGGCGCTGGGGGGACAGCTGCCCGGGAACACCAAGCGTTCAGGTGGCACCGACCCCTGTGGCACCGGGCCTTCAGCTCGAAGCGGTTCAGGCGGCATCGGGCCCCCGCATGGCCACCGCCCAGGTTGCGCCGTGCCTGGCGGGGGTGGATTCCAGGAATAGGTTTGACAACCTAGGCAACCAGGGCCCTGACCCGAGCGCGGAGGGGGCACGGGCTCGGTCGGAAACGGGATGGAAACAGTCATTCGAAATGCGAAAATATGCATTACTAGTAACACGGCCGCTTCGGCTGTCCAAATCCACGATCCTGGGGGGAGACGCATGAAGCTTGCAACGGCTCTCGTCCACGCAGGGGTGCGGCGGGATCCCGCCTACGGAGCCGTCTCGGTGCCGGTCTACCAGTCCGCGACCTTCCAGCACCCGGCCCTGGGCATGTCCACCGGGTACGACTACAGCCGCACCGGCAACCCCACCCGGACGGCCCTGGAGGAGGCGCTGGCCCGGGCGGAGGGAGGGGTGCGCGCCCTGGCGTTTTCCTCGGGCATGGCCGCCATCACCTGTGTGCTGCGGCTCTTCGGGCCCGCCGATCACCTGGTGGTCACCGAGGACCTGTACGGCGGCACCTACCGGCTGCTGGAGCAAGTCTTCAGCCTGCCGCACACGTACGTCGACACGACCGACCTCGCGGCGGTGCGGGCGGTCATCCGGCCCGGCACCCGGGCGATCCTGGTCGAGTCGCTCACCAACCCGCGCATGAAACGGGCCGACCTCGCGGCCCTGGCGGACCTCTGCCGGGAGCACGGACTGCTGCTCATCGTCGACAACACCTTCCTCACGCCCTGCCTCTGCCGCCCGCTGGAGCTGGGCGCCGACATCGTGATCCACAGCGCCACCAAGTACCTGGCCGGCCACAACGACGTGGTCGCCGGCGCCGTCGTGGTGCGGGACGCCGGGCTCGGCGAGCGGCTCTATTTCGTCCAGAACGCGGCGGGGATGGCGCTGGGACCCCAGGACAGCTGGCTCGTGATCCGCGGGCTGAAGACCCTGGCGCTGCGGATGGAGCGGCACCAGCAGAACGCCGCGCGCATCGCCGGGTGGCTCCGGCAGCACCCGCTGGTGGAGGACGTGCTGTACCCGGGCGTGAGCGGCATGCTGTCGTTCACGGTCACCGACCCGGACCTCGTGCCGCAGGTGCTGCGCCGGGTGAAGCTGATCCTCTTCGCCGAGTCGCTGGGAGGCGTGGAGACGCTGATCACGTTCCCCGCGGTGCAGACCCACGCCGACATGCCGGCGGAGGTGCGGGAGCGGCTGGGCATCACCGACCGGCTGCTGCGGCTCTCGGTGGGCATCGAGGATGCCGACGACCTGATCGCCGACCTCGCACAGGCGCTGGAAGGGGAGGCCGGCGGAGGTCGGGAGTGATCGGTGGAGGAGGGGAAGGCCCGTGGAGTTCGGGACCAGGCTGCTGCACACGGGGCATGAGGTGGATCGCGCCACGGGGGCGGCCGCCGTGCCCATCTACCAGGTTTCTACGTTCGGCCAGCCCGGGCTGAGCACCCCGGGACCGTACGACTACGCCCGCTCGGGCAACCCGACGCGCCGGGCGCTGGAGGACATCATCGCCGACCTGGAGGGCGGCGTCCGGGGGTTTGCCTTCTCGTCCGGACTGGCGGCGCTGTCCAGCGCCCTGATGCTGTTCAGCGCGGGCGACCACCTGGTCGTCACCGATGACTGCTACGGCGGCACCTACCGCCTGCTCACCCGGGTGCTGAGCCGCTTCGGCATCACGGTGAGCTTCGCGGACACCAGCGACCCCGACGCGGTGCGGCGGGCGCTGCAGCCGAACACCCGGGGACTGCTGATCGAGACAATCAGCAACCCCTTCCTGAAGCGGACCGACGTGCGGGCGATGGCCGAGATCGCCCGGGAGCACGGGCTGCGCCTGCTGGTGGACAACACCCTCCTGTCCCCCTGCCTCTGCCGCCCGCTGGGGGAGGGGGCCGACATCGTCATCCACTCCGCCACCAAGTACCTGGGCGGCCACAGCGACCTGATCGCCGGCGTGGCGGCCGTCCGCGACCCCGCCCTGGCGGATGAGCTGTACTTCATCCAGAACGCCGTCGGGGCGGTGCTCGGCCCGCACGAGTGCTTCCTGGTCATGCGGGGGATCAAGACCCTGAAGCTCCGCATGGAGAAGCAGGTGGCCACCGCCGCCCGCATCGCAGAGTGGCTGCGGGGGCGGAGGGAGGTGGCCGAGGTCTACTACCCGGGCGTGGGCGCCATGGTCACGTTCCGCCTGGCCCGCGAGGCGATGGCGGAGCCCTTCGTGCAGCGGCTGCAGCTGCCGCTGCTGGGCGTCTCGCTCGGGGCGGTGGAGAGCCTGGTGGCGGTCCCGGCCCGCCACTCGCACGCGGCGCTGCAGCCCGAGGAGCGCCGGCGCCGGGGCATTACCGACGACCTGATCCGGTTCTCGGTGGGCATCGAGGAGCCCGCCGACCTGCTGGCCGACCTGGAGCAGGCGCTGGTGTACGCGGCGGAGCAGGTGTAGGGTGTGAGGTACATCCGGAACGCCGGGGGCAAGGCGTCCGGCCTGGATCATCAAGACACTTGGCAGGCCCAGGTGCCGCAGTGGCGCCTGGGCCTGTTCGCGTGAGCGGGGTTCCTCGGGCCCGCACGGATACGTCCCGGGGCTGGAACCGGTGCTTATCGACTTGGGGGCCGGGGGCGAAGGAAAAAAGCGGCGGATGCGAGGTGAGTGTGGGAGGCTCTGGGCGGTGGCGGTGCGGGTCTGGTGGCCTCAGAAGCGCCTGCGGTGACATAACGTGGCCTGCGGGTTGACGTAACGTGCAACGCTGGCTGGCGTGGCGGTACGATGCCGCGGGCTTCTGCAGAGGGCTGGGCGCCGCCTCGGCTGGGAACCGCCGGGTTTCGACTTGGGCGTCGGGGGGTGAAGAGAAAAAGCGGCGGATCCCAGGCGCGTGTGCAAAGCTAAGGGAGTCGGCGGTGCGGGATCGGCGGCCCACGTTGACATAACCCCACGCCAGGGGTGGGCGTGGCGGCACGGTAAGCTGGGCGCCTGGAGGATCCTGAGCAGCGTTCCGGCCAGGACCCGGAG
>Ga0134099_1004168_pt1 | contig 9996 bp, 5 predicted proteins | sample 10_taG_2_FD_105482 | JGI IMG/M metagenome (GOLD analysis project Ga0134099, IMG submission 105482) | Switchgrass degrading microbial communities from high solid loading bioreactors in New Hampshire, USA - 10_41_5_180_A2 metaG | ecosystem: Engineered > Bioreactor > Semi-continuous > Anaerobic >...
AATCTGGCGGGATAAACCCGGTGGCTGGGATATCGTTATCCCTGTCAAACTGCTCGTAGAGCTTTTCCCACTCGATGGCATCCCTGAGAGCCCGGCGTATAAAGGAATTTGACAGGGCAGGTATGCTGTTGTTCATCCAAAGCATGCGGACTGAATCCTGGTGTGTCAAAACTGTTATGCCTTTTTCCTCCGCCTCTTTTACAGAACCGGAGGGGATTTGGGCGGCGTCCAGCAAGCCTTCTTCAAGATAGGAGACAGGTTTGTCCACGCTGCCGATAACGTACCTGACAGCGGCTGGCAGGATGTTTTTGGCGTCGTGGTAGCCTTCATGCTTGTTTAAAAGCAGGGATTCATTGTGCACCCAGGATTTTAAATAAAAGGGGCCGTTGGAAAGGACATATTTCGCTTCAAGGCCGTACCGCCCGCCGGTTTCCTCAAAGAAGCTTTTTTTGCAGGGCATATAGGGGGGCATGGCGGTTTTGGCGGGAAAACCGCTATCCGGCTGGGTTAAGGTTACTACAAGGGTCTTATTGTCCACAGCCTTAACTCCCAGTTTGGATATATCCATTTTTCCCTGGTTTATCTCCCGGGCGTTTTTGATTATAAAAAGCTCCTCAGCATACTGGGAGTTGGTGGAGGGCATAACGGCCCTTTGTATTCCGAATAAAAAATCATAAGCGGTGACTTCGCTGCCATCGCTCCATTTTGAGCTTTTCAGGTTGAAGGTGTAAGTTAACCCATCACTGGATACCGTCCAGCTTGCTGCAGCGGGTTGTGGAGCCCCTGTTTCGTCAAGGCGGGCTAGGCCTTCAAACAAGGATGCGATTAAGGTAATGGAAGCTGAATCTGTTGCCACCTGGGGGTCAAGCTGGCGGGGTTCTGTTAAAAGAGGGAATCGGAAGCCTTTGCCGGATATATCTTGCTTTTCACAGCCTGAAGCCAAAACTGTTATCAGGAAAAGCAGCGGTATGAAGATTTTAGCCAAACTAGTTTTTTTGACAGGCACAGGCCATCCCTCCAACAAAGCGATTGTTATCAACGTTATCCACTTTATTATATCAATAAATTACCAAATTACCATAGGATTTTAAACAGGGACAAGAAAAAACCCTCCTGTTAAAAGGAGGGTTTGAAAAATTGTAAATTATTCAGCAATCTTGGTTACAACGCCGGAACCAACGGTACGTCCGCCTTCACGGATAGCGAAACGGAGGCCTTCCTCGATAGCGACAGGAGTGATCAGTTCGACATCCATTTCAACGTTGTCGCCAGGCATGCACATTTCAGTGCCTTCGGGCAGCTTGATAACGCCGGTAACGTCAGTTGTTCTGAAATAGAACTGGGGACGATAGTTGGTGAAGAAAGGAGTATGGCGTCCGCCTTCTTCCTTGGAAAGGACGTATACCTTGGCATGGAATTTGGTGTGAGGATTGATTGAACCGGGTTTGCACAGAACCTGTCCGCGCTCGATATCGGTCTTTGTGATACCGCGGAGGAGTGCGCCGATGTTGTCGCCAGCCTCAGCATAGTCGAGCTGTTTGCGGAACATTTCGATACCGGTTACAACGGTCTTCTTCCTCTCGTCGGTCAAGCCGATAATTTCAACTTCCTCGGAGAGTTTGAGCTGTCCGCGCTCAACACGTCCGGTAGCAACAGTACCACGGCCGGTAATGGTGAATACGTCCTCAACAGGCATGAGGAAGGGCAGTTCGGTTGAACGCTGGGGAGTCGGAATGTAGCTGTCAACAGCGTCCATGAGCTCGAGAATGCACTGATATTCAGGAGCATTGATGTCATTTGAAGAGCACTCGAGAGCCTTGAGAGCTGAACCTTTGATAACAGGGGTGTCATCGCCGGGGAAGTTGTACTCGTTGAGGAGTTCGCGAACTTCCATCTCAACCAGCTCGAGAAGCTCGGGGTCGTCAACCTGGTCAACCTTGTTCATGAAAACAACGATGTAAGGAACGCCAACCTGACGGGCAAGAACGATGTGCTCACGGGTCTGGGGCATCGGGCCGTCTGCTGCGGAAACAACCAGGATAGCGCCGTCCATCTGAGCAGCACCGGTGATCATGTTCTTTACGTAGTCAGCGTGGCCGGGGCAGTCAACGTGTGCATAGTGACGTGCATCGGTCTGATACTCAACGTGGGAAGTGTTGATTGTGATTCCGCGGGCGCGCTCTTCAGGAGCCTTGTCGATGTTTGCGTAATCAACGAATTCAGAAGTTCCCTTGAGGTTGAGTACCTTTGTGATTGCAGCGGTCAAAGTGGTTTTGCCATGGTCAACGTGACCGATGGTACCAATGTTAATATGGGGTTTGGTCCTTTCAAATTTAGCCTTTGCCATGAGTTTTTCCTCCTTCTTTATAAAACACAATAATAATTTACAATAAAACTTTGAAAATTATTGAAGATATTTTAACAATTAGTTGAGCCAATTTCAAGCCTTTTAGAAAGAAATAATCAAATAACCGGGATTATTCATCCTTTTTGGCCCTGTTTGAAATGATCTTGTCAGCCAGGTTTTTCGGAAGCTCAGCATAGTGGCTGGGTTCCATAGTGTACTGTCCGCGTCCCTGAGTGCGGGAGCGCAGGTCAGTGGCGTAACCGAACATTTCAGAAAGCGGAACAAGTGCAGTAATCTGCTGGGCACCGGTGATTGCCTCCATGCCCTGGATCATGCCGCGGCGGGAGTTCAGGTCGCCGATAACGTCGCCCATGTACTCCTCAGGCACAATGACAACAACCTTCATAATCGGCTCGAGAAGAACCGGGTCTGCCTTGCGCATAGCCTCTTTGAAGGCCATAGAACCGGCAATCTTAAATGCCATTTCAGAGGAGTCGACTTCGTGGTAAGAACCGTCGTAGAGGGTTACCTTGACGTCAACAACGTTGTATCCTGCCAGAACACCGGCCTGCATGGCACCCTGGATACCTGCATCAACCGCCGGGATGTATTCCTTCGGAATTACGCCGCCGACGATGTTGTTGATGAATTCGTATCCTTTGCCGGGCTCGTTGGGCTCAATGCGGATTTTAACGTGACCGTATTGACCGCGGCCACCGGACTGGCGGGCATATTTGTGGTCGACATCAGCAGATTTGCGGATGGTTTCCTTATAGGCAACCTGGGGAGCGCCAACGTTTGCTTCAACCTTGAATTCGCGAAGCAGGCGGTCAACGATAATTTCCAGGTGCAGCTCACCCATACCGGCGATAATGGTCTGGCCGGTTTCCTCATCAGTGTAGGTCCTGAAGGTCGGGTCTTCTTCAGCAAGCTTTGAGAGGGCAATGCCCATTTTCTCCTGGCCAGCCTTGGTTTTGGGCTCGATAGCAACGCGGATAACAGGTTCCGGGAACTCCATGGACTCCAGGATAACAGGGTGCTTTTCGTCGCAGAGGGTGTCACCGGTGGTGGTGTTCTTCAAACCTACCGCTGCCGCAATATCGCCGGCATAAACGGTATCGATATCCTGGCGGTGGTTGGAATGCATCTGAAGAATACGCCCAAGGCGTTCGGTGTTATCCTTGTTGGCGTTGTAAACGGATGAACCTGCTTTAATGGAGCCCGAATATACGCGGAAGAAACAGAGTTTTCCGACAAAGGGGTCGGTCATGATCTTGAATGCCAAAGCCGCAAAGGGCTCGTCATCCGAGGAATGGCGCTCGGTCTCTTCGCCGGTGCCGGGGATTATACCCTTGATTGACGGTATATCGGTTGGCGCAGGCATATAGTCAACGATAGCGTCAAGGAGTTTCTGAACGCCCTTGTTGCGGTAGGAAGTACCGCAGCATACAGGAACCATCTTGTTGGCGATTGTAGCCTTGCGGATGCAGGATTTAATCTCGTCAATAGTGAGTTCCTCGCCGGCGAAATACTTCTCAAGGAGCTGGTCATCCTGCTCAACGACAGCTTCGATCATAGCGTCGTGATATTCCTGAGCTTTATCCAGCATGTCTGCGGGGATTTCCTCGCACCTGATGTCCTTGCCCAGGTCATCATAATACATATAAGCCTTCATCTCAACCAGGTCGATAATACCTTTAAAGGTATCCTCAGCGCCGATTGGAAGCTGAATCGGTACGTCATTACATTTAAGACGCTCTTTCATCATGTTGACAACGCGATAGAAATCGGCGCCCATGATGTCCATCTTGTTAACGTAAGCCATACGGGGAACCTGGTACTGGTCAGCCTGACGCCATACGGTTTCAGACTGGGGTTCAACACCGCCCTTGGCGCAGAATACAGTTACCGAACCGTCCAGGACTCGAAGGGAGCGCTGAACTTCAACGGTAAAGTCAACGTGGCCAGGGGTGTCGATGATATTAATTCTGTGATTTTTCCAGAAACATGTGGTAGCGGCAGAGGTGATTGTAATACCGCGTTCCTGCTCCTGCACCATCCAGTCCATGGTGGCAGAGCCGTCGTGGGTTTCACCAAGTTTATGATTGATACCGGTGTAGAAAAGAATACGCTCTGTTGTGGTAGTCTTTCCGGCATCGATGTGAGCCATAATACCGATATTTCTGGTACGTTCAAGTGGTACTTGTCTTGCCATATCTGTCCTCCTTAATTTTTCCGGAGCCAACGCTGCTTGCAGGGGCAAACCAACCCGCGGCGCCAACTCCCACAGGCTCCCTTAAAGGGAACCCCGGAAATGGCGGACCTAGCGCCTTAATAAAAGGCAATCTAATACGAGTCTTGACACCTTAAGATACTAATCTTAGGGGCTTACCATCTATAATGCGCAAATGCTTTGTTAGCTTCTGCCATGCGATGTGTGTCTTCGCGTTTTTTGGCTGCGCCGCCGGTACCGTTAATGGCATCCATGATTTCTGCTGCCAGGCGCTCCTTCATGGTGCGCTCGGAACGGACGCGGGCATACTGTGTAATCCAGCGCAGGCCCAGTGTCTGACGGCGGTCGGCGCGCACTTCAACCGGAACCTGGTATGTGGCACCACCGACACGGCGGGCTTTAACCTCCAGTACGGGCATAACGTTCTCCAGGGCCTGTTCAAAAGCCTCAAGGGGATCTTTGCCGGTCTTTTCGCGGACAATATCAAATGCACCGTAAACTATCCTCTGTGCAACACCGCGCTTGCCGTCGTACATAATGTTGTTGATAAGCTTTGTTACGAGCTTGGAATTGTATATAGGATCGGGCAAAACATCACGTTTTGCTACTGAACCTCTTCTCGGCACTCTGCTTCCCTCCTTCATAGGAATGATATCATAGGTACTCGAAAATTTTCCTCTAATGCGAGGTCATTTCCGTTGGCCGATATAGTGCATTATTTCGATTTAAGCTTTATGCCAATCTATATAAATGCAGCTATATGCTAGCCGCTGAAAATGTCTTTTGATATTTGTTATTTGGATGCTCCGGCCTTCGGCCTCTTGGCGCCATACTTGGAACGGCCCTGCATACGCTTTGCAACACCCTGGGCATCCAATGTGCCGCGGATGATGTGGTAACGCACACCAGGCAGGTCCCTAACACGTCCGCCACGGATCAGGACAACGCTGTGTTCCTGCAGGTTGTGGCCTTCGCCCGGAATGTAGGCGGTAACCTCAATCCCGTTGGACAAGCGGACACGGGCAACCTTTCTCAATGCCGAGTTAGGCTTTTTGGGGGTTGTGGTCTTAACCGAAGTGCAGACGCCGCGCTTCTGGGGGGAATTCTGGTCAATCGGAATGCGCTTCTTGGAGTTCCATCCCTTAAGCAGAGCGGGAGCCTTAGCCTTTTTCTCAACCGCCTCACGGCCTTTACGGACTAGCTGGTTAAAGGTTGGCAAACATAACACCTCCTGTTTTAAAATTATCTATTCCAAACGGGGAAGACCCCTGGAATGGCATAAAATCCTGAGAAAACCGCGAAAACTAAAGCAGTTCCCTAAATTACCACAATTAAGAATATTAGCACGGCATATAATACTTTGTCAAGCGCCGCACGTAAATTATTGTTGCCAATAATTTACATGCGGAGCCTGGTATTGTTAAACAATTAGCATAATTTTACTGGTTATCCTGCAGGGATTCCTGATAGTTTTCAATTATGCTGTCGCCGTTTTCATATTCAAGGCTTTCCCGAAGGGCGGCAAATTCCTCGTTGCTGGCATCGGCGCCGGCCTTGGAAACATGGATGTCGTCATACGGCTGCATGCCGGTACCCGCAGGGATAAGCTTGCCTATGATGACGTTCTCTTTCAGTCCCAGCAGCGGGTCTACCTTGCCCTTGATGGCAGCTTCGGTGAGGACGCGGGTGGTTTCCTGGAAGGATGCGGCGGACAGGAAGCTGTCTGTGGCAAGGGATGCCTTGGTAATACCCATCAGTACAGGCACACAGGTGGCCTCCCTGAGATTTGTTTCGCCTTCGGCAATCCTTCTGCGTATTTCTTCGTTTGCGTCGTTGAACTCGCTGCGGTCAATAAGGGAGCCGGAGAGCAGATCGGTATCGCCTGGGTCGTCAACCCTGACCTTCCTCATCATCTGGCGGATGATAACTTCAACATGCTTATCGTTGATGTCAACGCCCTGCATACGGTAGGTGCGCTGTACTTCCTGGATGAGGTAATTCTGCACAGCCTGCTCGCCGCTGACGGCAAGGATGTCGTGGGGGTTGATGGAGCCTTCGGTCAGGCGGTCTCCAGCCTTGATGTAATCGCCCTCCTTAACCAGGATGCGGGAGCCGAAGGGGATTACATAGGTGCGCTGGTCAATGTTGTTTTCCTCCTGTTTGGTGACAATGACGAGCTGGCGCCTCTTGTCCTCTTCAAAGCGGACTATGCCGTCAATTTCGGAGATGATGGCAAGGTGCTTGGGCTTGCGGGCTTCAAACAGCTCTTCGACACGGGGAAGACCCTGTGTAATGTCCTCGCTGGATGCGATACCGCCGGTATGGAAGGTTCTCATCGTCAGCTGTGTACCGGGTTCGCCGATGGACTGTGCTGCTATGATACCAACCGCTTCGCCTACTGATACAGGGCCGACGGCTGCAAGGTTGGAGCCGTAGCACTTTGAGCAAACTCCGTGTTTGGCATTGCAGGTGAGGACTGAACGGATTTTAATTTTAGTTACGTTGTATTTGTTAATCAGCAGGTTGGCGTCCTCGTCCCTGAGCAGCTTGTCTTTGCTGACAACAACCTCTCCGGTTTCGGGGTCCACGAAATCCTCTGCGAGATAGCGCCCTACCAAACGCTCGGACAGGGACTCTATCATTTCGTTGCCGTCGCGGATGTCGTAAACCTCTATGCCTTCTGTGGTGCCGCAGTCATCAATGCGGATGATAACATCCTGGGCTACGTCAACCAGCCTTCGGGTAAGGTATCCGGAGTCGGGAGTACGCAAAGCGGTGTCTGCCAAGCCTTTACGCGCGCCGCGGGAGGAAATGAAGTATTCAAGAACGTTAAGGCCTTCGCGGTAGTTGGAGCGGATCGGAACCTCGATGGTACGCCCGGAAGCGTTGGCAATCAATCCGCGCATGCCAGCCAGCTGGCGTATCTGTGCGATAGAACCGCGGGCGCCGGAATCCGACATCATAAATATCGGGTTATACTGGTCAAGGTGCCGGGTTAAGGCATCGGTAACCTTGCTGGTGGTTTCGTTCCAGGTTTCGATTACCATGCGGTAGCGCTCATCGTCGCTTACAAGGCCTCGCTTGAACAGCTTGTTGATTGTGTCTACCCGTTTTTCGGCTTCCTGGATGAACTGCTGTTTTTCAGGCGGGATGGTGGCGTCGGCTACCGCTATTGTCAAAGCGGCACGGGTTGAGAATTTGTATCCCAAATCCTTAATCTGGTCCAGAACAACGGCTGTTTTGGCAGTGCCGTGAACCTTTATGCACCTTTCAACAATTTTTGAAAGCTGCTTTTTGCCGCCTCTGAAGTCCACCTCATACAGGAACATGTCGTCGAGGGTATTGCGCTCAACTATGCCTAAATCCTGCGGGATGGCACGGTTGAAGATAATACGCCCTACTGTAGTTTCTACAAGCCTGTGGTGTTTTACAACGTCTATTTCAATCGTTTTGCGGACACGGATTTTGGCGTGCAGGGTAACGGCTTTGGCGTCATAAGCCATGATGGCTTCGTTTTCATCCCGGAATACCTTGCCTTCACCCGGCTCGCCCTCTTTCTTGAGGGTGAGGTAGTATGAGCCGAGTACCATGTCCTGTGTCGGGACGGTAACAGGTTTTCCGTCCGAGGGTTTCAGCAGGTTTCCTGTGGCAAGCATAAGGAACCTTGCCTCTGCCTGGGCTTCGGCGGATAGCGGAACGTGAACAGCCATCTGGTCGCCGTCGAAGTCCGCGTTAAATGCGGTACATACAAGGGGGTGGAGCTTAATCGCCCTGCCTTCAACCAGCACAGGCTCGAAGGCCTGAATGCCAAGGCGGTGAAGTGTAGGCGCGCGGTTGAGCATTACCGGATGGTCCTTGATAACAGTTTCAAGGGCGTCCCATACCTCGGGGCGTACCCGCTCAACCATTTTGCGGGCGGATTTGATATTGCCCGCAACACCGGTTTCAACAAGCCTCTTCATGACAAAGGGCTTGAAGAGCTCCAGTGCCATTTCCTTCGGCAAACCGCACTGATAAAGCTTTAATTCAGGGCCGACGACGATAACCGAACGGCCGGAATAGTCAACGCGTTTTCCAAGCAGGTTCTGGCGGAAGCGGCCCTGTTTGCCTTTGAGCATATCCGACAGGGATTTCAAAGGACGGTTGTTGGGCCCTGTTACGGGACGTCCTCGGCGGCCGTTGTCGATAAGGGCGTCAACGGCTTCCTGCAGCATGCGCTTTTCGTTTCTTACAATTATGTCGGGAGCGCCCAGGTCCAAAAGCCTTTTCAAACGGTTGTTGCGGTTAATAACACGCCTGTAAAGGTCGTTTAAGTCAGAGGTGGCGAAACGGCCGCCGTCCAGCTGGACCATCGGGCGAAGGTCCGGCGGGATGACCGGTATAACATTCAAAATCATCCATTCGGGGCGGTTGCCCGACTGGCGGAACGCCTCCACAACCTCAAGCCTCTTTAAGAGCCTTGCGCGCTTTTGGCCGGTGGCGCCTTCCAGCTCCTGTTTAAGCTCGTTGGAAAGGGCGTCGAGGTCGATTTCGGCAAGGAGCTTCTGGATATATTCCGCGCCCATGCCGGCGTCAAATTCGTCCTCGTATTTTTCCCGCATGTCGCGGTAGTCTTTTTCGCTTAAAATCTGTTTTTTAGTAAGGGGAGTGTTGCCGGGGTCCACAACTATATAGGCTGCGAAATACAGCACCTGTTCCAAAAGCCTGGGGGACAGGTCAAGGATAAGCCCCATCCTTGAGGGGATGCCTTTAAAATACCAGATATGTGAAACCGGGGCTGCCAGTTCGATATGCCCCATACGCTCGCGGCGCACCTTGGAGCGGGTTACCTCAACGCCGCAGCGGTCGCAGATTTTGCCCTTGTAACGGATTCTCTTATACTTTCCGCAGTGGCATTCCCAGTCCTTCTGGGGGCCGAAAATCCTCTCGCAGAACAGGCCGTCCCGTTCAGGCTTGAGAGTGCGGTAATTTATGGTCTCAGGCTTTTTTACCTCGCCATAGGACCATTCGCGTATCTTCTCCGGGGAGGCAAGCCCAATTTTTATTGATTCAAAGACGTTATACTCCATCATACAGTGAATGTCCTCCCGTTCATTTTACATTTCATCAAAATCGTCAACAAATAAATCATCTGTATTCAAATCGAGGCTGTCGTCGTCAAAGTCAGTATCCAGCAGGCTTTCGTCCGAATCCTCAAGGTCGGGGTCGGTGACGTCGTATCCGTCGAATTCGCTTTTGTTGGCGACGTTCTGGAACAAATCGTCGTCAATTGCCACCATGCTGGATTCGTCGTCATCGTCAAAGGACTGCTTAAGGTCGATTTCTTGATTGTCCTTGTTGAGAACCTTGACATCCAAAGCCAGGGACTGCAGTTCCTTGACAAGAACCTTGAAGGATTCCGGAACGCCGGACTGCG
>Ga0134099_1004181_pt1 | contig 9970 bp, 7 predicted proteins | sample 10_taG_2_FD_105482 | JGI IMG/M metagenome (GOLD analysis project Ga0134099, IMG submission 105482) | Switchgrass degrading microbial communities from high solid loading bioreactors in New Hampshire, USA - 10_41_5_180_A2 metaG | ecosystem: Engineered > Bioreactor > Semi-continuous > Anaerobic >...
ACCCGAGCCAGATCCCCCCTGTAATACCTCCACATGCCCGCCTTACGCTCTTGGACCAGCCCCGCTGTCTTCAGTTTTGCCAAGTGTTGCGAGACGGCGGGCTGGCTGATCTGCAGAAGTTCCTGCAGTTCGCAGACACAAAGCTCGGCGTCAAGGACGAGCTTGAGGATCTTGAGCCGCGTGGGATCTGCCAAGGCCTTCAGCAGTTGAACATGTTTCATTTGGTGCAACCCCCCTCCAGTTATAAGCGTATTCTTATATGGTTGTCCAGGTCAAGTTAAGATTCGGAGAAGGGGAGGCGTTGCCAGCCGATCAGGACTGCAGCCCCCTTTGGGTATGAAGATGGTTACTTTGTGTCAACCGGATCGGGTGGGCCGCCGGATTAACGTCAAACCGTCCATTCGACACAATTTCAATAGTCGTTGCAAGGAGGAGGGGAATACGATGCGCTATCTGGCAGCGATCGCTCTGGTCCTCCTTTTGACCGCTGGTTGTACGGCTACACCACCCGTGAGGCAGGTCCGGCTTTCTAAGGTGGTACCTACCTCGGCTATCTCTGCTGTTACTGGCCACGTTAGAATCGGCATTAGTGGCCACCTAAATCCCGCACCTAGCTGGAAATAAGAAAAGCCCATCCACATCGCATGTCGAAGTCTGGAAGTGCTAGCAGCCAGACTACAGCGAAGGGATGGGACACTTGAAAACGGTGGGGATTGTGGTGGACATCAAGCACCTAGCCGGCGAAGGACTCAACAAGTCTCAGATTGCCCGACGCCTTGGCATCGACCGAGGAACAGTCGCCAAGTACCTGTCCATGGACCCTGTACCCGACCGGATTCGGCGAAAGCAGGTCACCCGTAAGATCGACGACTACGTGGACCATATCAAGGTGCGTCTCGCCAAGTACCCAGAGCTCACCGCCGAGAGACTCTTCCGGGAGATCGCCGAGCTTGGTTACACGGGCTCCCGCCGATCCGTGCGCCGCTTCCTGAGCACCATCCGCCCCAAGCAAGAGCGCGTGTACAAGCCCGTTGAAACCCTGCCAGGTGAGCAGGCCCAGGTGGATTGGGGGCATGAGAAGGCCTTCGACGAGAACGGCCGGCCCGTTGACCGCTACTCGTTCAACTTCATCCTGAGCCGCTCCCGTGTTCGGTACGTCGAGTACACGTCGTCACAGGACATGGCTACCTTCCTGGCATGCCATGAGCGGGCGTTTCGATACATCGGGGGCTGCCCACGGGAAATCGTCTACGACAACTGCAAGACCGTTGTATCCGAACGGATTGGCGACGTGATCCGGTTCACCGCTGACCTTTTGCGGTTTGCGGCAGCCTTTGGGTTCAAACCCCGGGCTTGCTGGGTTCATGACCCCGAGTCCAAGGGTAAGGTGGAGTCAACCGTCAAGTATGCCCGGCGTGACTTCTATTATGGCAACGAACACCTGCCTTTGGACGAGGTGAACCGCCAGGCCCTGGTATGGCTGAATCAGGTCGCGAACCGCAAGGTCTCGGAAGCAACGCAACGGGTTCCCTTCGAGGTTCTGGAGGAGGAGCGCCGATTCCTGCTACCCCTCCCGCCAGTCACACGACCGGCCGCATACGCGGAACGAGGAGCCAAGGTCGGCAAGGCTTGCCTCATCTCGGTCGACGGCAACAAGTACTCGGTTCCGCATCATCTGGCCCGGCAGGCCGTGACACTGCGCCTATACGAGGACCGGATTGAGGTCTATGCCACCGGCGAGTTGGCTGCTACCTTGCCGAAGTGTCGGGGCAAGGGCCAGCAGATCATCCAGGACGAGCATTACGCCGGGCGCCAGACGGGCAACCGGCATCCCTCCCTCCAGCAGCGGTTCGAGTCCTTGGGGCCAGTGGCCCGCGAGTACCTCCAAGGGCTCGCACACGCCAGCTCAGGGGGATTCCGTGACCAGGTTGAGTCGATTCTGGACCTGTGTGACGAGTATGGCTCTGAAGCCGTCTACGCCGCCATGGAGCGGGCCGCCCGTTTCGGGAGCTACAGTTACAGAGCCATCAAGCGCATCGTGCTCAAGCAGCAGCGCAACCCAGCTGCCTTACCTGAACCCCGTCCGGAGCGACTGCCGCTGACAGTCGACGTTCCCGCAGTGGACGTCCAGCAGCGATCGCTGGACTACTACGCCCAGGCGGGGAGGTCATGACATGGATGCCACTCGTTTCGAGGAGCTTTGCCAGGGCCTGCGCCGGCTCAAGCTCCGTCGCATCCGGGAGGTTCTTGAGGACTACAACCGGCTGGCTGTCACACAGCAGCTCTCTTACCTGGACTTCCTGGCCGGGCTCGTGCAGGAGGAGGTTGCAGCCCGGGATGAGACACAGCACACGAAGCGTCTCAAAGCCGCACGCCTACCCTGTCACAAGACCATCGAAGACTTCGACTTTCAGTTTCAGACCTCCGTCAGCCGGCAGACGGTCCTCGAGTTGGCCCGACTCCGCTTCATCGAGAACCACGAGAACTGTGTCCTTGTAGGTCCTCCGGGCGTTGGCAAGACCCACCTGGCTATTGCCCTCGGCCTCAAGGCAGTCGAGGCCGGCTACCGAGTCTACTTCACCACCGTCCAGGACCTCGTGGATGACCTTTACGCAACGCTGGCAGACAACAGCTTTCGCAGCCGGCTCCGCACCCTGCTGGCCAACGACGTGATCATCTGCGACGAGTTGGGATACCTCCCAATGGACGCTACTGCCTCGAACCACCTGTTTCAGGTCGTAGCGCAGGCATACGAGCGCCGTTCGCTGATCGTCACCTCGAACCGCCCGTTCCAAGAATGGGGCAGCGTCTTCGCTTCGACCTCGATTGCTACAGCGACGCTAGACCGCCTCCTACACCACGTTCACATTCTGAACCTGCAGGGAGACAGCTACCGCCTCAAAGAGCGCATGCCCATAGAACGGGTCTAGTACCTGGAGGAAAGATCAACCTCCAACCACCCCTCGGCACGGGGCAGCGGAGGTTGAGAGTTTCCAGTCCAGCTGCGGGATTTTGATGGCCATTTCTGCGGGATCTCAAGTGGCCGTTGACAGCGGCGGGAGTGTGCTGTTTCGTGACAGTCCCGACCGGCTCGGCAGGCTACCGCTACACCGGGAGGTATTTCCCAGCACAGTTGCGCCCCGGCGGGCGCCGGAATGCGCCCGGACGGGACGGGTACAGGCGGAGGTCGGCGATGTGGTTCGTCGACCGATACGGAGGCGCGAAGCTGCGAGTGTCAAGAAAGAGTCGCTGGCGCAGTCGGGGTGTGCTGTTTCCTGACAGTCCCGACTGAGTCGGCAGGCGCCCGCTACCCCGTGAGGTATTCCTCAGCACAGTTGCGCCCCGCCCGGCGCTGGCATGCGCCCGGGCGGGGCGGGTACAGGCGGCGGTCGGCGATGTGGTTGGGCGACCGAGCCGGGGCGCGAGGCTGCGAGTGGGCGATGTGGTTGGGGACCGATCCGGGGCGCGGGAGGGCGAGTGTCAGGAAAAAGCCGCAGGCGGGGCGTGGGGTGCTTTTTCTTGACAGTCCCGACTGAGTCGGCAGGCTACCGCTACCCCGGGAGGTATTTCCCAGCACAGTTGCGCCCCGCCAGGCCCATCCGCACAGAGCAACCGCCCCGGTGACAGCGAGCGGTCACCGGGGCGGACGTCCATTCAGAAGTACTCGGCGACCCGCACGATCTCGGCCGAAGGCACCAGCGTCGCCTCTGCCGCCGACTTGCCGGTCCGGCGCAGGTAGGCCTGCACCAGGTGGTAGCCGACGGCGTACCCGGCGTGGGTGGGCACGCCCTTGGGCTTGCCGCCGAACGCAGCCGCCACCTCGTCGCCGAAGATGTAGCTGCTCACCTCGCCGAACCCCCGGACATCCAGGGCCCGGGCGATCAGCTGCCGGCCGGTCTCCAGGTTGCCGCCCCGGACCTCCGTCACCCACGGGCCGATGGCGTCGGGTCCGTAGAGCTCGGCCGCGAAGGACTCGGCCAGGCCCTCCATCACGATGTACTCGGCCACCGAGATGTCCATGCGCCAGGGCTCCACCGAGAGGCGCACCTGGTGGTTGAACTCGTGGGCGACGCAGGCGCCGAGCCGGGGCAGGTTCCGGTCATCGGGCCAGATGTTGACCATCACGTAGCCGGGAATACCCCCGAAACCTGTGTAACCCTGGTTCAGGGCCGCCTTGGCCGGGTCGGCGTCCCAGAGGAAGAGGCCGAAGTGCAGCGTGTCGATGGGGATCTGATAGCCCGTTGCGGCGATGGCCGCCGCCGCCCGCTCCAGGGCCAACCGGCAGACCTCCCCCGCGCCCGCGGCCTCGAGGCGGTCCAGCGCCTGCCGGTAGGCCTGCTCGGGCCCGTCCGGGCGCATGAGGCCAAACATGTGGATGGGGTCGACGCCGGGGGGCAACATGATCCGGACCATGGGCACGAAGGGCTCCAGCAGACGGAGGATGGCCTCCCGGCGCTCGGCCTGCGGCAGGTCGAGCACCGCACGCTGGGCGGCGATCATGGGATGGACCGCAATGTGCATCGTCTGTACTCCTTTCACTCGGCTGGACCTAGTCTACACCCTGCCGCGACGTGAGGGTCAACGGGTACCGCGTCGCAATTCTGCAGGCGCGGCGCCGTCTGACCCGCGCGGCCGCCGGGCCGCCACGTCCAATCCGCCGCTGTCCAATCCGCTTCCCCGCAACCACCGCGGGGCGCTTTGCCGGATCCGGCCGAGCGAATACAGAAGGGGTTGGTCCTGCGACCAACCCCCCGTTGCTAGTACCGCGGCTCTGCCGACACCGCATAGAGGATCTGCGCCGCGGCGCCTCGTGTGATCTCCGCCTGCGGGTGATACCGGTTCTCCGCATCGCCGGAGATGATCCCGAAGCCGGCCAGCAGGGCGACGGCGTTGTGGTACTTCGCGCCCACCTGCTCGGCGTCGGCGAAGGGCAGCGCGATGCGTGCCTCCATCTCGGCGACCCGGGTGTACGCCATGGCCCGGACAGCCCAGAGGGCGAAGAGCTCACGGGAGACCGGCCCGTTCAGGTCAACCCCCTCGGTGAAGTCCTCCGGCCGCATGATGCCGGCCCGGAAGGCGGCGCCGAAGTAGGGCGAATCCTTCGAGGCCTCCAGCTGCAGGGCGAGCGCCGAACCTGCGCCCATGCCCCGGAAGTCGGCGGCCGGATAGGGCTGGATGCCCTTCGCCAGCACGATCCAGCGGGCCAGCTCCGCGGCGGTGGCCAGCTCGTCCGGGCGGAACCTGCCGTCCTCCAGCTCGAGGACCCCGCGGCTCCAGAGCAGCTCGATCTCCCGCTCGGCGAAGTGGCCGGCGATGTCGGTGGGCCGGCGGGCCGCCGCGATCAGGTCGCGCCCCTCCCAGTCCAGCGGAGCGCCGGTGCGGGCGTCGATGGCGGAGAGCGGGAGCACGTCGTCCGAGGCCCAGAGAAGCTGCGGCTGCCGCCGCTCCTCCCTGTCGGGATCCCAGAGGGTCACCCAGGCCAGGCGGATCCCCTTGGCCTCCAGGTAGGCATCCAGGGCCTTGTCCGCGCTGATCGCGCCTTCGGCGGCGGGGAAGTCATCCTTCCCCGGAACCTCGGTGTAGGCGGAGTACCAGCGCACGGCGCCGGTGCGGGCGTCGATCTCCACCGACAGATCCCGGCCGTCCACCGGCAGCCCGTTCTGCAGCTGCACGAAGTGGAAGTCGTAGCTGACGGGCTTCCGGTACATGTCATCCCGTTCGGGCTGCGGCAGGTAGAGGATGCGGCCGGCGAGGTCGGGCCGGTTGTTCTGCACGAACGCGATGGCCCTCGCCTCGGCCTCCGCCCGGCTGACCGGCGGCTCCTCACCCTCCCGCAGCGACTCGTCGTCCCGGGACCAGGTGTACAGGGACGTCAGGACGCCGGCCCGGGCGTCGACGGTCGCATAGGTCTCGACGCCGTCCGTCCGCCACGAGAAGGACCACTCGTGCCGCTTGACGTCCGTCCCGGTCTCGTCGTAGGAGCTGGAGGCCGGGGGCGCGGTGATGCCGGTCGCCGCTGCGGCGATGGCCAGGGCCGCCTCCCGGTCCAGCGGGCTGGTGGGCGTCCGGTAGGGCTTCTGGGGCGAATCCAGCAGCCTGGGCTCGGGGTTGGGCTGAGCGACGCGTCCGTTGTAGTCCAGCAGCCGGCCCTCCTGGTCGACGTAGGGCAGGCCGGTGCGCGGCGCGTAGACCAGGCGCCACTCGCCCTCATCGGTACCTCGCTTGGTGTAGTAGCGGTACTGGAGGGTCATGCCCAGGTGCGGCCGCAGTGCGGCCTCGGCCTTCTCCCGGGAGAGGACCGACCCGGGCGCGGCGAAGGAGCGGCCCTCGCTCCAGGTCAGGCTGTAGTCGGTCAGGCTGCCGTTGCGGGCGTCGACGGTGATGGAGACGCCCTCGTCCATCACCGGGTAGCCCTGCTCCACCCGCTCCCAGTGGAACTGGTACGTGGCGCCGCCGTAGTACCGGGCGGCCATCCCCGTGTCGACGAAGCGCAGGGCGGGCCGCAGCTCCTCCGGCACCAGCTTCTGGAACCAGTCCCGGGCGATGGCCAGGGCCTCGTCCCGGGTGTAGCTGAGGGCCTGGGACTCGGGGCCGGTCGACCAGGTGCTGTACCCGACCACCCGGCCGTTTACGGCGTCGATGTAGACATTGATGTAGATCTGGTCGGGTTTCTTCTCGTCGCTCTGCCAGCGGAGCGACCACACGGCCCTGTCCGCGTCCTGGCTGATCCCGGCGTTGGGCTCACCCAGCTCGGCAGGGATGGTGAAGGTCCGGTGGGCGATGGCGACGGCCTGCTCCCGGCTCACCTTCACCTCGGCCAGCTGGGGCTGCGCAGCGGGCAGGGCCGGATCCTCGGGTACCGTCCCGTCGGCCGCCCAGGCCCCGGTGGGAAGGGCCAGCAGTGCGGCGGCCAGCAGGGCAGCCAGGAGACGGTTCTGCTTCCGGATCATGGTGATACCCCCTTCCAGTCGTTAGACGGGGGTATCGTCGTGATGGGTTTCCGTTGTGTGAAGAACGGTACGACCGGGCGGCTCGACCGCCGGCACGGGCACGGCCGCCATGTGCCCCGGCGGGGGTTTTCGTCTTCGGCCTGGTCAGGGGCATCAACCTGCGATCTCGTCGGTGCCGCCCTCCGGGACTCCGGCGTCTTGATCTATGTTGTCATCGGGCTCACCATCGTCGTCGCCGTCATCGCCGTCGTCTTCGTCTTCGTCTTCGTCCTCGTCCTCGTCTTCGTCTACGTCCTCGTCCTCGTCCTCGTCTTCGTTTGCGTCCTCGTCTTCGTCTTCGTCCTCGTCTTCGTCCTCGTCTTCGTCTTCGTCCTCGTCCTCGTCTTCGTTTACGTCCTCGTCCTCGTCCTCGTCTTCGTCTTCGTACCCCTCTACGTCCTCGTCATCGTCGTCATCGTCGTCATCATCGTCATCATCATCGTCATCATCGTCATCATCGTCATCATCGTCATCGTCTTCGTCTTCATCTTCGTCATCTTCTTCTTCGTCGTCCAGATCCTCGTCCGACCACTCCGAGTCGACAGCGGCCATGGCCCAGGGCCAGGGCTCCCACTCCAGCTCCTCGTCCAGGCTCGCCTCGGCCCGCTGCAGCTCCCACCAGCCATCCTCGTTCCGGGTGATCCGCCAGTGGTACGCCGGGTCGTTCTCGTCCAGGAGGTTGGCCATGTAGCGCGCCTGGACGAGGTACTTCCCGTCCTCGCCGTCGATGGGGTCCAAGTTCGCGATCCGGAGCGACTGCGTGGTCCTGAGCGCCAGGGTGCCATGAACTCGAAGGCCAGCCAGTCGGCCGCGAGGCGCCAGGTGTCGGGTTCCAGCTCCTCGTGCAGGCCCTCCGGGAAGAAGCGCGCCAGGCCCAGGCCCACGCCCTCGGCGGCCTCGTCGCTCTGCAGGTAGTCTCTCAGCTTCGATCGCAGCGAGCGGGCCAGACGGTCGGCGCGGGCGGACGCCAGCGAGCAGACCTTCCCGTGGCTCGATCCGCGTTGGTCGGTGCTCATGGGCTGGAACCCCCTGGACTGATGCGTGTTCTGGTAAGACTTCAACAACGCGTGCGGCTGACCTGCAGCGCTGGCAGGTCAAAACCAGATCGCAACGTACGGGTTGACCCGCTCCGCCGGGTCCGCGAGACGGGCGGCGCCAGACGGTCAGCGAGCAGGGAGCTCTCGGCGGATCGGGAAGAAGGCGGCCCACGGGGTCGGATGGCCCCGCGCGGCCGCCTTGCTCAGTCTGTGATGGCGCCGCCCTCCGCGCCGGTTCCACCCCCGGACTGCAGGCGCAGCACCTCCACCCGCCGGACCGCCCGGTTGTTCTCCGGGCGGGTGTCGCCGGCGTAGTCGATCTCGGCGATGATCTCCCACACGCCAGCGCCCAGCCCCGGGATGGTACCCGGCTTGAAGGTGCAGCAGGGCAGCTGGTCGATGGTCACCTGCTGCCAGCCTCCGGCCGGGGCCGGACCGCCCGCCGCCGGCCGCGCCCAGACCCGGAGCGGCACCCGGATCTCGCTGCGGCCCAGGTTGTTCCGGTACCCCAGGTAGATGCCCACCTGGAACGGCTGGTCGGCCTCGACCTCCTGCGGCACAGCGAGCTCCACCACCGACGGGTCGTCCACGGGCGGTTCTGGCTCGGGCTCAGGCTCCCCCTCCTTTTCGCCGGTCAGCTCCGGGCCGGTGTAGGGCACGATCAGCACGTTGTTGGCCAGTCCGCCGTCCGGGCCGGGCTGGCCCTCCCGCTCGACGACCTCGGCGACCGCCCCGGCACAGCTCTTCTCCCTCGGCAGCCCCAGCGCCGCCGCCAGGCCCCGGGCGACGGCCAGCGCGCCGTTCTCCGCATGGTCCGCGCCAAGGGCGTAGACCGTGGGCAGGTCGATCACGCCGACGATCTGCCCCTCTGCCGGATCGCCCTCGGCCAGGCTCACCGTCAGCGGAACCGGGTGGGGCTTCTGAGCGGCGAGGTTGCCTGGCAGCGGCACATCCCCGAGCGGGCGGACCAGCTGTCCGGCGGCGTCGGTGAGGAACCACTGCACGGCCACCGGGCCCTGGCAGACCGCCGCGAGGGTGCGGGTGGTCAGCTCCAGCTGCAGCCGCGGCGCCAGCGTCGCCGGCTCGCCGTGCGCGAGCACCAGGGGTTCAGGCTGGTCCAGCCAGCGCAGATCGTAGGCCTCGCCGGCCCGATAGGCGACCAGCCGGCCTGTGGCCGCGCCGTCCCGCACGTAGTTGACGCCGACCAGCAGCAGCCCGTGGCCGAAGGCGGGGTCGACCCCGACGCCGGAGACCTGGGAGAAGTTGTAGGGGCCGGTGTTCGGCTCCTCGCCGTCCTTCAGGAGGAACAGCCGGTCCGCCGGAGCCCATCCATCAGGCTGGCCGCTTACGGTTGCCGTCGTGGTACGAGAAGTAGGCCCAATCCACCTGCGCTTGCTGGCCAGGGCGGGGCTCGAAGCGCTGCACGGCCTGTGCACGCTGAAGCGGCCGGTACCGGGCGACAAAGTCCTTGAGGATGGTTTTTCCACCGGCGTAGCCCTGGGCCCGGATTTCCTCCAGCAGCACGTTGCAGTTGAACATGCCTTCCCGCAGGCGGGACAGGATGTACTCCTTGTAGGGTTCGAGTTTGGAGGGTTTCTGGGGCCGACGCTTGTAACGGGGATACAATTGTGCCTTAATATACTTGCTGACCGTCTTGCGGTCGTGGCCCGTGATGCGGGCGATGGCTCGGATGCTGTAACCCTTAGCGTACAGCTCCCTGAGGTAGAACATTTCCCTCGCTCCAACCATGGTGTAGACACCGCCTCCTTGCCAGGGAATTGGTGTCTCACATTCGGTGGGGCGGGGGAATTTTCATTCGGCCCTAGCTCAAGTTTCACGCGAACAACTCGACATTCGTGGTGTTAAAAGGGCGTATGGGTAGGGAGTGGCCCGGTTCAGGGTAATCTCAGCTCCAGCCAGGGGAGTACCCCGGCTGAACACCAA
>Ga0134099_1004183_pt1 | contig 9970 bp, 19 predicted proteins | sample 10_taG_2_FD_105482 | JGI IMG/M metagenome (GOLD analysis project Ga0134099, IMG submission 105482) | Switchgrass degrading microbial communities from high solid loading bioreactors in New Hampshire, USA - 10_41_5_180_A2 metaG | ecosystem: Engineered > Bioreactor > Semi-continuous > Anaerobic >...
AGGGTCATGTTTGCTGGTTCAAAGTATTCGCCCTTCTCTATTTTTGCGATTATGTCGGCCAGGGCCTTTTCGGCTTCCTTTTTTGTTTTAAAGCCGCTATACCATTTTTGTTTGCGTTTGCCATTTTCGTCACGGCCGATGTCGACCACAATGCTATAAGTAGAGCCCCTTTTGCGTATATGCCCGCGCATGACTCATTCCTCCTTAGAACTATTTTTTGTTTGCTTTTTGTATAGTCTGTTTAATCTTCCTTGAAACCCACCTTTTGTCCCATCATGGAGTCCATATTCAATGGCTTTTTTGCAGATTTCTATGGCCTCATCTATTTTGCCTTGTTTTTCGTAGATAATTGCCAATCTTTCAAAGGATGGTATCCGCAAATTAAAAGTATAACCAGCTGCTTTTTCTTCTTTTGTTACTTCGCACTTGATCCATGCGTCTTTAAATTTGGGGAATAATTCAATATCCTTTTTGCAGTATTCTATACATTTTTCTAGGTATTCAGGTCCTTTGTCACGTTGTTTGTAATAAAGTTCAATATAGTGATTGTAGGTGAAATGTTTATCTATAATCTCCCTGTATTTAGCGTTACTACTATTACTTGTATTCAAGCCTTTATCATTACTACAAGCCAATTTTTCTTTTTTAAATCCAGTTCTTTTTTCGGCTTCCTTTAACAGTTTTTCTGCAAGTTCATATTTTTTAGCGGATTTTGCCCATACTGCATATGCATTAAGGAAATTACTAGGTGTTTGAGTCGTGTAAATAATTTTTGTGTTGCTGCCGTCTAAATCTTCAGGTTTCTTATTATTTCCAATAGACATGCTTTTCGAATAACACTCTCGGATAAACTGTCGTTCATCCTCGTTTAAGGAGTCCCAAAAATCGGATAAACCTAACGCTTCAATCAAGCCGCCATACTTGCGTTTTTCTTTTTTAAAGATGTTAATAAGCTTAAACATATGTATGCCTCCTTTCTATTTAATGGCAAGCTTATACTCCACCAATTCCTCGCTAACTCCTAGTGTGCCAGCAATACAGCTTATTGACTCATAGCGCAGGTCTTTGATGTCGTAATCGTCGATAAGCAATTCGGCTGCAAACTTGTTGGCTTCGGCCTCATATGGCCCGACAGGGAACAATGTATATTCCCTGATAAAATAAATCGGCTCCGATGAGTGCAAGATGGCATGTCCAAGCTCGTGGGCCAATACGATACGCTGACTGTATTCATCAAGGGTACTGTTCACTACTATGAATTTGTTTCTTATGGTCTTTATGTAATACCCCTTTGTGTGGGGCGAGTATTCCTTATGTATAACATGTATGTTAAGGTATCTGGCTAATTTGAGCGGGTCTCTTGTCTCATATTTTTGAACGAGGTGCTTTACACGGGCGTGAATATTCTTTTTCACTCCGGAAGCACCTCCTTATTGGTCGGTTTTTGCCTTTTTTCTGCCGTATTTCTTCTTGTTCATCTCCTTTGCCTTCCAGAAGAGCTCAGATATATCTCGAAAAAGCTTTTCTTTGTCTTCTTCGGCGACTTCATCGTTCATAAAGAAGATACCGGCCTGCTTGATGAAGTCTTCATACTGCATTAGGTCACGTTTGGTCACTTTATGTTTTTGGGTGTATTCTTCAGGGATGTAGGGGTTGCGGATATCAGTGCGCCCTAGAAGATAATCCACACTGCAATTAAAAAATTCTGCTAGTTTAATTTTAATTTCGTCACTGGGAACACGTTGATTAGTTTCATATTGAGACAAAGTCGTATTGCTTATGTTTAATAATTTGGCAAGTTCAATTTGACTAAGCCCTTTTTCTTCTCTTAACTGTTTTATTCTTTTGCCCAGAGAGGACATATCATCACCTCCACTTTCTCTATTTGAGAATATTTTATATCAACTTTTGCATTTTGAAAACAAACTTTCACAAAAAGAAAAATTACCTATTGACTTTTGCTAACTGTGGATTTATAATTAAATCAGAAATTCACAGATAGCAAAACATGAAAGAGGTGAGGGGCGTCCGAAATGACTAATTTGGCAAAGCTGAGAATAAGCAAAGGGAAAACCCAAGAACAGATGGCCAAATTATTAGGGATAGGAGTTTCAACGTATAATCAGTATGAGAATGCTCAAAGAAGCATTCCTTATGATGTAGCAAAAAAAGTAGCAGAATTGCTAGAAGTGAAAATTGAAGAAATTTTTTTGCCCACCAGATTCACAGTGAGCAAAACATCAAACCAAACCGAGACTGCGTAAGGAGGTGAGTTAAGTGAATATTCGAGGGGATTTAATGGTAGAGACGTCTGACGGACGAACAGTGAAGCTGCGTGAATGGATTGAAGCTATAGAAAAAAGAGTGGCTGAACTGGAAAGGCGAGTTCCAGAACAGCCAAAGACAATAAGATCCGTTATCGATGATGGGGACATCGGTAAAGGTGCTATTGAAGCAGCAAACATTACTCTTTCAATGAAACAAAAGCGAGAGTGAATATTCCACAACTTTTGCACACAAACACATTTACAGCTTGTCCCGCTCCGGGATTAACACTATTTGTTTTAGGGTCATAACAGACCAACGCAAACGTTTCTCCGAATGGCGGTGTGAGTTTTTCTAAATTTACGGATCCGCAATGAGGACATTTAACTGGGGCCGGGTTGATTCTCATGGCTTTCACCTCCTTTCTAAGTAAATTTTACCACAACGTGGAGGTGAAAGCCAACCGAGACTGCGTAAGGAGGTGAGAAGAAGTGATAAACGTACCACATATTTACATCATCGGGGGACACAAAGTAAGAACTATTGTAAGGGACGGAAAGTATGAAGGTATAGAAATTGATGGCACTAAATTAAATCGATTTGATCTTCTTGCTATGGCTTCTAAAATTGCTTCCGATAATGAAAAATTGGCATGGCAAATTATGAACATTGCTTCCATGATGTTTCATCCACAGAGCGATAGTACATTTAACACGCTATACGAAGCAGTTGCTACAGAGATAACATTAAAAAACATTGAAACAGAAGCAACTTTATATCAGCGATTCGCAAATGCAGTAAAAAAACTATTTGGAGAAAATGCGGAGATAATCAAGAAACAAAATAATCAAAGACACCAGCCGGATTTATGGATAAAAGTGAATGGCCATGATATTCCAGTGGAAATTAAGTTACACAGCTTTGACAAAAAGGCATTGAAACAATTGCAACGATATATGAATTTTTATAATTGCCAAAAAGGTATTGCTGTAGGAAGTTGCTTAAAAGTTGAATTACCAGAAAATATCGTTTTTATTTCTAAAAAAGAATTGGAGGAAGAATAATGGGCGATTTAACTCTTATTAAATCAGCTAATTTCGGGAATGTAAAATGTGATTTTTGGGAAGATGACAACGGAAATATATTACTCACAAGAAAACAAATTGGTCAAGCATTGGAGTACGCAGATCCACAGAAAGCTATTGACAATCTTCATGCAAAACACGCTGACAGGTTAGATAACTTTTCAGTTACCCTCAAAGTGAGGGGTGCTGACGGAAAGATGTATGATACAACTCTTTACACTGTAAAGGGCGTCATGGAAATTTGCCGTTGGAGCCAGCAACCCAAAGCAAATGCTTTTATGGATTGGGTATGGGAAGTTATGGAGACAATCCGTAAGCATGGAGCATATCTTACGCCGCAAAAAATAGAAGAAGTCTTGCTTAATCCAGACACCATAATCAAGCTGGCCATGCAACTTAAAGAGGAGCAAACGAAGCGACTTGAAGCGGAAAAGAAAATACAGGAATTACAACCCAAAGCAGAATTCTTTGATGCTGTAGCTGGCAGTAAAGATGCAATTGACATGAATAGAGCAGCAAAGCTCATATACGAGGAAACACGACTTGGCAGAAACAAGCTGTTTAAGTTACTGCGGGGCAAAGGCATTTTAATGAAAGACAACATACCGTATCAAGAATACATAGACAAAGGGTACTTTAGGACTATTGAGCAGAAATATACGAAGCCAGATGGAACAACGCACATCTACATTAAGACTCTGGTTTATCAGAAGGGGCTGGATTTCATAAGAAAGATTGTTAAAGAGGATAACGTAATACATCTTAAAAGAGCAAAGGGGGTTTGACAATGCGATACGAGGACTTGCCTGATGTTTTAACTATACCGGAGATGGCAAAGTTTCTCCAGATAGGCATCACCAAAGCATACGAGATGAGCCACTGGAGGGGCTTCCCGGCCATACGAATAGGGCGGGCAATAAGGGTGCCCAAGAAAGCATTGCTGGAGTGGCTTGAACAACAGAGCAAACAGGAAGAGCCCAGACTAACTGCAATTAGGGTGAGGTGATAAAAGAAAAGCCGTTTTCAAACGGCACAAACAAAAACCACTACACCCTCATTATACCACAAGGTGTAATGAGGGGGCAATAAGGGGGAGCGAAATATGACGATAAAAAAGCTTATAAGCGAACTGGAGGAGCTTGTTGAAGAGTTTGAAAAAGCGAAAACAGTATGCACACGTTGTAATGGAAGCGGTTGGATAACGAACCCAGAATGGGAGGAGTATTGGAGGAAGAAAAAAGAGGATCCCAACGCAATACTAGAAGAACCCAGCGATTTTGAAGAAGAAATATGCCCGGAATGCGAAGGTGACGGATATGTACTCACTGATGATGCAATGCTTCTTCTAAAATTGCTTCGGGAAATAATCTACTGGTAGGAGGGGAGCGGTAATGTTGTATCGAGTTTATTCGCCAATGATTGAACAAGAAAGCATAATTGAGGCAAACAATTCGACGCAAGCAAAACGGAAATTCTGCAAGCTATGGGGAATTAGCCCATCAGATCCATGGCATGGTATCAGCACGATGCATGCAAGAAAGCTAACGGAGGAAGAGGTTAAAGCGGAATTAAGGAAATGGGGGGTTGAGGATGCGAATAATTGAATGCGGATATTGTGGATACAGGGATTTTGAAGATGCATTCGAGTATGGCAGAGGGCGAGAGTACGGGGAACATCCTGAACACCGCTATTGTAAACAATGTGGGCAGTCGATCGACTGGCACGGATACAAAACATTATGGATCGGAGGGTTGGATGATGGATCAACAAGAATTAAAGATAGTGCATTTGTACGATAAACAACCGGCTGAAATCAGTATAAAACTTGAGAAAAACAGCAAGGGTTACAACTGGGAAATTTCTTACAGAGGAGAAGACGCAGACGAGGTTCTTGCAAAAATACGAGAAGTCAATCAGAAATTGATGGCCGAGTATGGAGGTGGACAGTAATGGCGACGATTCAACCTGTTGAGGTTAATGCAATTTCCATCATAGATGCTGTAAATTTACAGGCTATACAACAAACCATGCAAAAAATAGCTTCTTTTCAAGCAATTGTACAAAAGACACTCAAACCCAATCATGACTATGGGATTATTCCCGGCACTGGAGATAAACCCACATTATTGAAACCTGGCGCAGAGAAAATACTAATGCTGTTCGGCCTAACAAGCGAATTTGAAGAAATAGAACGAGTACAGGATTATGAAAACGGCTTCTTTGCCTTCACTATAAAGTGTATCTTAAGCAAAAATGGGCAAAAAGTCACTGAAGGTGTTGGGCATGCCAATACAAGAGAAAAGAAATACGTCAAGCAGGACCCATATAGCATAGCAAATACCATTCTAAAGATGGCAAAAAAGAGAGCGTTAATAGATGCTACTTTAACTGTTGCAGCTCTTTCTGAAATCTTTACGCAAGATTTAGAGGACGATATAGAGGGCACACCTATTGAACAAAGCATTCAGCAGAACAGGCAATATACAGACCAATCTGGAACCATAACAACTGCACAAGCAAAGAGAATGTTTGCAATTGCAAACGGCAACGAACAGCTTGTACGTGAAGTAATGGCTAAATATGGATACGAACACAGCAGGGATATACGCAAGATTGACTACGATAAGATTTGTGCGGAAATTGAAGAAAAAACGAAAGAGGCGGCATCCTAGCCGCCGTATGCACGGGAGTAGTCTAGCTGGTAGGACACGAGACTTTGGCTCTCGGAGTGCAGGTTCGAGTCCTGCCTCCCGTGCCAAATTGGGAAGGAGGGGAAATAAATGGCACATGCCGATTATCATTGCTGTGCAATTTGTGATTGTAAATTAGACTATGCTGGGTTTGATGCTACTACAAAAGAAAGGATTTGCGAAGATTGCCTTTTGAAACTGCAAGAAATGAATTTGCCGATAGTAACAGTTTGGCAGCTAGTAGAGTGGATAAAGAAGGAAGAAGCAGAAACTTTAAAAGCAAAATTAAAAGAATTGGGTTTTCAGTTTTGTCTTTACGGAAATGACGTAGATGATGCTGTAAGAGAAAGAGGAATCAATTTGGATTGAAGGAGGCAATTGGGATGCGCATACAATTATGGGAGCCGCCCAAGCGGCGGCTCCGAATCAAGAACAAAATACGGTTCATGCTTTTTGCGCTAGTTGTATTGTTGACAATAATTGCATGTTTTATACCCAGAAGAGGGACAGGCCAGGTTAGCTACAAGCCATACCAGGTAAGCTATGGGGACACTTACTGGGGAATAGCAAAGGAGCTCCAGAAGCAAGGATACAGGCCAAAGGCAGATATTCGGGATGTAGTTCATGAGCTTATAGAGTTGTCGGGCATTCCGGCGCATGAGCTTAAAGAAGGGGACGTCATTATGGTGCCTGATATAAATATTAAAAACGAGGAGGAGTGACTATGCGAACGGAAGTGAATTTGGCTAATTTGACTAGAGGTGCATTAATGGAGCAATTCAATACTGAATTAGAAAAAGTGATAGAAAACATTGCAGATCCGAATACAGAAGCCAAGAAAGCAAGGAAAATTACAATTAACATCACCTTAAAACCGAATGAAAACAGAAATATCGTAGCAGTCGAGGTCCAGACTAAATCTACTCTTGCCCCAGCAAATAAGGTTGAAACGAACTTGTTTATCGACAAAGACAAAGATGGTAATTTGGCCGTAGCAGAAATCTACAACGAAATACCAGGCCAAATGTCAATTGACGACTTGGGAATTGAGCCTCAAGACAAGAATTCAAAAGTAATCAATATCAAGTAAAAAGGGGGAATTCTTTATGCTTAAGGAAGCTTTGGAATATCTTATAAGTTTAAGGAAGCCCGAGGTTATTGAAATTGACGGACAAAAATATACAACGGATAGCCTATATCATGTTACACATCCATCCCCGGAAGCAATTGAGATTACTACTTTAAGCGGACTAGTAGATTACATCAAAGTTAACGTTGATGAGCTTGATCGCAATAATTTGATGATTCATGTATGCTCTCCTAAAACAGTCAAATTGTATTCAGCTTTAAAGGAAGATGCTGAGCGAGATTGCTTTGTAGTATGTAATGCCTTAACTCCGGATATATCATTTAATTGTTTTTGCGACACTGAGAAATTCATAATAATGCTCCAATCTTGTTTTGTTCCTAATGATGACCTTGTTGCGCTTTTAAAGGTCGTAGGAAACATAAAAGAAGAGAATGTGAGACAAGTCGGTGATGATGGGATTAGCCAGGAAGTAACTATAAAAGCAGGGATAGCGAGAGTAGCTAATGTTATAGTTCCGAACCCAGTGAAATTAGCTCCATACAGAACGTTTCCAGAAGTAGAACAACCGGTCAGTAAATTTGTATTTAGGATGCAAGATGGTCCACGGTGTGCACTATTTGAAGCTGATGGTGGCATGTGGAGAAATCATGCAATGAAGAACATTAAAGAGTATCTCAAAGCAGAACTAAGAGATTGGAATATTAAGATCATTTCTTAATGAAATTATGCCTGGGGCAGTTTTCTGCCTCAGGCATGTATTGGCATTTGAAGATCAGGAAAGGAGGCAATACTTTGGCACGGCCTCAAAAGGTAGGATTGGAATATTTTCCGTTAGATGTGGATATAGACCAGGACGATAAGATTCAACTTATAGAAGCACGATTTGGCATAACGGGCTTTGCGATCATTATCAAACTATTCATGAAGATTTATAAAGAAGGATACTACTATGAGTGGACAGAGAAAGAGCAATTACTTTTTTCCAAAAGAATTAATGTTGACATTAACCTAGTTAATGACGTCATTAATGAATGCATTAAATGGGGCTTATTTGACTCTACGTTATATGAAAAATATAAAATACTCACATCAAAGGGGATACAACGCAGGTATTTAGAGGCTACAGGTAGGCGGAAACAGGTAGAAATGGTTGAAGAATATTGCCTGATAGATCCTTCGAAATATTCAAACGTAGTTTTTGTAAGTATTAACTCCGTAAATGTAAGCAATAATTCCCAATCAGATAAAGTAAATGACGACATTAATCCCAAAAGTAAAGTAAAGGAAAGTAAAGTAAAGGAAAGTAAAGTAGTAGTAAGTAATAATAGCCCGCTGCCGCCTCCACTTTATGACGAAAATTTAAAACAATTAGCAGAAGCGTACAAAAACAACGGTTTTGGTGTTCTCTACCCTAATCAAGCAGAAGTACTTCTGGAATTTGCAGAACAATATACAACCGAGTGGGTGATTATGGCATTGGAGAAAGCTGCAAACATGGGCAAGCGTACTTTGGCATATGTGAAGGGCATTTTAAAAGGCTGGCAGGCAGATGGGCAGCCAAACATGGAAATAGGGGAGGGAAAGAAGGCCAATGGAACCGCTAAAGGTAATACTGGGTGGGGTGATGGAGAAGAGGACCCATATGCCGGCATTGGAATTACTCTCTGATCGCTGCGAAAAATGTGGTCAAAAGAAATACATGGAGATAGAAATATTTGGACAAAAGCGCATAGTTCGCAAGCAGTGTAAATGTGAACAAGAAGAATATGAACGTAGGCAGCAAGAAGATGAAAATAAACAGCGCCAGTACAGATTGGACAGGCTTAAAGAGTATTCGATGATGGATGCACATTTTGAACAGTGCCGGTTTGAAAACTTTGAAATTGATAAGTACAACGAAAAGCTTTATAAAATGGCCTTGAATTATTGCGAGCGATGGCCGGAGATGAAAGAGAAAAACCTGGGATTCCTGTTTTACGGTCCACCCGGCACCGGTAAAACATATATAGCCTGTTGCATAGCGAATTATCTTCTTGAAAGGCTGGTTCCGGTCATAGTGATATCGAGCATTGGAATCTTGAATAGAATCAAGCAAACATATAACAATTACGGCAAGGAAGGAGAAATTGAGATTATAAATTCTCTCCGAAACGCATCGTTGCTTGTATTAGATGATCTTGGAGCGGAAGATGACAGGGGATGGGCAAGAGAGAAAATATACGAGATCATCGATAATAGATACCGTGACGGAAAGCCAATGATCTGTACCACGAATCTCACGAAAGAGCAACTCAGGGACAAGCTTACGGGAGAAGATGGTGTTGCCAGGACCTACGACAGGCTTATAGAGATGTGTTTTCCGGTAGAGGTAACAGGGCCGAGCAGGAGAGTTAAGACAGCAAGCGAGAAGGCAGAAATAATAAAGGATTTACTGAAGTAACTATGGAGGACAATATGTTGATTGAAGATACATTATTGGGGCCCAGGGATAAAGTAAAAATAGCGATTGAAAGGTTGCAGATGTTTGAACCGCGAGAAGGCTACTATTTAGCCTTCTCGGGAGGGAAGGATAGTCAATGCGTCTACCATTTACTTCGAGAGGCTGGGGTCAGATTTCAAGCTTATTTTGCAAAAACGACTGTTGATCCACCAGAACTAATATGGTTTGTACGAAAATATTATCCAGACGTGATTATAAACAAACCTCCGTTAACGATGTGGCAACTCATTGAAAAGAAAGGGTTGCCAACTCGAAACAGGAGATGGTGCTGCGAAATATTAAAAGAACGATATGGCGAAGGGAGAATGGTGGTAACTGGAGTAAGGTGGGAGGAAAGCA
>Ga0134099_1004184_pt1 | contig 9968 bp, 8 predicted proteins | sample 10_taG_2_FD_105482 | JGI IMG/M metagenome (GOLD analysis project Ga0134099, IMG submission 105482) | Switchgrass degrading microbial communities from high solid loading bioreactors in New Hampshire, USA - 10_41_5_180_A2 metaG | ecosystem: Engineered > Bioreactor > Semi-continuous > Anaerobic >...
CACCTCTCCATCGGCTTCACGGTGAACTTCCCCGAGGAGCCTGACACGGTGCAGGAGAACATGCGGGAGATCGGTCCGCACGTGATGTTCTCGCCGCCGCGCATCTACGAGGACATGGTGACCCGGGTGCAGGTGAAGATCCAGGACGCCGGTTGGCTGAAGCGGAAGCTCTGGGAGTTCTTCCAGCCGATCGGGCTCCGGGTGGCCGACGCGCGCTTCGCCCACAAGCCGGTCCCGCTGACGGACCGCCTGCTTTACGCCCTGGGCGAGTTCCTGGTCTTCAGCGCCATCAAGGACCACCTGGGCCTGGCCCGGCTGAAGCGGGCCTACACCGGCGGCGCGCCCCTGGGCCCGGACGTGTTCCGGTTCTACCACGCCCTGGGTGTGAACCTGAAGCAGATCTACGGGCAGACGGAGATCGTGGGGATCGCCGTGTTGCACCGGGACGACGACATCCGCTTCCACACGGTGGGCACGCCCCTTCCCGGCGGCGAGATGGCGATCTCGCCGGAGGGGGAGATCCTGCTCCGGAGCCGGGCGGTCTTCCAGGGCTACTACAAGATGCCCGAGGAGAGCGCGAAGACGCTGGCCGGCGGCTGGCTGCACACCGGCGACGCCGGGTACATCGAGGAGGAGTCGGGCCAGCTGGTGGTCATCGACCGGCTGAAGGACGTCATGCGGCTGAGCACCGGCGAGATCTTCTCGCCCAACTTCCTGGAGAACAAGCTGAAGTTTTCGCCTTACATCAAGGAAGCGGTGGCGGTGGGCAACGGCCGCACCCACGTGGTGGCGATGATCAACATCGACCTGCAGTCGGTGGGCCACTGGGCGGAGGGGCAGGGCATCCCCTACACCACCTACCAGGACCTGTCCCAGAAGGGCCCGGTGATCGACCTGATCGCCGGCGAGATCGCCCGGGTCAACGCCGACCTGCCCGAGGCCGCCGGCATCCGGTCGTTCGTCATCCTGCACAAGGAGCTGGACGCCGACGACGAGGAGCTGACCCGCACCCGCAAGCTGCGCCGGGGCTTCGTCTACCAGAAGTACGCCCCGGTGATCGAGGGGCTCTACAACCGGGCGAAGGAGATCCCGGTGCAGAGCCGGGTGCGCTACCGGGACGGCCGGGAGACCGTCATCGAGACCGTGCTGCAGGTGCGTGAGCTGCTGCCCGTGCCGGGGCAGTCCGAGGAGTCCGAACAGCCCGAGCCGCGGGCCGCGGGAGGAGGTGGAGTCGGATGAACAGCGACCTCGGTTTCTTCCTGAACCTGCTGGTGAACGGCATCGTGGTCGGGGCCCTGTACGCCCTGGTGGCCCTGGGGTTCGTGCTCATCTACAAGGCCAGCGGCGTGATCAACCTGGCGCAGGGCGAGCTGGTGCTGCTGGGGGCCTATATCGGGCTCACGTTCACCACCGAGCTGAAGATCCCGTTCGCGCTGGCGCTGCTCATCACCATCGCGGTGAGCGCCCTGGTGGGCGTGGGCATCGAGCGGGCGGTGCTCCGGCCGTTCATCGGCGAGCCGCCCATCTCGATCATCATGGTGACGATGGGCCTCTCCTTCCTCATCAAGGCGCTGATCCACGCGATCTGGGGCACGGACATGCGCTCCTTCCAGGGGCTCTTCCGCAGCCAGCCCATCATCATCGGGCCGGTGGCCATCTCCGAGGTGTTTCTCTGGGGCCTGGTTGCGGCGCTCATCCTGCTGCTCCTGCTCAACGCCTTCTTCAAGTACAGCATGCTGGGCATCGCCATGCGGGCGACGGCCGACGATGAGCAGGCGGCCCTCTCGATGGGCATCTCCGTGAAGCGGGTCCTGGCCGCAACGTGGGCGGTGGCGGCGATGGTGGCCGCAGTGGGCGGCATCTTCCTGGGGAACATCGCCGGCGTCAACCCGCTGCTCACCTCGTACGGCCTGAAGGTGCTGCCGGTGGCGATCCTCGGCGGGCTGGACTCCATCCCCGGCGCCATCCTCGGGGGGTTCATCATCGGGATCCTGGAGGCCCTGACCGGCGGCTACCTGGACCAGTACCTGACCGGCATCAAGGAAGTGGTGCCGTTCGCGGTCATGATCGTCATCCTGCTGATCAAGCCCTACGGCCTGTTCGGCAAGGAAATCATCGAAAGGGTGTAGGCCTGTGCAGAAGCTCTTGCGCTACCCCTTCGCCATGGAGTGCGGGGTGTACATCACCACCTACGAGCAGGACCACGCCCTGCACCAGACGCCGCTGGCCGTGGCCCGCGGCTGGATCCTGGTCGCCCTGCTCTACGTGGTGCCGCTGTTCCTGTCGAACTACCACCTCTCCATCCTCAACATGGTGGCGATCTACACCATCGCGGCGCTCGGGCTTAACCTGCTCACCGGCGTGACGGGACAGATCTCGGTGGGACACGGCGCCTTCACCGGGATGGGCGCCTTCACGGTGGGCTACCTGATGAAGCAGGGGCTCTCGTTCTGGATCGCGATGCCGCTGGCGGGCCTGACGGCCGCCGCGGTCGGGGCCTTCTTCGGGCTGCCCTCCGCCCGGCTGAAGGGGCTGTACCTCGCCATCGCCTCGCTGGCGGCGCAGGTGATCCTCTCGTTCTTCTTCACCCGGGCCGACTGGTTCACCGGCGGCATCCACTCGATGTCGGTCAAGCGCCCCAGCCTCTTCGGCTACACCCTCTCGAGCGAGCTCAGCTACCTGTACCTGGGGCTCACGGTAGCGCTGGTCCTGGCGATCTTCGCCCAGAACCTGCTCCGCACGCGGTGGGGCCGGGCCTTCATGGCGGTGCGGGACCGGGACCTGGCCGCCGAGGTGATGGGCGTCGACCTGTTCCGGACGAAGGTCACGGCCTTTGCGCTCTCGGCCTTCTACGCCGGCATCGCCGGGGCGATCTGGGCGCCGTACGTGATGATCATCTCGCCGGAGCAGTTCGAGATCCACCTCTCGATCGAGCTGCTGGCCATGATCATCATCGGCGGCATGGGCTCGGTGATGGGCTCGCTCTACGGCGCCGCCTTCATGACGGTGCTGCCGATCGTGGTGCGGGAGCTTTCGATGGCGCTGGTGCCGATCTTCCCGTCGATCGGCACGAAGGTGCTGCTGTTCCGGGACGCCGCCTTCGGCGCCGCCATCGTGCTGTTCCTGGTGTTCGAGCCCGAGGGGCTGGCGAAGCTGTGGCGGAACGTGAAGGATTACTTCCGGCTGTGGCCCTTCGGGTATAGCAGCGGGCGGTGAGCGGTGGGCGGTGAGCAATGAGAAGTGAGATAGGCGGTGGGTTGTGAGCCGTGGGCCTTGAGAGGCTGGCGGCGGGCGGCGCACACTCGCCCACCTCAGCCTCCCGCGGCTCACCAGGCACAGCTTACCGCAATCGATCATCGACTCTGGCAGAGGAGGCAGGGGAAGGATGCGGAGGCACAAGCGGTTCGTGGTTTTCGTGGGGGCGCTTCTGATTCTGGCTCTGCTGGCCGGCTGCGGCGGCCGGGGATCGGGTGGCGGCGACGGCGGCGGCGGCGGTTCGGGTGGTTCCGGGGGCTCCGGCGGGCAGGCCGTCCAGGCGCCGATCAAGGTCGGCGGCATCTTCGACATCACCGGCGCGACGGGCGACGTCGGGGCGCCGCATGCGGAAGGGGCCCGGGCGTGGTTCGACTACCTCAACAACGAGCTCGGCGGCGTGAATGGCCGCAAGGTGGAGCTGATCTGGGGCGACTACGCCTACCAGGTGCCCAAGGCCGTGGAGCTGTACAAGAAGTACGTCAACGAGGATAAGGTCGTGGCCGTCCTCGGCTGGGGTACGGGCGACACCGAGGCGATGAAGGAGATGATCGCGCAGGACAAGGTCCCGTACCTCTCGGGGTCCTACGCGGAGAGCCTGACGGACCCGTCGGTCACGCCGTACAACTTTGTCGTCTCCTCCACCTACTCGCAGCAGGCCCGGGTGCTGCTGGACTGGATCAAGGAGCAGAAGCCTGACGCGAAGGTCGGCATCATCTACCACGACTCCCCCTTCGGCCAGGCGCCCGTGGCAGACGCCAAGGCCTATGCGCAGCAGATCGGCCTGACCTGGGTGGGTGAGGCGGCCCTGCCCGGCGCGGCGGCGGACGCCGTGACCCAGGTGCTGGACCTGCACAACAAGGGCGTGGAGTTCATCATGATCCAGAACGTGGTGAAGGGCACCGCCCAGGTGCTGAAGGCCGTCCAGCAGCAGGGTCTGAGCGACAGGATCCAGGTGGTGGGCATGACCTACTCGGTCGACGAGACCCTCCTCCAGGCGGCCGGTGACGCCGCCGAGGGCTTCGTCGGCACCCCCGCCTTCGTGTTTCCGTACGACGAGGGCCCCGGCATCGACGAGGCGGTGGCCTACGCCGAGAAGATCGGCATGAAGCGGGAGGACCTGACGCAGAAGTGGCTGCAGGGCTGGGTGTTCGGCCGCATCCTTACCGAGGCGATCCGCCGGGCGGGCGACAACGTGACCGGCGAGGCCCTGAAGGCCGCCTTCGAGACCTTCAGTGAGGTAGACCTCGGCGGCATCGGGGCGCCCCTGACCTTCACCGCCACCGACCACAGCGGCACCGACAAGGCCCGCATCTACCAGGTGCAGAACGGCCGGTTCGTGGCGATTTCCGACTTCGTGGAGCCGAAGGGGCAGTAGGATGTGAGGTGATCCGGTGCTCGTTCTGAATAACGTCGAGGTGATGTACGAGCGCGTGATCCTGGTCCTGAAGGGCATGTCGCTCAAGGTGCCCGAGGGGCAGGTGGTGGCCCTGCTGGGGGCCAACGGCGCCGGCAAGACCACGACCCTGAAGGCGATCTCCGGACTGCTGAAGTCGGAGAACGGCGAGGTGACCGACGGCACGATCGAGTTCATGGGCGAGCGGATCAACAACCTGGAGGCGGCTGAGATCGTCCGGAAGGGGATCTTCCAGGTGATGGAGGGCCGGCACGTCTTTGAGCACCTCACGGTGGAGGAGAACCTGCTCGCCGGGAGCTACACCCGTACCGACCGGAGGAACGTGCGCAGCGACCTGGAGATGGTTTACCACTACTTCCCCAAGCTGGTGCAGCGGCGGCGGCAGAAAGCCGGCTACCTCTCGGGCGGCGAGCAGCAGATGGTGGCCATCGGGCGGGCGCTCATGGCCAGGCCGAAGCTGGTGCTGCTGGATGAGCCGTCGCTGGGCCTTGCCCCCCGCCTGGTGCGGGAGATCTTCGACATCATCAAGCGGCTGAACGAGGAGATGAAGACCACCTTCCTGGTCGTGGAGCAGAACGCCATGGTGGCGCTCTCCATCGCCCACTTCGGCTACGTCATGGAGAACGGCCGGATCGTGCTGGAGGGGCCTGTGGAGACGTTGCTCAACAACGAAGACGTGAAGGAGTTCTATCTCGGCCTCAGCGACGTGGGGCGGAAGAGCTACCGGGAGGCAAAGGCCTACAAACGCAGGAAACGGTGGTTGGCATGAACGGAAAGGCACCAGGAAACGGCGCTGGCGGCCTGAGCCGCTGGGTGCCGCCCGGCGGAGAGGAGCGGCTGCAGCGGGTGGTGGCGGCGGCCCGGGAAGCGAGCGTCGTGTGGCGGGAGCGCCTGGACGCCGCCGGTGTCGGGGCTGAGAGGATCGGTGGTCTGCCGGTGCTCCGGAAGGAGTCGCTGGGCGGCGTTCAGGCCGAGTGTCCGCCGTTCGGCGGGCTGCTGGGCGTGCCCGTGGAACAGCTGGCCCGCATCTTCGTGAGCCCCGGCGACGTCTACGATCCCCAGGGCACGGATTCAGACTACTGGCGGTTCGGCAAGGCCCTTGCCGCCGCGGGGTTCCGGCAGGGGGAGCGGGTGCTCAACTGCTTCAGCTACCACCTCACGCCCGCAGGCTTCATGTTCGACGCCGCCGCCCGGGCGCTCGGGTGCGTGGTCGTGCCGGCCGGCGTGGGGCAGCAGGACCTGCAGATCCGCATCGCCAGAGCGGTGGGGGCCACCGGCTACGCCGGGCTGCCCTCTTACCTGCTGGCCCTGCTGGAACGGGCGGCCGCCGCGAACACACCTCTGCCGATCCGCCGGGCGGTGGTGACCGGCGAGCCGCTGCCCCCGGCGCTGCGGGAGCGCATCGCCGGCCACGGTGTGGCGGTCCACCAGGCCTACGGCACGGCGGACGTGGGGCTGATCGGCTACGAATGCGGGCAGGGCCACGGGCTGCACCTGGACGACGGGATCATCGTGGAGATCTGCGACCCGGACGGCAGGCCCGTGCCCCTGGGTGAGGTGGGGGAGGTGGTGGTCACCTCCCTCGAGGAGACCTACCCGCTCCTGCGGTTCGGCACCGGCGACCTGAGCGCGATGGTGGCGGAGCCCTGCCCGTGCGGCCGGCCGTCGCTGCGGCTGAAGGGCTGGCTGGGCAGGGTGAGCGAGGTCACCAAGGTGCGGGGGATTTTCCTCTACCCCCGCCAGCTCGAGGCGGCGATGGCAGGGCTGGCCGGCGGCGTGGAGCGCTGGCGTGCGGTGGTGGAGCGGGATGCGGACCACCGGGACGTGCTGCGCATCGAGTTCGCCGGGCCGGCGGATCCCCGTGAGGTGCGGGATGCCGTGCAGTCCGCCGTCCGGCTGAACCCGGATGTGGTGGTCGTCCCCGCCGGGGCGATCCCGGCCGAGGGCCCGCTCTTCCAGGACAGGCGCAGGTGGGATTGAACGCGAGACGCCCCCGGGCGGACCCGGGGGCGTTTTCGCGGTTACAGCTGGGCGTTATCGCGGCGGTGCGCAACTAACCCGAAGGCGTGGCCGCGGCAAGCGGCGACTGCAGGCGAGCCTGCACAATCAGCCTCATCTCGTCGCTGCCGGGTGGGTCGCAGGTGGTCAGGGTGAGGGCGGGGTAGTCGGTGGGTGCGATGACCGAGAGGTCATACGGGTGGGTGATGAACACCCGCTCCACCACGAAGGTGAGGCTGCGGTCGGGGTAGAGGACGTGGAGCAGGTCCCCTGGCTCCAGCGCGTCCAGGTCGTAGAAGAAGGACGGCCGGCCGCGCATGGTGCGATGGCCCGCGAGGGCGGCGTTCCCGGCCTCGCCGGGAAGCACCGTCTGCGGATAGTGACCTGGCCCCTGGTCCAGCACGGGGTTGTCGACCCCTTCACCTACCGGATAGGTGACCCCGAGGCGGGGAATGGAGATGTGGTACAGGGGGGTGAGCGACGCCGAAGCTCCGCCGTTTGCAGCATCGCCCGTCCCAGATGGGGCGCCGCCTGCGGCGCCGTTGCCGGTGCCGTCTCCGGCACCCCCGGCGGCGTCCGAGGGCCCGGTTTTCGACCTTGCCGACGGCCCGGCCTGGTCACCCTCCCCGGGCGTGGCGAGCATCACCGGGGATGGCTGGGGGGCCTCCGCCAGCTGGCGCCGGTGGTCCCACTCGTCGACTACCCGGCGGGCGGCCGGCAACAGCACGAGCAGCGCCCCCACGAGCAGGAGCAGGTTCCCAAGCCGTCTCCGACCGTCCGGGCGCCCGGGCCCGGCCGGCCGGGGAGTCGGACCGCAGTCGTCGGTTCGAGGCGGAATGGCCGCCACCCCCTTTCCGCAGCAGGAGCCGCCCGGCGCAGAGGCGAACGCTATACGAACGGAACGATTCGCGTGAGCGGGCAGCCGGATATGACGGAACCCCGTATGTGATGAGCCGCTGAGTAGGACCGGACCTGGTGTGAGCGGGACGCCGAGTGTGTGCGCGATGCCGATGGTGGGGAGGTCGCCGCATGGATTCATCTCAGCGCCTGTTCTTGATTGCGGCAGTCGCCGTCTTGATCTTCACCGTGTTGAAATGGGTCCGGATGCTGCGGCGGTTAGACGCCACCATTCAGGCTGCCCGGGAGAAGGCCCGGAGGGGCGAAGTGAGCGGCGAGCCCCAGGAAGCCGAGCCCCAGGATTCCGCACCTCAGGGCAATGAACCTGGGCACGGCGAATCCCGGGGCGACGGATCCCGGGATGACGAGTGCGAGGGCGTCCAACCTCAGGACGGCTGATCGTCTTCTCCCGTCATCCAGCGCTGAATGTCCGCCAGCTCGACGGGCTTGATCTTCAGATCCAGGTCCTTTCCGACCACCACCCGGGCCCGTTCGGGAACGGCGAAAAGGATGAAGGTACGGTCGCCCACGGTGACTTGCCGGAAGGACTCCAGGTCGCCCGGCGTCAGCGTGATCTCGATGCTGCCGGCCCGCATCTTCATGCGGGTCGGCTTTTCCGCGTTGTTGCCGCCGAAGAGCGAGTTGTAGGCGGGGCGGTAGGAGAGGTCGCCGAACGCCGATTCCCAGCGGGCCTGGAAGCCGAGCCGGTCGACGCCGTGGCCCACGGCCCTCTCCATGCTCTGCACCACCGACTCTGCGCTGAGCCCGTCGACGGCCTCGTCCAGCAGATCGGTGCCCATGCGCTGAAACAGGTCGTGGGGAACCTCGCCCGTGACGTTCTGCTCGGTGATCATGCGGAGGAGGGCCTGGCCTTCCCGCCGCGGGCTCAGGCGACGGGTGGCTTCCAGCGCCTTGAACCAGGCGGCGGCGCCGCTTCCCGCGTACACCATGAGGTCTGCGACTTCACGTCCTTCCGCGTCCAGGCAGGGGAAGAAGACGGCCCGGGAGACGCCGCTCCGCTTGATGACGTTGTTCAGCACCTGGGTGACGAAGCGGCCGGTCTGCTCGTCGAAGAGCGACTCCTCCCGGTCGTCGAGGTCCAGCACCGTGGCGAAGCTGAAGCGCATCGGGGCGGCGCCCAGCTCGGGGACCACCTGGAACCGCAGGACGGCCACCAGGTGGTTCTTGACGGCGCCCGCCGCCATCACCTTGTACGCCAGCACGTTGCCCAGCTCGATCAGGCTCTCGGGCCGGACGTCGGCCATATCCCGGATGGCTTCCAGCACTTCCACCGACGGGCGGTTGTGAAGCCGGTCGAACTCCGCCGAGGACACCTTGTCAACAGGCAGGACCTCCCCGGTGTACATGCAGGGGAAGTTGACTTCGCCCGGTGCGCCCTCGATGGCCTGGTAAAGGTGCTGCGTCAGGATCGCCCTGAGCTGCGGTTCGAGGTCGCTCCACTTGTAGGCGTCGGCGTGGGCGAGGAGCTTGCGGTCCTCCTCGCGCTTGATGTGGCCGAGATATACATCGGTGACCGATATACTGCCTTCCCGCGCCACCAGTTGCAGCTTCTCAAGCAACGATTAGCCCTCCAAACCGTAGGTGTGTAGGCCGCATGAGAGACGGCAGTGCTATCGTATCATGCCGAAACCTTTCTGCCCATCCTGCGCAGCCCCCAGCCGGCCACGAGCAGGAGGCCGCCTGCGATGTAGTAGCCGATGTTCGGAGGCGTGGTCAGGCCGTCACCGGTGCAGGCCAGCATGAAGTCAGCCGCCTTCACCACCTGACCCGGCTGCACGATGACCTGCTGCGAGACGGCCGGGTCACCGGGGTTCTGCAGGGTCAGGGTCCAGACGCCGGGGGCCAGGTCGGGCAGCTCGTAGTCCAGCCAGATGCCGATGCGGCCGGTCGCGGCCACCACCGTGGCCACGGTCTCTCCGGACGCATTGGTCGCCCAGACACGGGCAGCGCCGGTGCGGGGTGCGCAGATGCGTCCGAGGATACCGCCGGGCGTGAGGTTGACGATGGAGTCCGACTGCTCCCAGACCAGGCGGATGGTGACGACCTGGTCAGGCCGCTCCTCCGTGAGCCGGGCCCGGGCCGTGCCGCTCCGGCGGGGGCCGTCCGCGTTCTCGGGATCGGCAGCTTCGGCGTACACGGAGTACTCACCCAGGGGCAGGTCGGAGAGTCGGAACTCGCCCGACTGATCGGTGAACCCCGCCCGGTCGTTGACCTGGACGATTGCCCCCGGGATCGGGCGGTCAACGCCGCCCGTGCGCGGGCTGGCGTCAACCACCCGCACCGTGAGCGAGCCGCGAGGTGTTGCGTCGCCGGGATCCGGCTCCTCCTCCTGCGGGGGAGGCACGGGGCGCGGCGGCCATGCCAGCACGATCGTGATGGTGGC
>Ga0134099_1004186_pt1 | contig 9967 bp, 6 predicted proteins | sample 10_taG_2_FD_105482 | JGI IMG/M metagenome (GOLD analysis project Ga0134099, IMG submission 105482) | Switchgrass degrading microbial communities from high solid loading bioreactors in New Hampshire, USA - 10_41_5_180_A2 metaG | ecosystem: Engineered > Bioreactor > Semi-continuous > Anaerobic >...
ATCTTGTATTGGGCCATGCTCATTTACCTCCGGTTCTGTAATGTTGGTCTCGCAACTACATTCTACCGGATTTTAGAGCCTGGCCCTATTCCTTTTTACACAATTATACGGACTTAATCGAGGAAAAACAAAATCCCGTTAAGTATGGAGATTTGTTTTTTAATGCTTCGTCTGAAACCCCTCAAGAGGTAGGAATGTGTGCGGTTCTTTTGGAACCGTTAAACGACACATATCTAAATAGCTTTTGTTTTGGCTTTCGATTAACTGATACCGAAGTTGATGGCTTATATTTATCCTACTTTTTCAACAGTAATGAAGGAAGAAAGATAATGGTGTTATTGGCACAAGGAGCAACACGATACAACTTATCAAAAACGAATTTTCTTGAGACTGTTATAGCCTTGCCAAATAAGGATGAACAAAAAGCGATTGCGCAAATTCTTTTTGATATGGATGCGGAAATTGATGCGCTAATAGCGAAGCTGGAAAAAGCGAAGCAAATAAAGCAAGGAATGATGAGCGAACTGCTCACAGGCAGAATACGACTCATTGAGGAGGTTGTCGATAATGCCGAGGATAAACGAAGCTGAGCGCAGAACTCAGGAACGAGTGGTTGCCTTATTTCGTGACAAAGCATTTCTTGGCTATGAGTATTACGGTGATTTGCGCCACCAAATTAATAGCAATATTATCGTTGATAAGCTAATGGCCTTCCTCGTCAATAAGCAAATGTACAGTAAAAGCTTGGCCGAAAAAGCGGTTGATGTCCTTGTCCGCACAGCCGGGAATTTACAACAGGGATTATACAAAGCGAACCAGGACGTATATTCTCTGCTCAAGTATGGAGCGAAGGTAAGGGAGAACCCCGGAGAGTCCGAAAAGACAGTATACTTCATTGATTGGGAGCATTCTTACAATAATGAGTTTGCAATCGCTGAGGAAGTGACGATAAAGGATAATAGTACGCGCCGCCCGGACATTGTGGTGTATATCAACGGTATTGCTATAGCGGTTATCGAGCTTAAAAAGTCCACCGTTTCGGTATCACAAGGCATCAGGCAAAACATATCCAACCAGAACGAGCATTTCAACAAGCCATTCTTTACAACAATTCAATACGTTATGGCCGGTAACAGCAGCGAGGGTTTGCGTTACGGTACCATCGAAACAAAAGAAAAATACTATCTGGAATGGAAGAATGACACCGTTCATACCGAAGCTCAGCCTCTTGATGACGTTTCATTAGATATTCTCGAAAAGTGTAAGGAGTTGCCTGATAAGCTCGATTGGCAGCTATTCAGTATGTTTCACAAGCGGCGGCTTCTTGACCTTATTCACAATTTCATCGTGTTTGATAAAGGCATAAAGAAGGTATGTCGTCATAATCAGTTCTTTGGCGTTAAAAAAGCACAGCTAAAAATCCAAAAGAACCAGGGCGGAATAATTTGGCATACACAAGGCAGCGGCAAGACATTGACGATGGTGTGGCTTAGTAAATGGATTCTGGAGAACAGTCCAAATGCCCGCGTATTAATTGTGACCGACCGTGAAGAGCTGGATGAGCAGATGGAAAAAGTCTATAAAGGAGTTGACGAGCAAGTATACCGCACAACATCGTGCGCCGACCTTGTGGATAAACTGAATACATCTGATAAAAGACTTATCTGTTCGCTTATTCATAAGTTCGGCAATAGGGGCGAAAATTCTGACCTCGATTACGACAAATACATTGAGGAATTATATGCTGCGTTGCCGCCGGGCTTTTCTGCAAAAGGCGATTTTGTGGTCTTTGTAGACGAGTGCCATAGAACCCAGAGTGGTAAACTTCATAAAGCGATGAGGACAATACTCCCCAATGCTATATTCGTTGGATTTACAGGTACGCCCCTCCTTGTAAAGGACAAGAAAACAAGTATTGAGGTGTTTGCTCCAGGGTATATCCATACCTACAAGTATGATGAAGCTGTTTCAGACGGCGTTGTGCTTGATTTACGCTACGAGGCTCGTGATATTGAACAGTATATTACCTCCCAAGACAAGATTGATGCATATTTTGAGGCCAAAACACGCGGTTTAAACGATGTGGCAAAAGCGAAACTCAAGGCGAAGTGGGGCAATATGCAAACCGTATATAGTTCCCGAAAACGCTTGGAGGTAATCGCAGAAGACATTATCGCGGATTTTGATATAAAAAATCGGCTTGCTGATGGAAAAGGTAATGCGATGCTTGTAGCAGATTCAATATATTCTGCCTGTAAATATTATGAGATTTTTCAGTCTCGCGGGTTTAAAAAATGTGCGAGAGTTACGTCCTTTAAACCTCAAATACACAATCTACGTACAGAGGCTGAGGATGCCGAAGAATTTGAAAAATATGAAATCTATAATAAAATGCTCAATGGTAAAACCGTTGAAGACTTTGAAGCGGAAGTTAAACGGAAGTTTATTGAAGAACCAGCTAATATGCAATTGCTCATTGTTGTGGATAAACTGCTGACGGGTTTTGATGCTCCCCCCTGCACTTACCTGTATATAGATAAATCGATGCATGACCATGGCCTTTTTCAGGCAATCTGCCGAGTGAACCGTCTCGATGGTGAGGGAAAAGACTATGGATATATCGTGGATTATAAGCAGCTATTTGGAGATTTAAAAGATGCACTGGATAAGTACACGTCTGGAGCTTTTGAGGGTTACGCCCTCGAAGATATCGAGGGTATGATTTACGACCGGCTCGGTGCTGCAAAGAAATATCTTGATTCGACGCTTGAAGAGCTTGATGACCTGTGTGACGGCGTTCCTATGCCAAGAGCGGAGATTGACTATATTCATTATTTCTGCGGAGAAAATGGTGTAGGCGGAATCGATGATGAAGCTTGCACACGCAGCCGAGAAAAGTTATATAAGCTCGTGAACCGTCTGATGCGCGCTTATGCAGAGATTAAAGGCGATATGGAGAACGCAGGCTATTCTGCTTCAGAGCAGGTAGAAATCGAAAAGAAAGTTGTATTTTATACTGCTTTGAAAGAAACCATCGGAAACGCCAGCGGCGACTTCATTGACCTAAAAGCATATGAACCTGATATGCGTCGGTTAATAGATACTTACATAAAGGCTGAAGATAGCCGAAAAATCGGGGAGTTTGACGATTTCACCCTATTAGATTTTGTTGTCGCGAAGCGCGAAGAATTAGGAGGCAAAGGTAAGGAAGCCGCGGCTGAAGCGATTGAGAATAACATACGTAAAAAAATTGTTGAGAAAATTCTTATAAACCCCAAGTACTATGAAAAAATGTCGGCTATTCTTGATGAAATCATAGAGTTACGGCGTAAAGGTGCAATTGAATATGAGAAGTTGTTAGAAAAATATGTTGAATTGGTAAAGAAATCCGAAAGGCCGGAAAACAACCCCCATTATCCTGAAACCATCAGACACAGCGGGGCGCGCAGAGCATTCTATGATAATTGTGGTTGCGATGAAGCGTTGGCAATAGAGCTTGACAATGCTGTTCGTGGAAGTAAGCTGGCAGATTTCCGGCACAATGAGTTTAAAGAGCGAAGGATAAAAGCAGCTATTTTTGCTGTGGTTAAGGATAGATTCGCCACAGAACGCGAAGCAATGAATGAGGTTGAGCGAATATACAACATTGTAGTGGAACAGGCAGAGTATTAATATGCTAAACATATCAGGCATTCAAATTGAAGTGTGCAAAAAACATATAAAGAATATGCATCTTTATGTTAAACCGCCGCACGGAAAAGTAACCGTATCTGCGCCTCTTTCTATGAGTGATGAGGCTATTGAGAGGTTTGTGCGGACAAAGATAAGCTGGATAAAAAAACAAATTGAAAAATTTGAAAATCAGCCGCGCCAATCAGAGCGAGAGTATGTTTCAGGTGAAACTTTGTACGTTTGGGGGAGACAGTATTATCTGCAAACTAATTATGATACAAAGAATTCGCTTATTCTATTAGGGAACAAAGCAATTCTTACTGTCCGTAAAGAAAGCACTGCGAAACAACGAGAGAATTTTGTACGCGAATGGTATCGGGAACTGCTGAAAATTGAAATAGCTAAGCAACTTCCTAAGTGGGAAAAGATAACAGGCTTAAAAGCTTCGGGCTGGCAAACGAAGTATATGACAAGCCGTTGGGGGACTTGTAATACGAAAACAGGGAAGATTTGGCTAAATCTACAACTTGCCAAGAAACCCCCAGAGTGTCTTGATTACGTCATTTTACATGAGCTTATCCATCTTGTTGCAAAAAGCCATAATGAGCGATTCATTTTACTAATGGACAAGTATATGCCTATGTGGAGGGAGATTAAGGCAACGTTGAATGGGTACACATTGGACTATATGGAATAGTTACAATTGATAATAGAAGAATCACCGGTATAGGAATGAATAGGAGACAACTTGTATCGGTTCTTCAATTTGTTCGTAATGGTAATCTGATTTTTCGAAGCAAATGTTCAATCTCCACAAGCATTTCTTCACTATCGAGACAAAACAGATTGCCGGCAGCTTTTATTGCAGAAATAAAGGGCTAAATTCACTTTTTTACTGCCTTATTTGATTTTTTATGGTATAAATTATCGACCGGTCGGGAAGACTACATAATAGGGATAATTTGCCTCCGCTTTTGGAATAATAACAAAACGGAGGTTTTTCTTATGATGAGAAGCCTATTGAGTCCCAAGAAAGCCATATAGTTAATTACTTTAGAGTAAATCAGAAAAAAATTCTCTTTGTGGCACGCCGTGAATTTGGATTTGGCTGAAACATGGGGTAATGTACATATGTGCTTATTAATTGTTAATGGCAGCCCAAAAGTAGGCTGCAAGGATGGAGGTTATTAAAGTGATTAATGACCACGAATTTGAAGCCTGGTGTAAGAAGAATGGCCTTTCTGCGCCTGCTATAGAGATAGTGAAAAGAATAAGGGAAAATGAGCCGTCTCGTAACGTAAAAGGCGGGCGTTACAATGTAATAGGAAAATATCCAAGCCTGAAGATGGGCAGGACAATCCAGTTTGAAAGCCATCGGTGCGAACTGCCTGCTATCTATCAGATGGAGTACTTAGATGATTCGGTTTTAGAGTTCTACGACCAGCCGGGGCCGATAAAGCTGTTATATAAGGCTGGAAAGAACGAAAGATTGGTTGCGCCTTTCCATACGCCAGATTTCTTTGTAATACGCAAAGACAGCGCCGGTTGGGAAGAATGGAAAACAGAAGAGCAGCTGATTGAGCTTGCAAGCAGCTCCCCCAACAGGTACGTGTATAAAGATGGGCAATGGCGCTGCCCACCAGGAGAAGCCTATGCTGCTCAATTTGGGCTTTACTACCGACTTAGGTCGACAAAAGAAATTAACAATATACTGTACAGGAATATTGTATTTCTGGAGGACTATTATCTCGGGAATCAAGATATACCTTCCGAATCCAAAGAAAAGGTCCTGTCTCTGATTAAGGAGAACCCGGGGATTCTTCTTGTTAATTTAATTGACGAGAAAAAGGTTGATGCTGACACTATCTATAATCTTCTCGTTCGTTGCGAGATTTATATAAATATTGAGGAAGAGCTTATTAGCGAGCCTGATTTGTGCCATGTATTTGCGAACCAGGATGTGGCTTTGGCCTATCAGGCTATTAACTCCGACAGAAAAGACAGCATGTTTGCCAACTGCATGGTAGATGTCGCACCGGGAAAAGAGATAATTTGGGGTAACATTCTGTGGATGATTGTTAACATGGATGATAAATATATTTCCGTACAATCTCCAACGAGTATGAATATTACGCAGATAAAGCGGGAACAGTTTGTGCGGATGGTGTCTGAAGGACTGATAAGAAGTTCGGACAATCAGCTTATAGATATCGTTAAAGCGGAAATAAATAGTAAACTTTTCGCTGCGAGCAAGAGGGACCTGGCCAGGGCAAACGAGATGTATAATACCATTTTGCCATATCTGGAAGGCAAGAAACTTGAAGAGTCAGTTGAGCTCAATGTGACTACGCGGACGATTAGGAACTGGTTACGCCGCTATAGACATGGAGAACTGGTATATGGCTCAGGGTATATTGGTTTATTACTAAACATCAAAGATAGAGGCAATAGAACACGCCGTATACCCGAAGATACTATTTTAGAGTTCAACAGGTTTATGGACGTCAGAGAGACACCAAAAGACCCGAGCAAAATCGCCCTTTATGGTGAATTCAAAACAATATGTGAAGAGAAAGGTCTTATTGCTCCGAGTTTAAAGACATTTTACAACTGGGTTAAGCAAAGACCCGCTTATGAAAGACTTCGGAAAACGAAGGGTGAAAGGGCTGCGTACGCGGAAGAACCTTTCATCGATTGGATTGACCAATCAACTCCAAGACACGGCGACAGGGCTCTCGAGATTGCCCATCTTGACCACACGGAAGCTGATATGGTATTGAGACTTTCAAGGACGGGGAAAAAATGTCTGAAGTTTTGGCTGACAATACTGTACGATGCTTACTCAAGGAGAGTATTGGCGTTTTACGTCACTTTCCAAAGCCCATCATATGTGTCAGACATGATGGTATTAAGGGAATGTGTTCGAAGGTTCGGCAGACTTCCCCATATAATAGTGACCGACAATGGGGCAGATTTTAGGAGCGTCTATTTCCAATCCCTGCTCGCATGTTTTGGAGTGATTCATAAAAAGCGTCCTCCGCATAAATCGAGACATGGGTCTGTCTGTGAACGGTATTTTGGTATCACGACGGTTGACCTGCTTAATAACCTGCGTGGAAACACAAAAATCACGAAGAAGGTCAGACAAGTAACAAAATCCGTCGACCCAAAAAACCAGGCTGTCTGGACGCTGCCGTTGATTTATGAGCTGTTAAGGGAGTATTTCTATGAAGAATACGATACAATGGAACACTCAACCCTTGGTGAAAGCCCAAGAGAAGCCTTTGAACGCTCGATGATATATTCTGGGAGGCGAGAGACTCGTTATATCGCCTACAATACATTTAAGTTTTTGTCGATGCCAGAAAAGGGTCGAAAGGGGATATCTAAAGTTGGGCTCCGTGGGGTTAGAGTGAATTATTTCTATTATAATGCTTCGGAGCTCAGAAGTCATCACGGAGAGGATGTGCCGGTTCGATATGACCCTTGGAACATGGGCCATGCATTCTGCTATGTCGACGGGCGCTGGATTGAATGCAAGTCGGAGATACGAGAGCTGCAAAACAGAACCGAAATGGAGGTTCAGATTGCTTCTGATGAACTCCGTAAGCAAAAGCAGGACGCCTATACCAAGAGCAGGATTAATAGAGCGCAGGTAATAGCGAAACTTCTTTCTCGTGCAGAGCAGACTGAAAAAATGCTGCTACAGCGCGAATATTACGAAGAAATGCGGACTCAGCTTCAGGTTATAAATGGTGGAATAGATGACCCGGTTGAAACGGATGAAAGTAAAATGCGGTCTCCAAATATAACTGATGAAAACCTTGAGACGATAAGGAAAGCCCTTGTTATTACTGACATTGATTTTGACCAGGAGGGGAGTAACTAATGAAGGCTACGACCAAAAATAAGCATATATCTGCAGAGTTGTTATCTGCTGCTGATGAGCAGAAGAAGCAGTATTTTGCGAGTTTCGTAGTTCATCACCCGAATCTGGATAAAGCAGTAGAGGAGACATTGAGACATATTCGTTCTGGTGTTGATGAGAGGATTGTTCTCGTATGTGGTCCGTCTGGAGTTGGAAAAAACGAACTCATCAAGGCAGTCGAACAGAGAATAATTGAGGCCGTCAAGAGCAATCCCGACACAACACCAGCGTGCATTCCTGTTGTCCAGGTTGAAGCAATTGCGCCAAAAGACGGGAGCTTCGATTTTAACGACTTATGGCTGGTCGCATTGAAGGAAATGAACGAGCGCTCTCTCAACAAGAAAATTATGTATGAGGAGATTGAGGGTTACGATAAAAACGGCAACAGAGTTATTCTCTCCAAAACAAAAAAGGGGCAATATCACCAGGTGCTTAATAATACCCTCTATTATCGGGGGGTTCAGGCATTTATAATTAACGAGGCACATCATATGCTTTTGATGGCAACTGGGAGAAAGACGAATTGGTCTGTTAATGTCCTAAAGTCACTTGCAGGCAGCAAGACCCCGATAGTGATGGTGGGAACATATGAACTGCTGAACTATTTGGAGCTGCATAGCGAATTTGTAGACCAAATAATTCGCAGGACAAAGATAGTAGAGCTCCCCCGATATTTCAAAGACTCGGCCGGGTTGAAACATTTTGGAATGGCAGCGAAGGAATTAATACTCAATATGCCGTTTGAAGAAGTTGACCCCGATTTGCTTTATGAAAACATCGAATATCTTTTCGATAATTCGCTGGGGCGGGTCGGTGCATTGAAACTGTGGCTAATGGATGCTTACGCCTATGCTCTTGAACGCCAAGCAAAATTCCTTACAAAACAACATTTAGAAGCGACCAGGGTTTCTGGGTATCTGAACTCAACAGTGTTAAAAGGAATTGAAGCTGGTGAAAAACGGATGGCAACCGTACTTTCTGATGGGGAGATAGAAAGCAAAAAGGAGCTGGATAAGCTGAACAGCCAGCCTTCTGCCGCAAAAAACAAGGCCCCGTTCGAAAGGAATCCGAAGAGAGATAAGTCTTATCAAGGGCTTATCAAAGTGAAAGGAGGTGAAAGCTAATGGCGTCTACAGAGTTGTTTTATATCGAGCCTATTGGGATAGGGACTCCGGATGCAGAGGGGCTGCCGAGTTTTATAAAAAGGCTTGCTGAAGCCCATTGTGTTACACCAGGAACGCTTTTGGAAGATGAAATTTTCTCCTCATCTCAAGGGTTCTATTATAATATAGCATTTTTAAACTATGAAAGGAAATCCATGCAAATATCAATAGATTTCCTTAATGAAGTTATTGATATATTGGAAACTAAGACTGGGAATCAAGATATACGCAATACTACCATTTCCAAATATGGTGCGAAAGTCTTTTCGGAACTAATGTATCGAAAATATGCAGCTTGGTGTCCGAGATGTCTCCAGGAAAGAAAAATGTCTGGGCAAGAGGTCTATGAGCCTTTGATATGGTGTTTCAAGGATATATTGATTTGTCGAAATCATAATGTCAATTTGGTTGACACTTGTCCGCACTGCGGAAAACATATCAAGCGAATTACTTCCCGCGCAAGAGCTGGGTATTGTTCTTACTGCCAGGTATGGCTTGGTATGCATGATTATAACGATACGAGCTTAGTAGAAAAGCAGGACATATCGGTTTATAACAAAATAAGTGATATGATAGCACAATTGCCGAAGATTTCAACGCCAACTGTGGTGGAATATAAACCTAAAACGCGTGTAAAAAAAACAAGGGCTATTATGGTACCCAATTCAAAGGAACCGGTACAAGCAGGACGTCAAGGACGAAAAAGAACAATAACTCTGGAACAGGTTGAAGAAGCGATAAAACTATTATTGCGAGCCAAAGAGCCGATTAGCTATAGAAGAGTTGCGAGGCAAGCTGGCATTAGTTTAAGAGCAGTTAATAATAGAGATGATTTGAAGGAGCTAATAAATAGATATAAATTATATTAGTAAAAATAGGACTCCGGACAACTAATGAGAAGGCCTCCTTTCAAAATCAGGATAGAATCCTTTTTCCCTTGGGAAGATAATTGAATTGAGAAAAAAGTATATGATTTTTTATACTTTTTTCTCAAACGAGAAAAAACTCTAATTTAATACGTATATAAGCATGGTGCTTTTTGCATATCAAAGGGAAATTATATACTTCCAAAAAGAGCATTCGGAAAATTTATGGTTCAAAACGGAATTTTAAGGGTTGGAATAATTCGCAAAACTCTTATAAAACCCAGGGGATTGGGAAATTTTATGGTTCCATCCTCGGAAATTTTATGGGTATTGCCACA
>Ga0134099_1004187_pt1 | contig 9964 bp, 9 predicted proteins | sample 10_taG_2_FD_105482 | JGI IMG/M metagenome (GOLD analysis project Ga0134099, IMG submission 105482) | Switchgrass degrading microbial communities from high solid loading bioreactors in New Hampshire, USA - 10_41_5_180_A2 metaG | ecosystem: Engineered > Bioreactor > Semi-continuous > Anaerobic >...
CTCTCTAACCTCCTGTTGGTTTTGTCTTCACAACTCAACCATTACCAGGAGGGGGATGGCCCTTCCTGCTGCTATGCCATCCTCATTCTCGAATTTACACCATCATACTGGACACTACTCCGGTCGATGCCGCCGATGATGTTCAACAGGGTTGTCTTGCCAGAACCTGATGCACCCATTATACCCACAAATTCGCCTTCCCTGATTGTAAAGCTGAGGTTTTTCAGAGCGCGGAACCCAGCTGCCGACCTGGAAGCTCGGTAAACCTTGCTGATGTTTTTCACCTGCAGCAGCTCCATCAGATGATACCCCCTCATCACTTTGGATGAGTTTATTATAACTGCGTCCAACCGGTGCTAAAATCGATTAAGCTTACAATTCAAGCTCTTGTGCTTACATTTTTGTCATAAAACAAGGCGGCTTCAGTTGAGCCACATCATACCTTGTTCATCACATCATGCAGAGTTGAGTTTTCATAAAAGATTAAGCTAAAAGCAGCATACTCGCCGTACTTCGATTCCACAGTCAACCCATGGCCGAGAAGATCTGCCAACTTCTTGGCAAGGAACAGCCCGTATCCTGTGGCGCTTGCCCCAGCGCGCCCATCGGAAGCAGTATACCCTCTTTTGAACACCTGCCCCAGATCCTGAGGCAGAATCCCTTTTCCTGTGTTGATTACAGAGACTGTCACCCGGTTTGGCTCGCTTTCAGTATTGATGGTTATTTTCCCGCCAACCGGGGTATACTTTACCGCATTGGAAACGAGCTGGGTGAGAATATAACTGCTCCATTTGGCGTCGGTCAGCACCTGGCAGTCGTTTCCGCAGATCATCAGATCAAGTTTCTTGTAACTCACTACATTAGAATACCCCTTAAGGGCAGCCGCGATCAGTTTGTGTGTGCTGGTCCGGCTGATCTTGTAATCTTCATGGAAACTTGCGGACTTGATCGTGTAAAACACCTTGGCAATGGCTTCCTCTATGGCTACCAGTTCCTGGTCAAGTTTTTGATAGCTCTCCGCCTCCTGTTCTCCGCAGCCATCCAGTTCGCCCAGGATCAGCCGTGCTGCCGTAAGCGGGCTTTTGACATCGTGCAGCCACTTAGTGACGAAATCCAGCTGCTCTGCCGCCTGGACGCTGATATCCGACTTAAACGCCTCAAATTCCCTGGCCAAACTGCGGACCGTATCCGCCACTACCTGGTCCACCGGATAGGCGAAGTAGGTGGAATCGCTGTGCGGGTTGTTTGCAATGTGATTTACGAGTCTATTCACCCGCGCTCTCAGCGAACAGTAATCAAGAACGGCAAAGAAAACAACGATTAAGGCCCACCCTGCCGCAACATAAGCTGCATTGGAATCGGTCAGGTATAGGCCTAACTCAAGCCTGTAAACCAGCCACGCAAACCCGAACACTGCAAAGAAAGCGCAATAAACCAGCCAGCGTTCGCGCAGGTAATCCTTAACTCTCATTTCAGGACATACCCTTCCCCTTTGACAGTCTTCAAATACTGATCACAGCCAATCTCGCTCAATTTCTTGCGCAGCCTGTTCACATTGACAGTCAAGGTGTTGTCGTCAACAAAGCTTTCATCGTCCCACAGCGACTTGATCAGGACCGCTCTGCTGACAGTTCGTTCTTGATTGCGAATCAGCACAGCAAGAATCTTGGCCTCATTGGGGGTGAGTTCCACTTGACAGCTGCCGCTGACAACCAACAGCCGCTCGGGATCGAGGATTAATTCCTTGTACTGCAGCACATTCAGCGACTGGTCCTGATAGGAATAGGCTCGGCGCAGGCATGCCTGCACTTTAGCGATCAGCAGGTCCACCGAAAAGGGTTTCTCGAGGTAATCATCGCCGCCTTGGACGATAGCCCGGATCTTGTCGCTGTCAGAATCCCGCGAGGAAATGACAATAATCGGCACATGAGAGAGCTGCCGTATTCTACTGCACCAGTAATAGCCATCGAAGTACGGCAAATTCAGGTCCAAAAGCACAAGATGGGGGCAATACCGGGTAAACTCCCCCACTATATCTTGATAATCCTGCACCCGGTAAGTATGGTAACCCCATTTCTGCAGTCTCTGTGCAATAATGTCCCCTATCGTTGGGTCGTCTTCGATAATCATGATTTTGTACACCAAACCCAACTCCTCAAGCCTGCTCTCAATCTTTATTGTACGATCCCACGCTTGAAAACACAAGCAGCTCACCTGAGGCTCACCTGAGGCCCGACTGCACAGATTCTAAAATTTTCCACGCTAGAATCTCTGGAAAAAATATTTACTTTAGCAGGAGTATGAATGTAAACCTAGTATTAAGAGAATAGACAGATTTTGTATTTGCAAGGGAGGATTGTAAGATGAAGAAGTTTACTGTACTGTTCGTAGGTTTGCTGTGCCTCTTGATGCTGTTCGGAGCCACCGCATTGGCCTACGACGCACCGAAGGTGGCCAAGCCGTTGGTATTGGGCGAAAGCTGGCCAGTAGTTGAAGAGAATGCCTACAGTGGTTTCAACAGCGAAGGCGCAGGCTTCAAATTGTGGGTGTTCTGGGATGACGACAATGTGTACATCCAATATGATGTTTACACAGATTTCCCGTTGGGCAACAAAAAGACTGAACGGTACATATTTGAAGCCGACAGCCTTGAGTGGGAAGTCAAGAACGCAGCCGGCACTCGGCAAAAATGGATGATCGCTCTTACCGAGGCCAAAGGCTACGAAGTCGTGATCCGTTATCCCGACAGAGTGTACTTTGTAGCTCCGAACGAGTACCACAATGTACTGATCACTGAAACCGACTTTGGCTACCGCGGCCAAGTAATCCTGAGCCAGAAACAAGCCAATCTGGCCGAGTTCAAGATCGGCCCAGGCGTGGAACTGCAGATGGCTGTACAGGTCAACGACTCGGCTGACGGCGAGACCCGCACCCGCATCCTGGGCGGCTTTGTCGACGCCGGAATTTACAGCCCGCTGAAGTTTGTTGAGTAAGAGGTTTGATTGATCAAAACACCGCTCCCCCTGCGGAGCGGTGTTTTTCTTTGAATGAGCAAAATGCAGCAGAAAGGAACCGAAATATGACAGCAACTGTAAAACTGCACTGGCTTGCACCGCTCAAGACTGCTGAGGCTCCCGTCAGCTTCGGCACACCTTGGGCAAAAGGCAGTTTATGGCCTCAGGATACAGTGACTTTACTGGATGATACGGGGCAAACTATCCCCGTGCAAACCAAGATCAATGCCTACTGGCCCGACGGCTCGGTGAAGTGGCTGCTGCACAGCGCCGTTCTGGACCCTCAGCGGCACTACTCCGTCAGCAAAGGGGTGCCCGCGGCAGCCGCAAACACGATCGCGGCGGTCCAGGCTGCCGATGGTTCAGTAGTGGTGGAGAGTGATTTGTTACGGTGTAGAATAACCTTGGGCAGCGAGCTTATTACATTCTTATCCCGCAAGCATTCAGGGCAGAACCCAGTTTCCGCCTGTCTGCTGGCACATGTTGAACACCGCTGTGAGCAAGATGAGTTGGAATCCATCACCATTCACCAGCTGACAGGCCGGACTGAGCGGATCACTCTGGAAGAATGCGGGCCGCTCCGTGTGGTCGTCAAACTTGAGGGCCGCCACCACTCCTCTCAGACAGGCAGGCAGCTTTTCCCCTTTGTGGTTCGGCTTTATTTCTATGCCCAAAGCGACCAGGTGCGGATGGTTCACAGTTTCATCTATGACGGAGATCAGCACCAGGATTTCCTCAAAGGCATTGCCGTCCAGCTGCGGCTGCAGGCGGCAGGCGAACTTTGGAACCGCCACATTGGTTTTGCCGGAGACACGGGCATGTTCTATGAAGCGGTCCAACCGATGTACGGCCGTTGGGGTGATCAGTCACCATATAAAAAACAGCAGTTGGATGGCCAATTCGTTGACCTCGGCCAGGAAGAAGATCCAAAATTCTGGGAAGTGGTCAATGACAATGCTTCCTGGGACACTTTCCGCCTCCAACAGCATTCCTGCGACCACTACAGCATCGTCAAGCGGGCTAAACCCCAATGCGCGTTCATTCCGGCTGCTTTTGGCAATCGGTCGCAGGGGGCTGTGTTTTTTGGCGATCCCGGCGCCATCCTGGCTGTCGGGGTCCGGGATTTTTGGCAGAAATACCCGATGGCGCTGGAAGTTGACAAGGCCGCTCAGGATGATCCCCGGATCACTGTCTGGCTGTGGAGCAAGTATGCTGAAGCTTTCGACTTCCGCGCCTACGACACTGTTTCCCATAAATACTCCTACGGAGGCATCGACAATCATCCAGAGGGCGTCGCCAACACCAATGAGATTCTTGTCAAGCTCTTTGCCCAGATGCCCGGCAAGCAGCAGATTTTCGATTTTGCTCTCGATGTGCAGACTGACTGTCTCTTGGTGGCAGATCCAGAGACATACCAAGAAACCAAGGTGTTCGGCAGCTATTGGTTCCCACCGGATCCCCAATACCAGATCCCGGCTTACGAGCGCGCTCTGCTCGGCTTCATCGACTTCTACATCAACGAAGTGGAACAGCGCCGCTGGTACGGCTTCTGGGACTATGGGGATGTGATGCACACGTATGATCCCATCCGCCACTGCTGGCGCTACGATGTGGGCGGTTACGCGTGGCAGAACACTGAGCTCTGCCCTACATACGTCAACTGGCTGGCGTTTTTGCGCACCGGGGATTACCGCATCTATCGCTTTGCCCGGGCTATGGCCCGCCATACCAGCGAGGTCGATATCTACCATTCAGGCAAATACGCCATGCTGGGCACCAGGCACAATGTACGCCACTGGGGCTGCGGTGCCAAGGAGCCTCGGATTTCCATGGCCGGCCATCACCGCTTTTTCTATTACCTCACCGGCGATGAAAGAACCGGGGATATCATGGACTTTGTCAAAGACGCCGATTATGCCACTTTGGCTCGGGATCCCATGCGCAATTATTTCGAACACGTTCCAGGCTTCGCCCATATCCGCACCGGCCCGGACTGGTCTTCCTTCGTATCCAATTGGATGACCCGGTGGGAGCGCTTCAATGATCCTGCTTACCGCGACAAGATCCTGACAGGCCTTGCAAGCATCAAACAGGCACCCAACCGGCTCGCTTCGGGATCAACGTTCCTGTACAGCCCTGAAGACAACATCATGCGCTACCTGGGAGAAGGCAACTACCAATACCATATGGTGATCTGCTTCGGTGGACCGGAGACTTGGTTTGAGCTTGCGGATCTTCTCGAGGACGATGAACTCCGGGACATGCTGGCAGAATTCGGCGAGTATTACGCCATGACTCCGGAAGAGCGGAAACAGAAATCCAACGGGCTGTTCAATGAAAGCAACGATCATGCTTGGCGGGGGCTGCGCTTCGCAATCAGAATGGTGGCCTACGCAGGGTATTGGCGGCGGAACCCAAAGCTCATGCACCGGGCACTGGAACTTCTGGAAGTGAAGCCCGATTGGGAAGCCAATCCTCCAGGCCTGTTCGATCAGGATGGGCGCTTGGCCTACACCGATGTGGAAGACATCCACTATGTCCGCAAAATAAAAGAGGTGCCGTTTGTCAATACCAACGGCATCTCTCAGTGGAGTTTAAATTACATGGAAACAGTCAAGCTGCGGGAGATGCTGGATAAACGTTAATACTCCAGCTCCACCGGGCTGCCTGTGACAGTCAGTTCCTGCTGCAGCACCCGCCGCCCGGTCAGCTCCGCGCTGCGGGCGTCGGGCTGCTGGCCGCCGACGTAAATGGTGAACTTACCTGGTTCCAGGATGCACCTGCCGTCATTGTCGATCAGCGCCAGCTGCCTTCTGGACAAGGCGAATTCCACACGCTTTGCCTCGCCAGGTTCCAGCGAGATCTTGTGGAATCCCCGCAGTTCCCAGTTTGGCACCCGGACACTGGCTTCCTGGTCTCGGACATACAGCTGGACAACCTCAGCGCCCGCCCGGCTGCCGCTGTTTTGCACCGTCACTGAGACTTTGACGGTAAAATCGGTCTCAGTATCGACTGTGGATTGATCCAGCGTCAGGCTGGCATAGTCAAATGTGGTGTAGCTGAGGCCGTACCCGAAGGGATACAGCGGTGCATCCTGCATATACCGGTAAGTCCGGTTTTCCATGCTGTAATCTTCGAAATCCGGCAGCTGATCAATGGATTTGACAAAGGTCACGGGCAGGCGGCCGCTGGGGTTATAGTCCCCAAAGATGACATCCGCGATGGCACTGCCCCCTTCCTCACCGGGATACCAGGCTTCAATGATCGCCGGGATATGCTCGTGAGCCCAATTGATCGTCAGAGGGCTGCCGTTGAACAACACCAGTACAATAGGTTTGCCCAGGGCATGGATGGCCTTCAGCAATTCTTCCTGCATGCCGGGAAGATCCAAGTTCAACCGGTCGCCGCCGCCGTCGGAGTCCGCCGAGGCGCCCTCCTCCCCTTCCATCTTCGGCGAAATGCCCATGGCCATAATCACCACATCAGCAAGCTCAGCAGCAGTCAGCGCTTCGGCAAAACCGCTGGTCGGTTTTCTGCCCCAGCTGGAAATCTTGGTGCTCTTCAAGTCGCAGCCTTGGGCATAATATACCCTGGTGCCTTCATTGACAGCCTGCTGAATTCCCTCCAAGAGCGGTACATATTTCGAAGCGGTACCGAAATAATTTCCGATCAAGACATCCCTGCTGTCGGCATTGGGGCCGATCACGGCAATGGTTTTAATCTTGTTTTTATCCAATGGTAAAAGCGAATTCTCATTCTTGAGCAGAACGATGCTTTCCCGCGCCATCTGCCTGGCGAGCTGACGGTGTGCGGCGCAGTCATTGACTTCATATGGAATCTGGTTGAACGGCACTATGGCTTCCGGATCAAACATGCCGAGCTTGAACCTGGCCATGAACAATCGCTTCACAGCCTGATCGATCGCGCCTTCTGTAATCAGCCCCAGCTTTACTGCCTCAACCAGGTGCTCGAACACCCAGCCGCAGTTCAAGTCGCAGCCGTTGTTCACCGCCAGCGCCGCTGCCTGCGCCGGAGTCTCCACGACTTTGTGGTTTTCAAAAATGTCCCTGATGGCACCGCAGTCGGAAACCACATGTCCTTCGAAGCCCCATTCCTCTCTCAGGATCTTGATCAACAGCTCGCGGCTGGCACACGCTGGTTCACCGTTGACCCGGTTGTAAGCTCCCATTACCGCTTCTACTTTGGCTTCTTTCACGGCATCGCGGAATGCCGGCAGATATGTTTCCCGCAGATCCTTGGGGCTTACCTGGGCGTTGAACGCATGGCGTTTTAGTTCAGGCCCACTGTGGACGGCGAAGTGCTTGGCGCAGGCCGCCGCTTGCAGATATTTGGGATCATCACCCTGCAGGCCCTTGATGAACGCCACCGCCAATCTTCCCGTCAGATATGGATCTTCGCCATAAGTTTCCTGGCCCCTACCCCACCGTGGATCCCTGAAAATGTTGATGTTGGGCGACCAGAATGTAAGGCCTTTATATATCCCCCGGTCCTCATGCCGGCGGGCGGCGTTGTACTTGGCCCTGCCTTCCAAGGCAATCACCCCAGCCACTTCGTGCAGAAGCTCTGCGTTAAACGCCGCGGCCATGCCGATAGCCTGGGGAAAAACGGTCGCAACACCGGCGCGGGCTACACCATGCAGTGCTTCGTTCCACCAGTTGTATTCAAAAATCCCCAACCGCCCGATGGCCGCAGAAGCGAACACCATCTGGCTGACCTTTTCTTCTAGTGTCAGCCGGCTGACCAGATCATCGACACGCACGTCCAACGGCTGATCAGGCTGTTGAAATAAGTACTCATGCTTGCTGTCCATGTTCCCGTTCCCTGCCTTCCTCTATACTCGTGGGCTCAACCGCCGGCAAGCCGCTGGCAATGCCGGAAACTCGCAGAATCCTTATGATCTATTGGGGGTCGATGCCCACCTGATCCGAAGTTGCTAGTACGCTCCTTTCGGTACTGTTGCCTAAATATATTCCCTCTGACTGAGTTTTTTCCTTTCCAGAAACTGGCGAAAAAATACAAACAGCGAAAAAAGGCGAAAGATAACTAGATCAGCTGGTTATCTTCCCCCTTGGTTTCCGGTTCTGTATAATTCAGAGTCTGGCCTATTTCAACTTTGCCAGCAGGGCTTCCGCATCTTGTCTCAGGATCTCGTCAATCTCCATCTCCGGTGATGCAAAAGCTTCCATTAAGACCGCCCGGGCCTCGTCCCGCCGTTTATGGCTCAGCAGCACGGCGGCATACTGCACTTTATACTCTGGGTTGTCAGGATCGATAGCCAGAGCTTTTTCGATATGCTCCAGCGCTTTATCCTTGTTGCCCACACTGATAGGCCAACCCGGAGCCTGATCGTATAGGTTGCTCAGGACAAAGTGAGCGTCGGCATAGCTGCCGTCCAGCTCCAGCACCCGTTCCATTGTTTCTTGGAGCGGCCGCACCATGAACAGGCTGTTCAGGACCCCTCTAGTCTGGCCGATCCTGCCCATCAGAGCGCCCTGCCAGTAATGGCAGTGGGGGTTGTTGGGAGCAGCCTCCACGCCTTGATCAGCGTACGCCTTGCCCTTTTCATAGACGGCAAGCTTTTGATCGGCTGTCCGATCGCCCAAATACAAATAAGCTTTCGCCAGTACCCACAGCAGATCTCCGTTTCTGGGTTCTTCGGCCAGGGCTCCCTCCAACAGCTCTATCGCCTTGTTGATGTTGGGGAGCTGTTTGGTTGCCAGAAGTTGATTCGCTTCCTCCAACACCGCCGTGATCGGATTCGCGGCCGCTGCTGCGGTACTGAAAGCCAATGTCAAGATGAGGATGATCCCAATCAGGCTGATGGATGGTGAAACGCAGCTTTTCATTTGGACAGACCCCCTTAGTATAGTTACAGATCTGTTCTACTGCCTAGAAGGAATTTCCTTCGCACCTGCCTCCGGTGCCAAGTGCTAATTCCTTATTCCCCTATCCAGTAAATACTGGGTAAATATGGTATAATTTAGCCATCAGGACACAACGGGGGGAGCGTCAGGATGATGCGGCTGTTTGAGCGCCACAACCATAGAAAAGTGACCAGCCTTGACGCCACCCGCCCGATCACCTACGCCACAATGCACCCGCTCGAAGATATTTGCCTTTCGCTTGTGGATTTGCTCAGCGTCAACAAGTATCTTGGATGGTATCACGACAGCGTCGAACACTGGCAGGTTTTTCTGAGTCAGTTCAAGGAGAAACTCAAGAACGAGGGTTTGGCCGGCAAGCCGATAATCATATCCGAATTTGGCGCCGGGGCTCTCTACGGCGAGCGCACATTTGAGGAGCAGAAATGGAGCGAAGGTTTTCAGGAACGGTATTTGGAATATACTTTGAACCTCTTTCTCAAGGATCCTGATATCATCGGCACATTCATCTGGCAGTACTGTGACATCCGCACAGCTCGGGAACTGGATTTGAGCCGGCCCCGCAGTTTCAACAACAAGGGGATCGTCAATGAGTACCGCAAACCGAAACAGGCTTATTGGACAGTGCGGAAAATGTATACCGGGGCTTCAGTGGATTAGCCGAGCCCCGGTATTCTGTGATGCCGCGCTTATTTCACACTGGCGTTCTTGACGTCATAGCCCAAAGCGGTGATCGCTTTCTCGATCTCGCTCAGCCCGATCAGTTCATCGTTGAAGTTGACTTTAACCTTGCTGGAGTTGAACGATACCTGCACCGAGTCTTTGTCAACCCCGTTCAAGCCCTTCACCGCATTCTCGATTTTCTGCAGGCATGATGGGCAAGTCAACGTCTCCAGTTGAATAGTCGCTGTCTTCATTTGCCAAACCTCCTTGTACAATGGTGATGCAGACATACCATGTTAATCAAAGTCATTGACCTTTGACAACCACATAGGAATTCCACTTCAGACAGTCTAATCTTCTCGTAACGGTAGGGCGTTCCGTCGA
>Ga0134099_1004197_pt1 | contig 9940 bp, 10 predicted proteins | sample 10_taG_2_FD_105482 | JGI IMG/M metagenome (GOLD analysis project Ga0134099, IMG submission 105482) | Switchgrass degrading microbial communities from high solid loading bioreactors in New Hampshire, USA - 10_41_5_180_A2 metaG | ecosystem: Engineered > Bioreactor > Semi-continuous > Anaerobic >...
GCCATCATTTTATATTATTTGGCCTTTATGGGCAAGAAGACATGCAAACTGCACAGGTTCCGGCCACCGGGCAGGTACAGGCATACTAGCTGGCAGTTCCGTCAGGATTGCTAATTCTTAGTGTGCCGGGAAATGATATAATTGATGATGGCACTTACAGGAATCCCGGGATCGGGGAGGTTTGCCATGAAGGCATTTTTAAAGCTTGTTGAGATCCACACAAAGATTGCAAGTGTGACACCCTTCATCTGGAGCATGGTTTTTACGGGCTACTACTTTGGAAGCATTCGGCCCGACCTTCTTTTGATTTTCTTTGCCTCCATGATTTCCTTCGATATGTTTACAACGGCCCTCAACAATTACCTTGACTGGAAACGGGCCAGGAAAAAGCATGGATACAACTATGAAATGCACAACGCCATCGTTCGCTACGGGATGAGCGAGAGATCGGTCGTCCTGATCATAACTGTCCTGTTTATTGCCGCAGCCGCCTTCGGGCTTCTCCTGTTCTTATACACCGATATCATAGTACTGCTGCTGGGGATGGCCTGCTTCCTCACGGGCATACTTTATTCCGCCGGGCCCCTTCCCATATCAAGGACCCCGCTGGGTGAGATCTTTTCAGGCTTTGTAATGGGATATCTGCTGCCTTTCATCGTCATCTATTTCTCAATTTCCGGTCAAAAGCCTTTAGCCCTTGCCCTGAACGATGAGTTTTTCTCAGTCCTAATAAGCTGGAGGGCCCTGATCCCCATAACCCTGGCCCTTATCCCCACAACGCTGCTCATCGCCGGCATCATGCTGGCCAACAATATATGCGATATCGATGACGATATTGTAAACAAGCGTTATACACTCCCGGTATATATCGGGAAAAAGCCGGCCCTCATTGTTTATTACCTGCTCTATATCGCATGCTACCTGGATATCCTTGCAGGAATTGTCCTGGGATATCTGCCGGTCCTGTCCCTTATAACGTTTGTTCCTGCGATCCGGGTCTTCAGGAACCTCAGGGAATTCAGCAAAATACAGACCAAGAAGGATACTTTCAAATACGCGGTGGACAACCTTATCCTGGTGATGGCGCCCCTCATCCTGAGCGCCCTTCTGGCATGGCTTATATGGTGATGATACATCGGGGACGGTTATTGCTGTATACAACAGGGACAGTTCAATTCAACCTGTCTATATGAATGGCAACAGGGCTATTCGGAAGCATATTCGTCCGCGACAGATTCATACATTTTCTTTAAGGCGAGTGCATCCTCGGCCATCATCCCCCTTGATTCACTGATGATGACGGGTTCGATGCCAAGTTCCAGGATGGCTTCGGCCAGCGGTAAAAATTCAGGCCCATACTGGGTATCCGCAAGGGTCCAATGCTTCCTTTCCCCTTCCTTTCCAATCTCAACCCTGCTGAAATGGATGTGGACGGATTTCATCCGTTCCCGTCCGAGCTTTTGCCCCACGTACCTGAGGATGTCCGGGTACTCCTTTTTTGATTTCAGGCCGCCCATGGTTAGGGCATGGACATGTCCGAAATCAACGCATGGAACCAGCCTCTCATCGATACCGCAGAGCTCCACAACCTCAAGTACGTTCCCCAGTTGGCTGTGCTTGCCCAATACCTCGGGGCATATGGTGATATGGTCCAGTTTTTCCGCCCGCGCTTCGGCAAGGGCGTTCATCAATGTGTCCTTGGCGATTTCAAGCGCAGTATCCCTGCTTAAACCCTTCACATAGCCGGGGTGCATGATGATGCGCCCTGCGCCCATGGCATTTGCGATGCGAAGGGTTTCCAGGATATAACCGACAGACCTTTCCCTTTTCTTTTCTTCCGAACTTGAAAGGTTGATATAATACGGGGCATGGATGCTCGCGCGTATACCGTTCTCCCTGCATTCCATCCCTATCCGGGCAGCCGTTTCTTCCTTCAGAAGAACCCCCTTGCCGCACTGGTACTCATAGGCATTCAGGCCCATATCCCTGAGCCATCGCGGTATTTCCCACGAGTGTTTGTAGCCCTGTTCATAAAAACTGTCAGAATTGCCTGCCGGCCCGAACCAGATCATCTTTCCCACCTGCTGTTGTATTACCTGAGTTCCATTATATCAGGATTCCCGGCCAGTGCGCTAGGCGACCGCTTTTCATTCAGGCAGTCCTTTCGTATATTATGAGCAGCCTCGCATAAACCAATCATCCGTAACCCGCTTATTTGCCATGTGCTTTTTTCCATGGTAGAATTCTTTATAAACTGAACGCAGGACGGAAGGTGGGTTGATATGGCGGAACCTGTTCCGGTATATAAAAAGCAGTATAAAATTGAGCTGGGAGATATCGACTTTCAGAAAAAACTGAAGATCAGCGCGCTGTTCAACTATTTTCAGGATATAGCGAGCCTCCACGCCGAAAACCTTGGCGTGGGGATAGACAGCCTTATTAATGACTATGGCGTAACCTGGGTCCTTACCCGGATAAGGGTAGACATGGAAAGATTGCCCGAACTGGGAGAGGACATCATTATCGAAACATGGCCGCAGCATCCCGGGAGGCTGGAGTTCGACAGGGACTTCCTGGTCCGTGACGCCTCGGGTAACGTACTTGCCCGGGCAGCATCAACCTGGGTTATCATGGATATCGCCGCCAGGGAGATAAAGAAAACCGAAACGATTCCGACCCATTACCCCTATAAACCATTAAGCAGGGCCATAGAGTGCAGGCTGGGCAGGTTCAGGGCATTCGGGGCACCGGAAATCGCCTACCAGCGGGTTATTGGCTACAGCGATGTTGATATTAACGAACACCTGAACAGTTCGAAATATATCGATTTCATCATGGATTGCTTCAGCCTGGAAGAGCACAGGAGGTACGGCATTAAAAGCCTTGAGATAAGTTATCTTAATGAAGCGCTGCCCGGCGACAGGCTGACAATGTACAAGGATCTCGCAGCCTCCCGCGACGGCCTTGTCTATATCGAGGGGTGCAGCCAGGATAATACCCGGGTATTCAAGGCGCAACTGTCCATCCGGCCTGCAAGTCAATCCTGATGCTTTGCGGGTGAAGGCGGCAATAGCCGAGAATCATTCACAGGGGAAGGCGTTCTTCGGAATTCCCGGAAGAACAGGTATATAAGGGAGTTGACATGGGAAGATTCATCGATGTATACGACAGGCTGTATGAAGCTTATGGCCCCCAGGGCTGGTGGCCTTTGCTCAAAGAAGACCGTGACGGTTTCAGATGCCTGTATGTGCCTGAAAACTCCATCAAGGAACTTAACAGGCAGGAACGGTTTGAGATATGCGTCGGGGCAATACTGACCCAGAACACCAACTGGAATAATGCCGAACGGGCTCTTGTCAGCCTTGCCGCATCCGGCATCCTTGATCCCGAATCCCTTGCCTCCATGGAGCCGGAGGAAATCGCGGACCATATCAAGTCCAGCGGCTACTACAACCAAAAAGCCAAAAAGCTTAACTTATTCGCGAGGTTCTGCCTGGGCAACCCTCCTCCGGACCGGAAGCTGTTCCTGTCGCAGTGGGGGCTCGGACCCGAGACCGTCGACGACATGCTGCTGTACGCATACAACCAGCCCGTATTTGTTATCGATGCCTATACAATCAGGCTCTTTTCCAGGCTTGGGCTGTGTGACGCAGGGATCGCCTACCATGACCTGCAGGATGAAATAATGAGCCATTTGGAAGCGGATACCCTTTTGTTCAAGGAGTATCATGCCCTTATAGACAGGCACGCGAAGGAGCATTGCAGCAAGAAGCCTTCCTGCGCAGGATGCCCCCTTGAAAGCATGTGCGCGCATGTCCGCCTGAACAATGGGACCTGAAGCAGGTTCTGCCGGGCATAAGCCTGCCAGCGGCAATTGTCACGGAAGCTGGATAACCTTGTTCTTTTTTGATTCCCTGTAGAGTACAAAGCGGTTGCCCAACACCTGGATAACTTCCGCCCCCAGTTCCCCGGCAAGTGTGTCGGCAGCCTCCCGGGCAGTCAGCGGACTGTTTCGCATGACGCTGGCCTTCACCAGTTCCCTGGCCTCCAGCGCCTCGTCGAACTGCCGTATACTGTTGGGCTCCAGGCCGTTCTTGCCTACCTGGAAAATAGCCGGTATGCTGTTTGCAAGCGATCTCAGATAGCTCCTCTGTTTTCCTGTCAATCCTGTTTCTCCTTCTCTGTTTTCACCGTTATACGTTCCAAAACGCTCTTAAATTATTTATTATCAGGGTATAAAATCAAATTCTATTTCTCCCATGCGGACCGTGTCACCTTCCTGGATCCCGTTTTTCTCCAGTTCCTAATGACGCCCATGTTTTTGACTGCCCGCTGGAAGTATTGCAGTGACTCATAGTCGTCGAGGTTGACCGAACCCAGGATTTTCTGCACCCAGGGGCCCTCCACGATAAAGACGTCATCTTCCTTCCTTACCGTGAAAGGAGGCTCCTCTTTCCTGTCCTCGGCGACGGTTTCCCTGTGGGATGGATCAAACAGGACGACCGGAGGTATCTCTTTAAGTCTTTCATAGGCATACCGGATCAGTTCGTCCACTCCTTTTCTTGTGGCTGCAGATATGGCAAAAACGCGGTATCCCCTTCGTTCCATCTCGCTGTTAAACCTCTCGAGCCTGGATGCGTCAGCCAGGGCGTCCACCTTGTTGGCTGCTATAATCTGGGGTCTCTTTGCAAGCTCCGCATTGTACATTTCCAGTTCACGGTTGATCACGTCCACGTCATTGATGGCGTCACGCCCGTCAGCCTCAGAAATGTCTACAATATGGATGAGCAGCCTTGTGCGCTCGATATGCCTCAAAAACTGATGGCCAAGCCCTGTGCCCCTGTGGGCCCCTTCAATGAGTCCGGGTATGTCCGCCATGACGAAGCTGGCTCCCTCGCCTACAGAAACAACACCAAGGTTGGGGGTAAGGGTAGTAAAATGATAATCGGCAATCTTGGGCCTTGCAGCCGAAACCACCGAAAGCAGAGTTGATTTGCCCACATTGGGGAATCCTATCAGGCCCACGTCGGCAAGAAGCTTCAGTTCCAGGACGACCCATCTTTCCTCGCCCGGTGTGCCGCTTTTGGCAAAGTTGGGCGCCTGCCGGGTGGGGGTGGCAAAATGCTGGTTTCCCCATCCGCCTTTTCCGCCTCTTACAATAATCTCCTCCTGGCCTTCACTGGACAGGTCAGCAATAATCCTGCCGGTCTCCCTGTCCTTTACCAATGTGCCCAGGGGCACCCGCACCACAAGGTCTTCACCGGAACGGCCGCTGCAGTTCCTGCCGCCGCCCTTTTCACCGTTCCGGGCCACATACTTCTTTTTATACCGGAAGTCAACAAGTGTCCTGAGGCCCATATCGACCTTAAATACGATATTGCCTCCATCTCCGCCATCCCCGCCATCGGGGCCTCCGCTCGGTATATATTTCTCTCTTCTGAAGGAAACGGCGCCGTTGCCCCCGTCACCTGCCTTCAGGTAAACCTCAGCCACATCGATAAACATATTCCAAACCCTCCCGGGGTCACCATAAATCTTCCTTCACAATGCCGCCTTTGCTTTTTTCGGCAGCGTTTTCGGCCGTTAAACAAAGAGGGACGATCTCATCGTCCCTCACAAAACCTTTGTCAATCTTAAGCGTAAACGCTTACTCTCTTTCTGGTCTTGCCAAGCCTTTCGAATTTCACCTTGCCGTCTATGAGGGCGAACAATGTATCGTCACTGCCCTTTCCGACATTGATACCGGGATGGATCCTGGTACCTCTCTGCCTTACGAGAATGCTGCCAGCCGATACATACTGTCCGTCGCCGCGCTTTACGCCCAGCCTCTTGGACTCACTGTCACGGCCGTTCTTGGTGCTGCCCATTCCTTTCTTGTGGGCAAACAACTGCAGGTTTATTCTTACCATGGGTTACACCTCCTCGTTCAATACGCGCAAATGCCTTGAATACTGCCTTTCAACCTGTTTTAAACCTATCTCCAGGGTTTCAAGTACGGTTTCAGCCTTGGCCGAAACATCTGGGGAAATATTATCGGGAAGCATCATCTCAAGGTTGCCGTCGGATTCACTGTAATCTTTTATTCCGCACAGCTCCGTCAGCGCCCCTATGGCGGTATAACCGATGGCAGATATGGCTGCGCATACAAGGTCATAATCTCCCTGCCGGCTGGCGCCGGCATGTCCCCGTATTCTGAAACCCCTGATCAATCCATTTTTTGAGCGGTAAATCGTCGCTTTTGTCATGGTCCGAACTCAGGCGTTGATCTTCTCGATCTGCACCTTTGTGTAGGGCTGCCTGTGGCCCTGCTTCCTTCTGTAATGCTTCTTGGCCTTATACTTGAAGACTATAATCTTCTTTCCCTTGCCATGTCCAAGAACCTTCGCGGTTACAGTCGCTCCGCTGACAGTGGGATTGCCCACATTCAGGCTGTCATCCTTGGATACGGCAATAACCTTGTCGAAAACCACCTGGTCGCCTTCGGCAGCAGACAGTTTCTCTATAAAAAGGGTATCCCCTTCCTGTACCCTGTACTGCTTTCCTCCGGTTTCAATCACAGCATACATTATGGCGCACCTCCTCCTCCCAATCTCGCCTCCAAAGGGACGGATCAGGCTATGAAAAACCCGGCCAAATCCGATTTAGGGCCCTTTTTCGTGCGGTCGCCGTTATATTTTAACACAAGCCATTTCCCATGTCAAACATTATTCGGCCGCATTCGGCCGCTACTGCCAGTATTTACCGCTTATGCTTGGACTGAATTTATAAGGAAGACTATCCCGCGGACCAGCCAGTCCATGCGCCAGAATACCCGGATCCCGCAGAGACCCCGGTCGGTATGGCGTACCGTGAACCACGCCCCAAAAACCCGCACGAAATATAATACACCATATCCCGCGTTCGATTCAGCTTTTTCCCTTCGGGGGCATCGCCCGTATATTGCAATGCTGACACCGATTTATCGCCATGCCGGCGAAGGCTTGCAGTGGACAATGGAAATTGCCATTATTATAATAGTAATAACGCCCGATAAAACATCATGTGCCGCAAGCGTTTACTCCACATGTCCGGAGCAAGGCTGAACCATTCATAAGGCAGGCACGTCAGATTTAAACGGGATAGTTTATCGGGACTGGAACGGTTGCCCGTGAACATTGATACTTCGCATTAACGGACGTCCTGTTGGATTTTTCCTTATCGGCAGGACCCGGTATAAGTTTGAGAGAGGATTTGGCATGAGATCTTACCGGTTCAGGAGAGAAAGGATTTACAGAAGAAGAAGGACATTTATTCTTATTATGATTCTGCTGTTGTTCGCAGGCGGGGCATATTTCATTTTTTTCAGGGGTGATGGCGACGGCGGCATAACCCAGAATTCATCTACACCTGCACCTACACCCACACCAACATCCACACCTGTGCCCACGCCCACACCCACACCGGAACCTGCATCTACCCCCACGCCTGGGCCGAAAGGCACATATACGGAATCCCACGGCTTCCTTCCTGCCATCGGTTCACTTCCGCCCAGCGGCAGGATGGATGAACTCAAAAGGATGGTGGAGGATTTTGTAAGCCGGCAGTCCGGCAGGTACGGGGTTACCTTCATAGACCTGGCCACAGGCGAGTCCTTCGGCGTGAATGACAAGGAAGAATACATTGCGGCCAGCTCAACCAAGCTGCCCATGGTCCTGCTCCTGTACGTCAGGATGGAGGAGGGCGAAGTGGATCCTGACATGCTCCTTGAATACAAGCCTGAGCATCTTGAATACGGGACGGGCATAATCCAGAACTCACCCTACGGGACAAAATACACCGTCCTTAAAACAGCGGAGCTTGCCATAAGGAAGAGCGACAACTGCGGTATCAATATGATCATTGAGCTTCTGGGCATAGAGAACATACGCCAGTACATGGTGGATCTCGGCGGAGCGGTGTACTATGACAAGCGGCATCGTTCATGTCCATACGATATTGCCCTTGCGTCCAGGGAACTCTACAGGAGGTATGTAAACAATCCTGAAGCCTATGAGAAGCTGATCGAGGACCTGGAAAACACCGACTGGCATGACCGCATCGATGCCCGGCTGCCCGGCGATGTCCGTGTGGCGCACAAGATCGGCAACCAGACCCGTACCGCCAATGACGCGGGAATCGTATTCGCGTCCCATCCATATGTCCTTTCGGTGATGACCGATGATGTGGACGTTGGAACAGCCTGCGGGAAGATAGCGGAACTGTCCAGGATGATCTATGACTTTGGGGAGGAGTATGCAGCGGTCCCGGAAGAATAACGGTCAGGAGGAATAAAAGTGTACCGGTATCGAAGAAGGAGAAGACTCAACAAGGCAAGGTTTGCCATGTTCATATTGCTGGTGGCCCTTATCACGGCCGCAATCATATTTATCGCAAAGGGCGGGTTTTCCGGGAACGGGGATAAATTGACCGCAGAAAATAGCCCGGCCCCTCCGGGGACAATAAACCAACCAGTGGGCAATGAACCTACCCCGACTCCTGAACCCACTCCCTGGCCCACACCCGATCCGATGCCCGAGGAAAGCACCGATCCCGCGGTCCTGGATGTTTCATGGCAGACACCGGCGGTTTTTGACGGACCCAACGCTTATCCCGAATATGCGTTTGAAGCTTTTGGCCAGAGGATCAAATACTGGGTATTCCGTTTAAACACGCCGCTGGCTGAATATAAGCCTGACTACGAGATATACTTCGGCTCTCCCGACCAGTACTCCTCCCTGGAAGGCATTACAGCATTCAGGGGCAACCATTACCGGGATACGGCCGCCTGGGGAACCAGGGACGTTAAGGAGAAGAAGCTGGAGATCGTGTGGACCCACGACCTGGGAGCCATCACGGCCGAGGGCAGCTACTGGCCCGGAACAGGCTGGACTGGCCAGCCACTGATCGTCCATTGGCCCGAGGCAGAGAGAAAGATCATGAACATAAAGCCCGAGTTCAAGGAGAAGGACCTGGTGGAGGTAATATACCCTGCCATGGACGGCAATATCTACTTCCTCGACCTGGAAACCGGAAAGCCCACCAGGGACAAGATCGAGGTCGGTTTCCCCATGAAAGGCACCGGGATGGTGGATCCCAGGGGATATCCCATACTCTACACGGGAATGGGGATCAATGAGAACAGCGGCAGGTTAACCGAGTTCAAATACAACATATTCAGCCTGATAGACCAGAAGCCCCTGTACTCCATATTCGGCCGTGACCCTATGGCCTTCAGGGAATGGGGGGCATTTGACGCTTCCGCCCTGGTGGACCGAAAGACCGACACATTTTTGGAAGTAGCTGAAAATGGCCTTATTTACAAGGTGAAGCTCAACACGCGTTACGACAGGGAAGCGGGCGCCATAGACATCGCCCCGCAGATCACCAAGTTCCGGTACCAGGATCTGAAAAACCCCGAGCAGGGCATAGAGAACTCCCCGGCTATATATAAGAACTATATGTATTTCTGCGATAACGGCGGCACCTTCATGTGCCTTGACATCAATACATTAAAGCCGGTCTGGATCTATGATGTGGGGGACGACACCGATACGACCACGGTGATAGAGGAAACGCCCGAGGGCGTATTCCTGTACACGGCCAACGAAATTGACAAGAGAAGCCAGAACAACAGGAACCCAACCGCGCCCTGCAATATCCGAAAGTTCAACGCGCTGACCGGGGAACTGATCTGGCAGAAGGACTATGAATGCTACTACCAGTTTTATATCAACGGAGGCTCCCTGGGGACGCCCATCCTGGGGAAGGACGATATTTCCGACCTGATCATATTCCCCATCTGCTTCACCGGCTCGACAATGGATGGCAAGCTGGTAGCGCTGAACAAGAAGACCGGCGAGGAAGTATGGACAAGAAGCCTGAGGGCTTACAGCTGGAGCTCCCCTGTGGCTTTCAAGGCAAA